>Ga0065711_1030113_pt1 | contig 33659 bp, 12 predicted proteins | sample Hoacrofraction12_FD_59098 | JGI IMG/M metagenome (GOLD analysis project Ga0065711, IMG submission 59098) | Hoatzin crop microbial communities from Cojedes, Venezuela - Epithelial fraction 12 v2 (version 2) | ecosystem: Host-associated > Birds > Digestive system > Esophagus > Crop | place...
AAAAAAAAAAAAAAAAAAAAAATCTTTTTATTTTCTGGGAGGAAGAGAGCAGAAGGGAAAACAAAGTGAATATGTGCCTTTTTTTAAAAAAAAAGTTTAAATAAATTTTAGGATATTTTCACTTTTATTGCCTTAAAATATCTTAAATTTTATTTGAAATTACAATAAACTGTATTAAGATCAAGACGTATTATCAACAATTAGAATCAGGTAAACAATTGTCCGGCAGTCCATGCTTCTGGTCAAAGCTTTACTGTGAATTGTAACACTGAATGGAGAGAGCTCATTGCCTAAATCCCCATACCATGAGGTGCTGAAGCCAGGAACCAACTCCTGACAGCTGTGGTGTCTTCTGTAGGTTGAAAAGTATTTTTTCCCATTTAATCCAATTCAGTTCTATCCCTAGCTTGTCTGATGATAAAATGGACAAAAACACGTTTTCTTTCTTCTAATTTGTAACTTAAAACTAGACATGAGATGACAAGACTTACTAGTTCTAAAATCTTTCAAGGCTCTCACCTCCTCCCTCTCCGCCCCAAGTCCAATTCATCTGCTTCAGGGAATATTTCCTTTGCTTAATAAACTGGACAGCTTCAATATTAAAATTAGTTATGAATGATTCAAAAAAACCCATCAACAATTCCACACATTAAACAGTTCATGCCAATTTCTGGCCAACACCACACTGAAAATGTTGACTGTGTTCCCTGCCAGTTAATATCAAATATTGTATATTCACTGAAAAGACCATATTGACTGGATAAACAGAGCTTTTTGAGGAAAAGTAAAATGTGAAATAATATTAAAATCAAATCTTCTCTTAAAATGATTCACTGATTTATGGCTATGGTTAACATTTCTTACCCCATGCTCATTCACGATTACATCTCACAAGCAATAAAACACAGAAAACATTTGAAAATTCTCTCAGTTGTGCACCTAAAAGAAGTTCCTCATACAGCTCCTTACTGAAGCATATCCTAGGTTTGAAAGTTTTGTGGGAATAAAATTTGTCACATCTGCAACTTCTAATAAGTCAGTCCATTAAACCTATGCTTGCTCAAGTAAGTTATGTTAAAGATGGCACTGCACTCTAATGAAAGCCAAGGAATGGCAAAGCTAAGTGCTGCTTGGATTAAGATCCACCACCCATTTTTTAACATTTGCGATAGATTTAACAGTTGTCTTGCTTCATTTTTCATGCACAATGATCAATATTAGCATTAAGAAAATCCTAAACTGGTGATATCATCTTGACTTTTTTTGGTTTGGGCAGTGGTCTAATGGAACTTAGGAAAGATATCAAGTCATGATTCTTCCTGTAAGTAATATATGTGCAGAGTCTTTATGGATCAATGAATCTAAAATTAATTTTGCCTTGGTCACACAATCTAGACCAGATAACTTCAAAGTCATCTTGGGTGCTTACAGAATACCTCAGGATTGTCACATTTTGTTCTGTATTACAGTTATCCACGTGACTGGCTGAATTCAGAGGCATCAGCACAAAACTATTTCAGCGAAAATCTTTCTTAGTCACACATGCCATGTCAGGCAGTGTAAAGTGACAGCATCAGGAACTATCACCGTACTTTGTGTCATGAAATTTTTTCCTTTGCTTCTCCCACTACAGTGCTGAAAAATCCTTTTCTAAATCCACCTCAATACCATTACGCTGTAGTCAAAAGAAGAGAACAAAACAGTTCTTAACGCAGTTGGGATTAGATCCTCACTTTTCAATACCAGAAATTCCATCTCTACCTAAAAGAAACAACTCACAAGGGTTTGACATGATAAACAGGAAATATATCGGTTTATAAAACCAAATCAACTCATTGATTGAGCAAGATGAGTTTTACCTTTAAGACTGAGCTATGAAAATGAAGAGATTAAAAAAAACTATTTAAATATGAACCCATCTGAACTGAAAACTTCTTGGAAGCCACCAGTGGTTTCTAGCAAAATTCTCCAAAGCAAGACCATTACTTCCATCTAGCACCTTTGCAAGCTTAATAGTTTGCACTAAAATTAGAAATAAACCCTTCAACTTTGGTACAATAAGGCACTATAAAAGAAGTCAAATATTAAGGCTGCTGAAAAGCGAGGCAATGAGTTATGCAAAGTCAGGAACAATAATATTTTTGTCAATTAGATGCTAGTGTGATTTAAAAAAAAAAAAAAACTATAAGGCCTCCTTAATCTTATAAGGCCTCCTTAGCTGACTGACCAAGATGCTTTTGGTTTTGGAATATACCTAATCTTAAAGAGTATATACATATGTAAAAACAAATAAAATATTATTTTGTATTATAACTATGTGCTTCAATCTGTCACTCTGAACAGATGAAAACAACAACAAAAATATTTTTGTTTCTGCTATCATGTTTCAGCTAGTTTAGAAAAAAAAGAATATGCTAAAAATACTTCTTAGCAATTCCCAGAATAACAAGACACTTCACTCATTTATGAGCAAATGGTGTTGACTACTCCCAACAGCTTTCTAGCTGCTTTGAGTGGTGTGGTAACACACAGGTGGTCCACTTACACTTGAGTATTTTGTTTCCTAAGGACATCAAACCGAATAGTGAGAGCAAGATATACTTTTAGCACTCACACACAGAAAGCCATCCACAACTCCCAAGTCCTCAACTTGAATCCTCCACAACTACAAAATAAAAAACCAGCTTGAAACACACAGCATTCTTTTCCATCTGCCCTAGAAAATACAACTATTTTTGTCGCCTGGCACCTCTTCCAAGAGTATCAGCCCTGGACTTAGAACATCTGTTCAGTTAAAACAGTATCCTTTGCACAGTGGCGTCTAAAGGTCCTCACTAGCCTGTTTTTTGACAAGGGCTTGGCCTTGACTTTCACGACCTGGCAAGCCTTCAAGTCACTGCTGAGGCACAGCAAGCTGCTGGGAAAAAAAATGAAATAAAATAAAAAAATCTTCACTGTACTAGCCCATACACAAACATTTATTGCTCGAACACACATTGCTGACTGATTCCATCATGTTTCTTATCAGTGGGAACATAATTTTTCTCTGGACTAAAGGATAACAACATTTGGATAACTCAAGCCAATAATGTCTGGGTTTTTAATTGTGCTAATTAAAATTTTCTTCTCCAAAAATGCTTAGAGTTTTTGCCTGAAGGAGTTCAATATCTCAGCACACAGAGTAGCACAGCATTCCACGTAACACGCTCTATCGCAAAGTAAAGGTGGAGTCCAAAAATGTCAAAATAATAGCTAATTGCAAAAAAAAGCAAAAAAAAAGCAGTGAATTTTAAAGGTTGGGTTTTTTTTTCCTAAAAGTTGCAGTTTAAATAATTTAGCACTGTCTATACTACATCGGTAAAGTTTTCACAGTCCATTACCAACAGCTAGCAGAGCGCCCAAAGTCATGCTAAGTGAACGATCCCTTTTGGCCAGCTGCTTGCACTGCCCTACGCGCTCATGCACGCCCCTCGGCAGGTACCCTTCTCCTCTTGCTGCATTTTACAGGCATTCGTTATTGAGGAGAAAGAGAATTCCTTGCATCCACAGCTAATCCAAGGCAAAGAATCGGTGAAACCACCGTCAGCCGGAGCACAAATGGTTCCGTTTTCTGACTGACAGCAGAGGAAACAACTACAAGCGTTCCCACGAGCTGTGCCTCAGGGACACGGCACTCGCCCTTCCACCTCACCAGGCGACGATGGAGAAAAAATAGGTGAATGTGGCAGCAGCAAGCCCAAAGGCACTGCTATCACAGAGGAGACTCTTGCTCTTTGCTCCCCTGTGACAGGAGAAGAATTTGATCTGCGAAGGCAGAGCCGCAGTCACTGATGAGCTCCGCAACTGCTCCCCGCCCTGGGTAAGCAAAGAAGGATTTACCCATCCCTTCCTCCCCACCCAGATTTCGACCTAACATCAGGCCGAGTGTTTCAGCTCACAACAGCTCTCTCAATCCAGACAATCCCAGAGGACCATCCATATTCTTGCCAGCAAAACATGACAGGGCTAGTGGCTCTCATGGAGCAAAGGCAAGGGGAGGCTGTAACCATGGAACCAGGCCCTAATGTTAAATCACTTCAAAAGCAAGGCAAGGAATCATTTCTATAGAAAGAGGCTCTACCCTGCTGAAAAGCACTAGAAAGAACAGCCATGAAGAAGCATTATAATAGATTCCCAGACAGGTAAAAACAAGGCTATGAACTGATTCACGAAATGCTGACTTCTGGTATCTGTATTTCACCACCCCCTACTCACTGGTCCATCTTTGCCATTTAGGGAAGATAGTGTTTCTGCTCAGCAGGACACAATCTCTACAAGTCTTGGCAGCAACACCTCACCTAGGCTCTGTCACATTTTGCTATACTTTTACTGATCTCCACCAGTCATAGGGGAGAGAACATGTACTCATGCCCCTGCACCCTTATTGTAGCCATGGTACATGTGGCATGTGGCATTCTTTGGGGATTTTTCAACGAGGACGATGACATAATTAAAATCAAAATCGAAATAAAATTGTGAAGTACTAAGAAATACAGACATATCGCAGAGAGGTTAGCAATGTCAACAGCAAGTGGCGAAATCCAGCACAGCGGGGGGAAAAAAGAAAAATCAATAAAGCTTGGAAAAAGATCCCAAACACATACTTTTAACAGACATGCAACCTGCAAAGTAATTAATATAAGAGGGACCATAACTAAAAAGGAGAATAAACGTGACAGGAGTTCACAATTTAACCTGCCTGAAAATCAGCTTAACTCAATTCTGGATTGCTTATATATAAAATGTAAGGTCACAGAGAAAGGGGGCGAGGGAAGGAATAAGACAGTGACTTTAAATAGCTCTGGCATGAACCCAGCTAGAAGAACATGTTTGGTTCTGGGCATTGTACTATCAGAAAGTCACTGAAATAGTAGAACATGTTCAAAGAAGAGCAACCCTAATGATTAAGAAGCTCAGATAGAGTGATTTATGAGTAAAGAGCTAAATACCACAAAGGCTGAAGAGACATGAAATCGGCGAGCAAACACTTTGTTTCCTACGCTGAGAGTCCATACAAACCAAGGTTGGTGGAATGAAAATTGAGATATGAAAACTCGGGAGAGTTAAAAAAAAACAAAACAAAACAAAAATCCACTAAAATGAAGGGGAAAAGTGGAAAAAGTATCTTATACGTAACTGAAAGAAGATTCAGATTTTAAGATTTTAGGATCTATACCGAATAAAGCTTAGGAACTAAAGGGCAAGCCAGTCCTTACTTGGGTGACATATCAGGACTTCTTCTCAGTGTTAGGGTTAAAACATGCCAGGACCAAGTATGTGTAACTAAAGACAGAACTGATGACACTATGCCGTGAGAAGAATCACAGTTAGGCTCCAATCTCACAGACTGAAAACCAAGATTAAAACTCGTTTAAGAAAGGGCTCACCTTAAAAATACATAGCCCTAGTTGAACTACACGGATGCCACACAAAGGATTTCTACAGAATAATCAGCCAGCGTGACAGATGCACTAATTGTTATCTTAGTTTGCAGTAGTCTAAATTTGTGCTGGTAATCTGGAGTCTCAAAATTGGCTAAACAATACCCAAAGAAATGGACAATTCCTCTGCCCCCCCGCTGCCATTTTCATGTGGGTTTTTTGCTATCATAGAATCAGACCCATTCAGTTTGGCATTGCAATATTATACCGGGCTTCACAAAGCAAGCACATGAAGTCCCTTGCTAGTACACTAGCCCACTCCTCCTCCTCTTTGCAGTAAGTGTTTAAAATTGCAGTAATAAGCTGTTGTGTTCTGCAAGGGGGGGACATCAGGTCTCTCTTCAGCTAGAAGGAACTGCATTATTGCATCTGTTGTATGACTTTTTAAAGCTTTTTCAATAAAAAATTAAATCGCTAATGCTATTTACAGACAACACCACTATCATTGTATCTTTTATAAAGTGGAAAGCTTTCAAAAAGGAAAAGAATAAAGAGTAACAGTATTAAAATCCCTCCCACAAACAGCACTCCCTCTAGCCATTACACTTTTTTCAATAATGTTTGTTGAAGCCTCTTTCACAAATGAAATCCCTACTGCACACAAGGCATTACACGCTTATTAGAGACCTCACGGACTTGACCCACATAAGCCAGGGAGGAATTTGACTGTTATGAGTTGCTGTTATTTGTACATTTACTTCTTCCCCAGCATTGTTTACACTACAGCTGAGGCTTCCGAACTTTATCAAGGTCAGGTTTGATAACCACAGCAAGAGAGGAAGATATGTTCCCTTACCACAGTGTCTTACAAATGAATTAAGAGCAAAGCATAGCAAGTACATGGTTGCTGGGATACTAAGAGAGATGGGAGAAAACAAATGCTAAGGTCAGGTATGCTATTCACCACGGAGGAAAAAAAATAAGAAAAAAAGAAAAAAAGTAGAGATTTGCTACTGATGGCATAGTTACAGGGTTTTGATAGCAACCACATGCTCACCTAAACATGACATAAATTCACACTGCTATCAAAGGGAGGGGGGCTTGTTCTCCTACCCCTTCTTACCACCTCAAACATTTGTATCTTTCAGCTCCCTCCTGACAGCTCTAGCCCTACACTCTCCCTCCACCCCATACACATGAAGGTTATTTCTATCTAGGTCAGGCTCCTGTCAGATTCATTGTACAAGGCCATGTGAAATGCAGCACTGGCACACCCCGTCCAGTGGAAAAGCAGCACACAAGACAAGTAGTTTTGCAGTGGCACAGCTTTGTGCTGGATTACGACGAACACACAGCCACAAGCTGAATTATCTCAACTCCAGCCAGGGCCAAACCCTGCAAAAGTATCAGTTTGTGGATTGAATTTTTTCTAAGTTTCTGAAGAAAATACTACTATGCAGTTGCTGTGACTCTGTCAAGTTACCTGCTAAGACCTGGTGTTAGGATATGCAATCAGTTCAAGAAAAGAACTTCCACATGAAGGTGGCATAAGAGAATGTAAACCACAACCTGCTACACTTTCTTATCTTTCAAAATAGTCCTGCCTGTGCTGGTTATCTGAATTACGAGAGCACACACAGGACCAGCAGCACAGTCCTCTGCTACAGTCAGAGATCGTATGTGTGAAAGATCTGCATGTGCTCAGAATCTGCACCCAGCAGGGGTTCCCGAATAAAACAGGAGTATAACAGGGGATTAGTGAGGGAAGTGAACCGGAATGCTGGCCACCACCTAACTGGCAAGGTTTCATTCCATCCTTGATGGTGTTGTGCAAAAGCCTCAAACAACAAACTAAGAAGTCTATATTTTAACTCTGAAAAGACTTTGTCAGACCCCTACAGATGCATGTTGTTACTGTATGAGTCAAGGACAGTCTCATTACAAGAGGCTGCAGCCACTCAGCAGTCCTCCATGATGTGCTCATCCCTGCCACCTTCAGCTACTACGTTCTTCAAGGGTGAAACTGGCACTCCCAGAGCTGCAGGCTAGATTATAGACCCTCTTCTGCTTATCTTCCTATGAACAATTACACTTCTCTTGCTTTTATGTGTTGTTACAACATTCCGTTATACTCCACACACCACCAATATTATTTTGTCAGAAATCCTTTCCATTTATATTCTGGCAAATGTTATGAACACAAAACACTTCTAGGTGCCACTTAATACGACGTTAAAAGCAACAGTGCCTGGAATTTTCCACTGATAACAATTGGGTCTTTCCTAAGTATAGAAGCACTTGTTTTATTAAGTGTTCATTTTATCTTCCCATTACATTTAAATTCAAATGTTTTTTACTAAAAAAAAAAATAATCTGGAGATGAGAGGGAGATTCCACAAGAACAACTTGTTTTTTTTTCTTGAAGCTTTTAGTGAAAGCTTCACTGTTAAATTGATATTTTTTTTGTTTTTTTTGTTTCCTACTCTGGCATGGAAGGCAGCATGACCAAAAAGTGGCCACGGTTACCCAAAGCCCACAAAGACCATTGTTTTAACTGCTGCACAAATGTAGGACATATTCACTACAAAATTTTATGAACTGTACAAGAAAGACAGAAATAGATTAGAACAAAGGAATAATTGAGAAGTTGCAAGTCAAACACAAATGGAAGCACCCCTAAAAGTAAAATATCTCAGTCATTTGCACTCAGGCATTCTCAACTAAGTTCTGATTGTTTACAAAAACCTGTACGTTAAATGTACATTGCTAGTATCTACAAATAGCAGTTTACTAAGGGACAGTGTTGATGGCTGCTTCATTACCTATTACTGCTGCTCACAGCCAAAAAACAGTGGACGCAAAAAGTGACCTAGAAAGCAAGCAAAATGGCACCCATCTTTTGCCAGCCTGCATAAACTCTGCGAGAATGAGCAGAGCTGGCCAGCAGTCTGGAACGGAAACAGGAGCCCTTCTGTAACCCTTCTGTAACAAGAGAATAACGAAAAGAGAGTGCAACCTGGGTATTAGCAGGGGGAAGAAAAAAAGAAATATACTTGCTGTGCAGCAACTTGAGAAGAAAATTTAAAAGGACCTAATATGCACAGAGCACCAGATTCTCTTAACAAAACATGCAAACATACTGGAAGAGAGGCAAGTCACTCTGAATTGAACATGAAGCAAGAGTATACATTTGGAGAAAAGTGATGCTCTGCAAATTCTTATCAAGAGTCTCAATTTTTCAAATGGAAGATCTTTCAATTCCGCAAAGGCCCCTGAACCAGAATACTGAGGCTTTCTTCTTCTGTGTTCCATTTGTTTTAGTTTTTCACGACTTTAAAAGAAACATGAGCCATAAGTGTAATATTCACCAGATTTAACTGAAGAATAAGAAAAAAAAACACACCGCACAAAAAGAAAGCAGAAATGTTAAAAATATTCATATGGCAACAAACCCATGTATTTACACAAACTCAAAGGCACACTTTATTTAAACATGGCAATCCAGAACTGGTCTCTATAGGCACTTACAGAAAGAATGGCGTCTAGCCAAATTACTGGAATCAGTGCATTTCAAGTTTTGCAGACATAACTTCTGCTTGTGTTATAACTGATAGTACATGGGGAAGAAATGGTTAGGTAATATACTATTTTCCACTCCCTTTTAGGCTAATAACCCAAAATAGTAAGCAGAAACAGAGAACTCCGCACCCCCTGACCACCTTTGTTCTTCTCCGGCTCTCATTACCATTAACATAGATTGAAAAAAGACAAGGGTATTCTATAAACAGCAGCAAGTGGAGGATTTAGTAAAGCCACCTTTCTGGGGACTGGAAGACAAAACCAAGTTCTCAACAAAAACAGCCTCACGCAGGGTTAATCAGGTCTTTGGATGTCAGAGCTCCGCACAACATGAGTACAGTACTCATTTAAATCTCTTGCTGAGTACCTTGAATGAATTCAGCAGGTGGAAAAGTTTGAGGTATACTCATGTTTTCTGCCCCCACCACAGGAATTCTCCCTTGGAGGAACTAGCTGCGTTTCACCCAGCAAACCAAGCAGGACAGCACATGGACCTACTGTGAAAATATTTCCGTTGCTTCAGGCAGGGATTCTACCACCATCCCCATACATTGCATACATCACACATCATCATGCAAGCAACAATTATTCAGCCACTTGCCCCAGAATTTTAAAAAAAAAATAATTTTTTAACTCGCATGGAGACACCATGTACCTGCACGACTTTCTAAATTTCAGAGGGAATTAGAGAGGCTTTGCGCCTCTGACAAGTCAGGTCCTGGAATCTCAGAAGTCAGACATTTGAAAATCCTCGCCTGAAACTTCTGCGTCACTGACAAACAGAAGAAATGCTGCCAGTTTAACACTGGATTGTCTGTGAAACTGGGAACAACACAAGCATGCAAGGTAGTCACGCAATTTGTGTGTGGAGTAAGTGACAGATATTTAAACTGTTTGGCTTCAACCCAGATTATGAACCTTTCCCACTTGAGCTTATGAGGGGTACTTGAAACGCACTTGTCTCTAACTAAAGTAGCAGTATGATGCAAGGGTGCGTTTGAACATCCGTGTCAGTGTGCGAAGGTGTCTTCCTTCCTTAGCAGATAAACTGGGGGGTGGGGAGCCCTAGTACCTTCTTAATATATGCAGAAAGAACAGAAAAAAAATTCACACTAAAAAATAAATATCCCTTCCATCACCAGCAATTAGTACTTGTCACTTGTAGGTCTCAAAGTTACCTTAAAAAGAAACTAGCCTTATAATTATCATTCTACAGAAAGGAAACTGAGACAAGAGTAAGACAATCTGTTCAAGGTTCTCCAAAGAGCACCAAAACACAGCAGATTCTCTAGTGTGGAAACTGTTTTGTAAGCAAAATATTGATTTTAACAGATACAAATGAGACTAAACCTGCCCAAAGAAAAATAAACATGTGTTGAATTAAGTTTTTTATTGAATTAGAAAGAAAAACAGGATCTTATCCATCCAGAACGTCCCTGGAGCCAAAACGGAGATGAAGCTGCAGATTCTGTTCGACAGGACCTGAATCTGTTTTTCACCATGCTAGAAAATGTCACACACAGAGGCAGGTCTCCTGATGCTCCAGCCGGGGACGCCCTTTTGTGTCCAATACTGAGAGAATGAGAGGGGAAAACAACTCCCGCTGTAGTGATGAGCCACTCTGCCAGATGCAGGGCATCGGCTGCGAGCCCTTCCTAGTATACTGACTAATGGTTGATCAGTAATACCAAACATTTGGAAAGAACTAAAAGCTGGTTCAGTAACAGCTAGTTCAAAGCTGTATGTACACCTCTTTATCCAGTTTCTGTGTGATTGAAGTCTAAAATAGCTTTCAGATAATCTTCGGAAAAAAAATCAAGAAACATGTGCAAATCTGGTAATGCGGATATCATTTTCCAAATTCCAGTCCACTGCCACCTCCTTTAAGCTATTCTCTATCCACTAGTCAAATTCAAAAGGCTTGCTAATTCTCAATTCACCATTCTGTACTGTCATTACTAAGCTATTTGAGATTAATGGAAGTCTGCAAAATCCTCCTATAGGTGGAAAGAAGCACCAGGACGCTCAGGTGGTCCGTAGGGAACTTAAGAGATCCTTCATACTTTCACCTTTGTAGTCCCACATGCTGAAAAAGTCACACTGAATATTCAAGCAGGTTTGTTGTTCACCTATATAACTCTATAAGCATATTTGAAGACCCTTTTTGCACTGAAATGTCCTCTCCTTTCCTTTCCCTTCCCCTCATCAAATATGCCCATACTCTGTTCATGGTAGCAGCTAATATATTAAACTAATCAAGTAAAACAGTATATCCTTCATCTGCATACTTCTTAATCTACACAGAAGGTACTCTGGTCTGAAGAGTTTTAAATTTAATGCAGTTTATTCCAAGAAAGAAAAACCAAGCTATAAATATGCATTTAGTCGCTTCTTTCAGAACTAGTGCTAGAGTAATTCAATATAACATGAATTAGGTAACTGTATTTTAACACAGAAGAAGGAGGCTCATCTAGAAGGTGGCAAAGTTCATGTTTCAGAATGAACCGCCTTTGTTTTCATTTTCTAATTCATGGAGATGTCAATACTATTTTCATAACAAATACTTATATAACCAACTGATACAAAGGACTGTATTTCAAAACCACAGGAGCAATTCATTCTCAACAGAGACCACAAAAAGAGGAAAAAAACAGTTTTTGTCTGTACAAAGAAAGTCATAAAAGAAGGAAGAACAGCTCTCCTTCACATCATTCTCAGTGGCCAGGCAGCTACAGCCAAAAGGACCTGTAAGAATATACATGACAAAGTTTCCACACTCCAGTGAGTGACAACAGAGCTTCCACAAGGAAGCAGCTACCTGTAACAAAATACATAGTCAGAAAGTATTTGCAAGACCAGGAAATCTGTTCTTGCTACTCAGAGATGGTCTGAACCAGAGGACTAGAGCAACTTTTTTATTTTGGCATATTCTATAATAGAATAAAGAAAAATATGAAGTTTTGTACCTCAAATTCTCAAGTAATAGAGTTTGGGATGTTAATTTTCTAGGGTGCTAGGAGCAAAACAAAATTTTATTTTTAAAACAAAGGCTTTTTTTTCCTTGCATATGTATTTGTGAAACAGCACTTCATTTCTGAAGTGGGAAAAGACATTTTGCTATTTAAACAAACATCAGTGATTTCTGATGAAGTAAAAAAAAAAATTACCCTACTGTTTTAGCTAGGAATTGCATGTAACAAAGGAAAGAAGTGATAGATAGCTGAATTTCACTATGGGAATTGTGCTAGTCTTATTTACAGCCACTCCATTAAAAAAAAAAAAAAAGCAGGGCAATGGGTAGAAGTAGTAAGCGAAGAAAAGAAAGGTGCCATTCTGTAACACAAACTAAGAGAAAGAAAGGTGTTTCTGGTCAACATTTCCCATATGCACCTCTCAAAGTAAGACTAACTAACAATTAGCCTGAGAACCCTTTAAATGTCTGAGCTACGCGATCTCCATGTTGATCTGAATGAAGATCCCCGTGAGGCAAGATGTTGAGGCCACTGGTCTACAAGTCCCCCCTCCCGTACTACATGAGGGCTGTCACTGCAATACTCTGCACAAGAGAAGCCTTCAGTTTCTAAACGCTGCTGACACGTTCACTGCTTGGACAATATTTATGCGTTTCTGTCAGGGCAACCTTCAGATGAAGGTAGGTAGCAGCTAGCTAAATCTAAATCCCAATCGTTTCTCCACCATTTTACAGTTACTGTTTAAGTGGAAACAACCCAGCGCCACCACTTGGCAACGGGAACACGGTCTTCCAACTTTATCTCTCCTTCATATGCCTTTGTCCCGCCGTTCATCCATCACTCATAACATGTCAAATAACACAACTAATCTCTGTGCTTCCTAGAACAGTTTATCTCAAAGACACTCAACACAGTTTCTTAGGTATAAGGATCTCAGCACACCACCTAAAGCGCACTGTTCAGCTTAACCAATGAGGACACCAGTAAACACCAAAATACAGTTCTCCCAGGCATTCTGTAGAAATAAAAAAAACCTTCCACTGTAACGCAGATCACCAAAATTTCTGTTCTGTATCATGCTGCTATTTTGAAGCTACCTTGCATGACTGCAATTAACTTCTACTATTCAATTATTTGACTTATGTTAATCTAGTAAAAACATACACTTCCTTGATACGAAAGCAACCAGGTATTTGAAAGAGCATGGCTTTTTGTGCTGTCAATATTTTGCTGCAAAATAAAAAAGCTATGTTGGTCAAGCCAGTGCTAACCGTGCTGCCTCCAAGTGAAATAAGTGATCCCTATGGGGGTATGGGAAGAGGAAGGACATCGGGTTTTCAGAGCAAGAGCCAGGCAAAATTTCTTGTTCCCTTGCTTCTCTCAACGTTCGGTCAAAGCACCAACGACAATAAACAGGCGTTGCACACTTCTGAGTCCTGTGATCTACTTTAATGGTTAAAAGTTCATGCCAGTAACAGCGACTGAAATGAAAACATTCAAGCTGACCTTTCTGAAACGCCTTTGGTTAGTAACAAATCAGATGACTAGTCCTGCCAGAGCCTTCAGCATTCCCAAAACGAGAGATATTTCAGCCCAAGTTGTATAGTTTTCTATTAATTTATTTTGTACAGTTCTTTTAATCACTTTGCAATGGTATGTTTCACAAGCTGCAGCTTCAAAAAAGTAAGTTCCCCTTGTTTACAATGAAGAACAAAATGTGCAGATCAAACTAATTTAATGACTGTCCAATGCTTAGGAAAAGTAAACACTTCTTGTCCCAGAGGAGAATAACACAACGCAATGCCTAAATTTCTCAGCAGAGCTGTTTCCTACAACACTAACAGAGACTAAGGCTCACTACAGAAGCAGGAAAATCTGCAGCCTCAGAAAGGCAACTTCGTCTGCACACATTCAAAAAACATTGACATTCCATTGACACTGTCAGTGAGAATCACGGGAGTCAGGTAAGCATTAAAGGAGGCATCAGGTAAAACACACAAATGAATGGGTCATAAAACTATCAAATTCAAGCAAGAAACCTCAAAGGCATAAAAAATGTTACTGTCTGCAATCGATTAGTCTATCTCCTTACCTGGTGTAAATCTGGAATGCTGTTCACACCAGCTGAAAATATTGCTTTTCCTGTACTTTTAGAAGGAAGAAAAAACTCCCATCTGCCTTCAGGTCGTATTAGACCTGCAGTACAAATGCAAGTGAAAGTTACATTATCTGGGTCTTTTCCCTTAGCAGAGATGAGCAAAAAGTGTCTTGTAAGCCTCTTTTGCCAATACCTGGATGGCTACAGGCAATTATACACGCTACAGGAAGCATGAGAATCAGGCCAGAAAAATACTGGTTACAAGAAGGAAAGATCTCATTCCAGTGTTCAGCTTCAATACCAGAATCTTCTATTCTGTCCCACCTACACAAACCAACCAGTGCATCCGCTTCTCCCTTCTCTTCATTTTTAGTTACTTGTAAACCAAAAATACGAGCAACACCATAACCTTAGCAGTGTGATATTGTAAAGGTACATTTGCAGTATGAGAGAAAACTGGAGCAGCACCATGAAATAATGCACTAACCTGAGTACTCAGTGCTGAATTTCTTTGCTTGTGTATTATAAATAATTGGGTTTGGGTTAAGGCTTATTTCTATGCAGAGTCATCAATTATCAACGGACCAGATATTGACATCTCAAACTCCTTACATAGGTTATACAGGTTACCAGTGTCTACAGCTGGAATTTTAAAAGCTAGCACACAAAGGCAAAAATAGTCCAGGAAATTATCACCAATGTGATTAGAAGTCTTATTATTATTTAAATAAAGGAGCTGGTCTGCTGAAGTATAACACGTCTCTTTTTGGACGTTATCCCAAACATCAACCGGATCTCTAAATATTTAAATTTATGAGAAGAAACATGCTTTAGTGGCAGATTTCTAATCCCACTGGAGATTGCCCAGACCATCTCCATTTAAGGTCAAGCAAGCAACAGCTGCACATTTTTGTTCCCCAGAACAAAATAAAGCAGACCAGAACCTCCAACAGATTCCTCTTTTAAAGCTTTTCCTTTAGATATCCATGGGTGTCTGGACCCGTTCACCCAGGGGTGAATCAAACAGTACAACGATGTGCTCTCACAGACTGACTGTGCCTGCCAGACCGACATGTCCCGTGAGCAGCACCTTGGCATCTGCCTCAGAGCCCCTCCTAAATCCCTGTGAGTTACACGAGGGAGTGACACTAAACTGAACCACAAAAATGTTCTTGAGAGAGGGTACCCAAACAAGCTCGTTGTCGGAGAAACAATATCAATACAAGATCCACAACATCCTTGTGGTCTGAATTTGTGTATGTTGTTATTATTTAACAAATATATTCTCCATCTTAAAATTTCTTATCAGAGTTAGACATTTACAGAAGGCATGTATTATATTTCTGATGAAATGCTATTATTTTTATCAGTGCCTTACCTTGCACACCTAAGTACCATTCCTTAAAAAGCAGGCCAAGCTATGACTCTGTCAGCAGCTCACAAACAAAATCAGCATTCTTTTAAGACATCTCATTTCTAAAAAGCTCCAAAATTACCATTCGGTCCAATTCACTAACAGCAGGAGCTCAGAATGGGGTAACTAAATAACACGATCATTTTACAGTGACTTGGTAAAAGGGAGGATCTGGCATTGCAGCTACTGCAGTGTTGGGTGTTGGACTTCAGTAACAAAGCACAGAGGTGAATTTCAATAGGCAAGTTTCACATTACATCTTACAAAAAGAAACAATGCAATGATAGCAGTACTTTTGCTGGATGACAGCACGCAATAAAAACATGAAACTTCCCTCATAAAAAGGCCAAACACAGTTTGCTTGACTGCGATAGATTTATAATGTTAATAATGCCATTATAAGTAAATTGTGAAACCCTGGTAAAGAACTATCACTCCTCACCGTGGAAATACTCAATTAACTTTCAAGTGAAATATGTAACCCTAAATTTCCTGAGTTTGATATTAAAAGATAACATGAAGCAGGCAGATTTATTACATTAAAACTGAGTTTCTAACTTCAAGTATACTATAACCAATTTTGCAGAACTGAACCTTATTTACAAAAATACAAGCAGAGCTCAGTGTGAAACAAGGTGGTACACCACCTCCGAGGTCTTTTTGTCTCTGGTTTGCAGCACGTATCACAGCAGGGCTTATAGGGAATGAAAAAAACCAAACTAAACAAAGCCCCCTCCACTATGTCTGGTTTCCTGCTCAAAGCCAAGCACTAATCTATGATAAACCATTATTGTCAGAACTGGATCTGTAAGTGTTCAGTTAGTCTGAGCTTCTGCATTTTTGCCTGCAACCTCCAGGTCAGGCAAAGGCACACGCTGTCAGCTGCAGCCACACACGATGCCTGGCGCTGGATGCCCACTCACTCCACAGCTCAGTCCTTCCACATCCAGCAAACATCCCATTTCCCAGACCCGCGAAACCTACTCCCTATATGCTCCATGGTCTTGTTTGTCTTAATATACGTAAAATAACCTACAAAGCAGCATCCAGCTGCTGCTCCTGTCCAAACAAACAGAACGGTTCTCAAAAATCACTTGGATAGTTTCCAGCCACAAAGAGAGGGAGGGGGAGGAAAAGTGTGTACATGTGTGTTTTAAAGGAAAGGTAAATACCTCAAAATTTATTATTTCTGTATAATTTGAAGAAGAACTTATAAATGCTGGATTTTATCTGGAGAAAAAAAAAATCCTCTAACCCACAAGTGAACTTGAAAGGTTGGAAAAGACTTCAACTACAGAAAAATTACTTCAGTTCAAGCATTGTCAGAAGAAAGATGATATTGGAAAATACACATCATACACTATAAACTGAATACTAGCTGTGTAACAGAATTATCAAAGCTATTTATACTGAAAGTGTAGTTTAAGAAACCCCTTGTACAAAAGAAATGCCAAGTCAAAAGCCCACATGAAATGTGATCACACACACGAGAGATTTAGGGGTTTTATGATGAAGAAACCACGGCTGTAGCAAAACTAACACATCCAAAGCAGCTCTCTGAACAAATTCCCATTTAAGTTCTTGCTGGAGATAAGGCAGGGTGTAAGCAAGCAGCTCCCTTTGCCACCCCACTGAAGGGTGCCGCTTCCCCAATTCCTTCGGCCGGTAGCTATGCAGGTGGTCTCCTTGGCACGCAGTTCCCCTCTCGAGGGGAGCGATGTTGCCCATGTTTAATGTATTACTGCCGTGAACAAGTTCAGAGGAGCGACCGCCTGTGTCAGAAGGCAGAAATGGGACCAATCACAACTTGTGAGCTGCTGAATGACACCGGGAGTCCTGCCTCTGAAACTTGGGTTATTTTTTCCCCTCAGCCTACTTCAATTGTTCCCACCACTTGGTCACAGACTCGGACAAGTTGCCAGAGATCTACAGACACTTCCCACAGCCCCGAGCAGGCTCCTCTGTGCTTCACTAACAGTCACAGCAGAGGTAAGAAACCTCTCTTCTTTTATGCTTTTAGTTCTTAGAGCAAGGCACTGTAGCTGTAGTTTTCTACAAAAACTCCTCTACTCAAATTAACAGATCGTTATAATCATTTGTCAAAAATACAGAAATGTAGGCATTAAGAGCTCTGAGACGAAAATATAATGCTAGGGGGGGACATATTTTATGGACAACACAGTCAACTGCAAGCATTTCTCTACATGCTGGCAGGACACTAGCGGTCCTTGGGTAGATGATTTATACAGGTAACATTACACCACAAGGTGAGAACCCTTCACCATTTTCCTCAGACGTTTGTCTTTCGTTTTAAATTTAATATGTTTTGTTTGTTTTTTAATACAAAATCCATAAAGAGAGTAATTCACCTAAAGTTTTGTAGAGACACTCGTTTCCCCAAAGTCGCCTATCAGCAGCCAAACAAAGGTAACTTTCTTTCACTATTTAACTCAGAAAAGCATTTTTCTGATATAACACATTGAGAGGGCAAACCTCTTTTTGCTGTATAATGAAAAAGTATCCTTAATTAAGAAAATTAAGTGGTTTATAGCAGTAGTAGAAATAAAACTATACCACGTTTCTCAAACGGCAGTTCAAGCTACAAAATTCATCTAGCATTTTTGTTGTGAATTCCTTTAAAGGTTTATTTTCTCCTGCTGGTCATTGTAACTGCCAAACTTGTTCTAGAATGCTTCTAATAACAGATAAATGATTTAGCTAAGATTTGTAACTTCATGAATCAAATTTCAAATGCAGAAAGTAATCCATTTATTTCCAACTAAGAGAAGTGCATACACACTGTACAAGATACAACCCCAGCTTTAAAAATCACTGCAGATAAAAAAAGAGCGCATCTCAAACAGAAAAGTGCCACATAAAGGGCATATACAAATACTTTAAATGGGGAGGCACAAGAATATGTAGGTCTCTAAAGAAATCTCTCATCCTCACAATCATGTTCCCTCCCTTCCATCAATTCACACCTTACTACTTCTGTCTACTTCAAAGTTCTGCTTTTAGAAAAGACTTTACATAGACCTTAATTTTGTGAGGCATGTTTTTCCCCTGTTACCAAACAGAAACCCAATTCCTTTACCTATTACTGACTGGTAGGCATCAGGAAAAAAATATATGCCGGTGCTTGGTTTTGTGCTCAGCAGCCTCGTGCCAGTTTTGAATAGACAAGTCCTGGAAGTGTCCGGACGTCCTGTCACTCACAAGGCAAACAATCTGCTATGAAGTTCTCTAGAAGCTGTTTCCAGTAGGCAGAAGCAGCACTTCAGACCTCCCAGTGCCTTCAAACCAATGCCCATGGTGAGCAAGAAGATCGTGAGAGACAGATTTTTTTCAAGACTGAAGTTACATAAAATGTATTTTCAAGTGAAGAGAGGAGTTTGAGTTTATTCTACCACACAGCGAATCTTTCTCTCCTAGCACATACACTGCATACAGACACCTTTAAAAATACAAAGTTTATGCATACACACAGATTGAACATACACACAGAAACTTCACTGTGGTAGGCAGCTCTTTCCTGGAACACATCGATAGCTACAACAGGTTAGACACACGTTCATCTGAATTCTGTCCCATCACAGAGTTGGGTAATTTAAACTAGATGACAGTGAGGCTCAGCTATTCAGTTAAATCTAAAAATTTCACCCCCAAAACATCCCATGTCACAGGCATCCAAACCCTGAGTAACAACAGCCAACAGTCATGACAGAAGCACGTGCTACATAGCAGGTGACAAATGTCACCAATCAGATGGGAAATACTGCATGCAACTTACAGCAAATAACAATTTTCTGCCTTTTTTTTTCCACTCATTTTTCAAGACAACTATGCTATTTGTATTTAGAGAGATTCACATTTACATATATACCACACTTCTATTTTAAGAAGTTGCATGTATTTCTCATCTTCTGAAGAGATGAGGAATATAATGTCTTCATTGTATAATATGAAACTTGCTAAAATCATTTTGTAATCAGCATAAAGGTGATTTTCACTGATTTTTCCAGATGATCAGCAAACAAAAATGTATGGGATACATGTACACACCTACAAGAACAGCTTTTTATTTGCTTTAAGAATAATTTGATTTACGAATAGAAAAGTACCCCAACTGGAGAAACAAAATATGTCACAGGAAAGTAATGTTATGTTCCCTAAACTGTAAGACACTTTACAACTAGAAGATCGCTTTTGCTTTCCAGAGATTGATACATGGCTTAAAAGGACTTTCCTGACATCAAGTTACTTCTCACAAGTTAAATCTATCCACTATATTCTTCTTTTAATCAATGCCATGTTATTGTCCCCTGAGCTGCTAAAAAGGTTAAAAACACAACTTGCAACAATCCCCTTCTACCTTTTATACGTGCTAGATATATTTCAATTTTTAGTTCAGTTCAAATTGCACTTACCCCATTTCCTATTAATAAGTCATGTCATATGAACCACAAGAATCTAAAATCTAACTTGAAACTACAAGGTGTTAGGTACTCCACGCGCGCAGTGCAGGAGAGAGTCCATTTCCTAAAAGGAAGTTACTACCTAAAAGGCAAATCATACCAACAGATGGGGAAAAGTATACAGTTATTATATGTCTTATTTTGATTAGGGGAACAGATCAGCTGCCCAAAATCCGACTGCATGGTCCTGCAGTAGTTGCAGGAAGTTTAACCCAGAATTAAAAACTAGCCCAAAGCATTCATTCCCAGGCTACTCTAACGGACCAGCACATAGATAAAAGTCACAGTTAGTCACAAGGCATATGGATAACTTCCAAAAACCAAAACGGCAAGCCTCGCATGTTCAACTGTTCATCAGTGTAATTTCTTGGTATCTACACCTTTCGCATTCTCACGGACTTCAAATGCAGGCAAAGGCTCTTACTGATGATCTTGCTTCTAGAACACTGAGAATATCAAAGCTAGTGAAAAGGAAGATTGCAAGAGGAATGAACTAATAAGAGGTGGAGAAAAAAACAGAATCTAAATTAAAGTGTGAGCCTTCCCCTATCATCTCTCAAACACATGAAAAATACTGACACTTCAGTACAAAATAGACTTTAAAACAAAAGGTAAAAAGAAGGATAAAATGAGTTTGCTTTTCCTATTACCAGGACTTCCCTAGCTCTGTAAGCTGAATTATTGCTTCTTTCCCTATCCCAAGGAAATGTTTCCCACATGCGATTGAAAAAAATGACATTATATGCCACAACTCAATCTCTAGCTCTCTTCAATGACTTCATGTACTCCAGCTGCCGCTCTCTCCCCTTGTGCAATTCCTTGCTCTTTTTCCACACTTAGTCTCTTCCCCTGTTCATTTTCTTTTACGTTTTTCCCTCAATCTGCCCTCTCCTGTACTATTGTCTGCATTCTTGCCTTCACCCATCCCAGTCTCTGTTTTCAACCTCCAGACCTTTCTTTCCCCTTTTATGCTTTCTTCTTAAAAAAAACAGAAATAAGAGAAAGTAATTTAAAAAAAAAAATACTTTTTCTGCAGTCAAGCTGTTGAATTGGCTAATACCCTTAACATCCTTCCTCACTGACACAACTGCTTAGTGCAACTCTATGCCTAAAATGAGAATAAGCAACAGAATTCTGCACTCCTAGCATAAGTAAATCTAGCTGCTAGGGTAAATCCTAGCTTGCCATCTCCATCCTATTTATTTTCTTGTACAAAGAACAAAAATTAAAAATTATGACATAGCTTTAATTTCTGTACTTGAAAACCTGTAAGCAACTTCTGGTTTATTGTTGGAAGCATTTACTTACCAAACTAAATTGACAGTAGTGAGACCCTCCAGGGCTCTCTAGAGTTAATTCAGACTGCTTCCTTCTCAACTCCCTTCTCACCCCTCATCTTCCTCACATGAAAAAGGAGACTTTTCACACTTGGAGGTCTCAACTGCAGTGATTCCACACTGCCAATGAGGAGGTGTTTTACAGCAGGGTTCAAAACAAAGAAATGCAACTCGGAATAGGATACATACATTACCACAGGACAGCCAGTAAAGATGACAAGCATGCCTACACACCAGCTGCAGCTGCAGTGCACAAGCAGAGCTTTAAAACTCTGCAATGTGTTCTCCTCTGGGAGCCACTCAAGCCACAGACAATGGTGACAAAGGGCTCCCGGTCCAATTCAACTCACAGCATTTAGTACTGCATGCAGGGTTATTCTTTGCTTCAGCACTATACACACAGATCTTTAAACTTACCTCCTCTGAATATGCAGAGAATGCTTCTTCCTCCCTAGGCATGTCATACTCCTCACACAAACAGCTCCAGGAATTTCTCAGGCTAGGTAATTCCAGTAACAGTTCTTGACATGTACTAGATCAAGGATCACATAACTTGATGGTACTTTTTGCATCACTGTGTTTGTGGTTATTAAGACATTTATTTTCAATAGATGAAACTAAATTACTGGGGTCTGGGGACAACTCATTGTAAAAATCTATGCAATAGACTGTTTCACAATATTACTTTTTAACAATGCCTTTTGAGGGCCTCACTTGGTTGTATGGGACAGCAACAAATCAAATATGTCAAACCTCTTATATTCCACTGATATCACTGCTGCATTTAGTAAACATATGACAGGAAACAGGCTGTGTCTAAAATTGCTGTGGCATTTCCAAAGGAGCCAAATTTATCCCGTGTGACTTCAATGAAGTCAATGTAGTTGCACCAGGAACAAGCGCGGTGCACTGTTTTCACTTTGGTCACATATCTCCTCTCATTGTGAAGGACACCCAGGAACAAAGATAAAAATAACCTAATATAAGTCAGGGAAACAGTCACATGCCAGTGAAGAAGGAAGCAGCAATCACGACGGTGACTCACCGGAGGGCACCAGGTGCAGGGGATCTCCCACACAGTAACGTACGGGATCAGCCACAGCACCTCCTCCTGCAGATCCGCACCGTGTAGAAGACGAGTCTTTCACGGCCATTAACAGCACTGGATTGAACACACAACTGCACAGCAATGCAGCCTACGGTTTCTCTGGTGCAATACTTGGTCTTGTCACACATTAGTAACACTGTTCAACTTTAAAAAAAAAGTCAAATATAGTTTGCCCTTTTGCTGCACTTTCAAGAAGGTGTGCACATGCATAAAACTTTTTAATATTGACCTAAAACACAGGCAGGAGACTACACAGCAGAGAACAGCTACCATTTGTGGCAATGATCAGCCTTCGTTTCAGTGTCACTGTTTTTCAGGCTGTCCATTCTGACCTTGATAGCCACCCATATGCAGCTGTGTCACTGAACCTGTTTCTCTTTCTGCACACTTTAGGTGGGTGACAACACCATGGAGGATTAACAAGCAAGGTATGTGTTTTTTAGTTGAAGCCATGCACTTGTAAATACAAAGCTGTTGAAATACAGACACAGAATTTGCTTCCATTGCTTAAAAGAAAACTTCTCCCACAGACAGGCTTAGTAGGCAAAACAGCATGTAGGTGTTTTAAAAACTTCGAATTCCATTTGAGCTTCTAAAAATCAACAAAACCAAGTTACTGTATTTTGACCTTTCCTCATCCCTTCTCTACATAGGTTTCTAGCCATAAAAGGTATAGATTTTACCTTACACTACCTTCCTTTTTTTTAAGATCCTTTCTTATCACCTGTCTGGTAATGTATGTTTAAACAGCTAAGGTCAGTGTGACAGCTCAAACAGCCTTCTGACCTTTTGCCTGCTCCCTCAGAAACATCCCTCATCCATTCCAAAGCGAAGAATAATCTTTTTTCCTTTCCCAAGGGACCTCACCATCTCTCCTCATCTGTGCTGGCCTTGCATCTACGATGCCAAGCCAGGTTAATATTACTGCCTTTTATGGAAGCACTTCAAAGTCCCAGGTCCTGCCCCTTGAGTCCATACGCAGCAACACAGCAGTGCAGCTGCTTGCATATGTGCAGTAAATCTAATGCTGTGCACAGAAATGGACTTCTGGTGCACACACGCAGGCAAAAACTCCTGCTGTTGCAGTCCTCCTGCGGGCAGCCAGGAAGAAGACAGGTACACTGCTGCAGCAGGTCACACACAGCCCAAAGCCCACAGGTTGCACACACCCTGCTTTGCAAAGCGACATAGCAGCTTGCGACGAAGTCGTCCTCAGGAAATACTGTTCTCTGTGCAGTGTCCATCACCCAAGCTAGGTACACAAACTTTTCTGTACTAGTGTAAATCAGCCGCTAGTGGTTCACCTACCGTGCCTTGTCTATAAGAGGATAAGCAGCCTAATGGACCCCAGCCCACACTGAGCTGGGAGAACGCGCGTGCCTTCGGCCACTTCACTTGAGAATTCCTGTGCATGTCTTGCTTTTACTGCACTTGGGGTAGACAGCGACCAGCAAAGAGCTAAGCAGAATCTACTTGGCAAGCACTTTAACTGCTTAAATAGACAAAACCAGCTACATCTTAAGTCAAACAAAGCTGAAAAATTATAGTCGCTATGAAAGTAAGTTCCTGGTGTGTGTTTTGTTCACAATAAAGTTAAGATCAACTATAGCTTAAAACATCATAACAAAATCTAAAGTTCAATTTTCAGAGGAGATGTCATCACATGGAATCCTCCAAAGGTATTAAAAATACCCATGTGTAATCTGGTTACTTTCAAAAGTCTCTCTTTAAATACCAACACTGCCACTGGAGGCACATGTATTCTGCTCATACAGCACCATTTGACTCTACAGCCCCATGCGCAGGGATTAAAAAAGAAGAGTCTGAAAGACACTTCATTTTAAGGTTTTCCATTTTAGCCCATTTAAACACAAATTTGTGGACACTGAAGTATCTCCGATTCAGTCAGGATCATCGTGTAATTTAGGTAGCAGATATTTAAGCAATGGTTTTCCTTTATGTGGCATGTAGAAGTTAATAGGAATTTCATTTATTGGAGGAAAAAAAAAAAAGATGACAAGGAGAGACCTTCTGTGAAAGATATCGTGATATACGTTCATAAAACATTTAAAACATTTAGTGGCAAGTGCAGCTTTAGGAGCAAAGTTTGAGAGATGCATATATCATGATCTTGAAAACCAAGTTTTCCCATTGTGGTAGCACCTACAGAATCCACCTTGCTATGAGCTAAGCAAGTGTGTAGCACAGCCAGCCACTTTCCATGGAAGGTTCGTACAGGAAGATTTTACACCACAACTACTTAACGGGAGTTTCAAGACAATTGACACCCTGTGTTTCCATCTGCCATTAAAAAGGGGGAAAACACACTTGAAATAAAACACCCACTTAAGAGATAGTTATACATGCTTTATTTTGTTCTGCATAGCAGTCCTTTGCACCTACATTTTGGAACACATGGTCCCACATGCACGTATATATAAAAAAAAATTTAGTCATTACTCTGTTTTCTGTTGACTACTAGAATTCCCTATAGCACTGATGATATATAGCTTTTAATCATGCACCATAAAGTATTTTTACTTGGAATGGAAATGCTTCAACAAGATTTCTTTTCCTCCCTTCCAAAATAAGGTACTGCTAACAGCCAGCAGTAATATCCTAATATCCAGATCTCCTGGCTGAAGGGTCTCTGACTCTAGCTGTGTCATCAGGTTTTCACATGTGCTTGAACAAATAAGGTGGGTGGGTAGGTAATCATACATGGCCTTTCCACTGACTGTGAAGGATGGAGAGATTAGGATCTAAAGCAATGATTTGAATCCCACAGAGCCACAATTTCCATTTTACGGTTCCTCACCACTGCTAAGCAGCAGGGGCTCGGTGGCCTTCAGGAGGAGAAGCACAATATTGTACAAATCAAAGTAAAAGCACTGTAAATGCAACCTGTTTGCTTCGGGCTTTTTAGAACCTTAAACCAATCTCCATTTGCACTCATCAAAACACTTTACTTCTGCATTTCTAACTCTTCACTTTCCTGCTTTCCCAGCTCCACAAAGGCTGTCTAAAACACAAAAAAAGAAGATAATAGGCACTTTGCACTGCTCCTGACAACTTTTCTTCTTTCCTGCACTCCTAAAACCTCTGATTTGTGCCCTCTGCTTTCTTGTTGCCATGGAGAAGGTCCAATACATAACCCGCTCTGCTCTGAGGAGAGCCTCAACTATTGAGGTCAACCCACAAGCACGCCAAAGGCTCCAAGAGCTCTTTGTGAATTTCTGCCTGATTTTAATTTGCCTCTTGCTGATCTGTATCATTGTGATGCTCCTCTGAAGTTCCAGCACTCCTCTGCACTGCCCTCTAGGAAAGTCACCCCAAAGGGAAGAGAGACCTACACCTGCAACTCCCAATGCAAGAATCCTCTTGTGAGAGGGGCTAGCACTTGGACTAGAGCTGTATGACAACCATCGCACTATTCTCTTTCTACCTGCTACATGTATTAAAAACACACTTCTCTGCAGAACGGTGTTTAGAGCCTGTTGTTACAAAGCTGTGCATGACCTAACTTGTCTGTCTCAGTCAAGAGATGTCTTTTCTGAATGGGGTAAAGTACTGCCTCTTCACGGAGTTGGTAAGTTCCTCAATGTTTTAGCTAGATGACACAAACAGCAACTTCACTTTTGGGGGGGCCTAAGTGTTTTTTTCAAATTTCTCTGAAAATCCTCGAGCCCTTGGAAGGGTTCTAAATTTCGCCCATGTCCACCCAAAGAAGAGCTACAGGCACACAGCCCTCAACACATCCTTGGAAAATTTCTGCTCTGTTTACTTGAAGGTGCCACCTCTCTGCATTACCAGCTGAAGGCATTCAAATTGTTTCAGTGGTTTTAAGGGAATATGAGAATAAACAAAAAAAAGGTCTTCTAACCCAGAAATAAAAACTATTTCATATGCTTTTCTCCTTACTTAAGGGATCTTTTAGATATATAAACATGTATGTATACGTATGTGTGTATACACACACACACACACAACTTGGATCTGAAAAAAAGAGGCAACTTCATTTACAGTATTTTTCACTAGGTACATCCTGACGGGACTCAGTGACATTGGAAAGTTTTTTCAATACGTTTTGCAGAAAAATTGACACTACACTATCAAAGATTTAATTTTCTATAGTCGTTTAGCTGACATGACAATCAGCACAACTCAAAAATAATTCTGAGTTCTTAGTATTTGGCTTCAGACAACTTTATTATGGCCTGCTGTAACTTATGCAGTGATCTCCTTAGTTTAAAACTACAGAAAACTTGGTATTTGCTGCTGTGATTGAAGTGTACCATACAAATGCAAGTAACAACACCACCCTCAACTGCAAATGCCTATTAGGCAACAAGCAAGTACCTTCCTAAAAATAAAAATACCATTACGCACATGAGGGAAAGCACTGCAGAAATATTTTTTCAACATGTAAACCACAGCCTATACACATAAAAGATGAAGTTTCTACTCCAGCAGTTGTCAGTAACAAGACTGAGCAGTAGACTTTCACGCTCCCATATGCGTTGCTGGTATTAAGCTAAAATCCTAGAGACTTTATACAGTTTTTAAGTTTACAGAGAGCTCGAAAAATAAATAAACAGAGGTCAAAACAGACACCTATTTTTTTGAAACCAGCATCCTTCTATACCACCCTATGTAAGCAATCCTATTGATGAACAGAAAAGCAAAACAATTTTATCTTAATGTTGTATTCTGCCTTTAAGACTTAATATTCCATGACTAGAGGTTGATAACGAAGAGCTGAGCAGGAAGGGAAGAAATCTTTGAAAAACTCTGTATTCAAAGGAACGCAAGAAAGTCTGGTGGTGATACACTTCCTGTCTGGCAAATAGATATGCTGAGACCAGACCTCTGAAATAAGGTTAATCACTAAAGGAAATTAGTTAGTTATTGTACGAAGACTAGGGCAAGCACTGATGGGTTCAGCAACACACACCCCCACTTGCAAGTTAGTATATGAATACTACTGATTTGAATTATGAATGTAAATCTCAATTTTCATTTCATGCATTCTGACCACTGTCAAAAATGCATGAGATTTTAATAAGTGCACCTTCCCTATTAATTATTCTTATTAAAAAAAAAAACAAAAAACAAAACAAAACACAGCCCTCTTCTGTGTGAGGAAAAAAATAAAGAAAAAGTTACAGTCCTTTTTTTTTTTTTAAATCTATATTTTTGTGATGGATAAGGTTTCCAGTTTTAGTTTGCTTTGGAGGTCTTTCAAGAAACTTCAAATGGGAAAAGGCAACAGTTTTACGGTACAGCAAACTCCCTGAAGAAAAAAGGTGTTAAGAGCAAAATATCTACACATACATTCTGAGGACACATTTGGATTATAGATTTCACAAAACAGACATATACAGAAGTCAAAGTAAAATATTGCTAAAAAAATAAAAATCCCACCCTCCCTTATAAAAGCAAACCCACCACTTTCCTCTTATGTACCTGAAAAGCCATTATTTATTTAAAAACAGTAAATAAACAAGAATGAAACCAAGGTATAAATTAACTGGAAGCCCTACTATTATTTTACAGCAATGCAGATAAATTACATGTACTGTATGGTGTCTTATGGTTCTGCTGATCAGAAAAACTGCTACCATCCCCTGTATCACTAAATGTCAACTGAACCCAGAGATTAAAAAGATAAAACCTTTTGTACCTAGTAGATTCTTCTTTGTGTAATTATATTGGCTTTAAAACTAACATCTACTGTATTGTTATTTATTAAAATGACTGCTTGAAAATGTATTAATGCATAAAATAAGATACTTAAATACAATTCTGTTCAGAAACAAGCATCCATCTTATAGTTATGATAGCATCTACTTATTAAAGTTATGTAAAAAAGAGCTAGTCATCACACAGCTTTCTGCTTCTTTATACCTCTGTTTATTCTTTTTCAGTTTTCCACAGTGGTCTTGCCTATTTTGCGATGTCCAGATCACTTACACGTACTTAATTTACTCTCATTAGTACTGCACATAAGCGATCCCAATGAATTTTATGAAAGTGTAATCAAAAAGTTCACTACTTCCATGAGCCATAATAAAAATTCCTAACACAGCACGTGGCTTGGATTAAGTTTTAATGTCTCTGTTCCTCTCCACTCAAGGCTACGTCTTTTTGCTAATTTCATCTTACACACAGATAGACAGCTAAACAGGCAGCAATCTGGTATTACTCTTCCCCAAGAAAAAACAAATTACGTAAACCTCCGTGGCAATTTTACACTAGGAAAAAGCTGAATCGGGACCAAGAATATACTGCTTTTAAAGATGTATCTCCTCAGACAGCTCTTCAGCAAATATTGATAAAATCTACCCATTTTTCTCTAGGTGAGGACATTACCCATTTCAGAATCAGAAATTTTGTTCTGATCAAGACTAGACAGTAAGGTACTTCGGAGGGCAGCAAGTACTTGCATTTCTTTACTTTTCTGCACCAATTTACGAACAACTGCCCTTACTAGCAGAACTGATCCACTCAGTGGAAAGACAAGTGTAAAATAGGCTTAAATGAAATTTTTCACAAAACATGCACAAAATGTTTGCCCCCCACCTCCCCACGTAAAGAACTTCTATGCAAGTTTTACTACAAATACACACGGAACAATCATCATGTCACAAACACACACTCATCCCGAGATGTACCTTACCTATATCTTCTCTGTCAAAATTACAGCAGAGTAATGACCGCATTCATTTAGAGTGCACTCTTGTTCATATCTGGAAGTGTACTAATATACCACAGATTACAGACCAGATACCTATAATTGTACGGCTATTAATAAATAGTGTCTGACAGAATACAATTAGCAAAGATTTGCAGAGTCCTACAAGATCCATAGGTATCTTTTATTAACAGCAAATGTAGTCCTTTTAGCTTTGACCTATATGTTAAAAATTGAAGAAAATAAAATCTGTTTTGATTATGGAAGGAGATGAGTGGATATCTCTCGCTCATTGCAAGGACTGAAAACAGGGTTCCTGTAAAAACTGATGTTCATCTCAGTAAGAACCGTGGTAATTTAAGTATTTAAGTATTTAAAACAAGCCCTACATTTACTGTAATATCTGACAGTTAGTTTAGTCAAACTGATTGCTTTATAAGCCTGTTACATTTTTTGTAAGATAAAAGCATGCCCAAAGTTCCATTTTTGTACAAAATATAAAACTATCAAACACTGCCCTCTTGTGATCTTCCCTAAAAACTAAAGCTGGTTAGTAAAACGAATTTTTGGCAACATTTCACTGTTTGGGCTGAGTGGTCCTATTTGTTTCTTTTATTTGCATACACATGTATTCCTATGTACAAAACACAATTGCTAAGGTATTAATATTATCTTAAAATAGCCTATTGCATATGTGCTACTAAAAGCACTAAGGATGCATCCTCTGCCAGTCTAATCTAGATTCTTAATAAGCATTTGCAAAGCTGCAGTGACTCCTACACACCACACTGCTAGCAAAACACCACCTTTCGCACCAAACGATGCCAAACCCTAGAAGGGTAGGAAACACTCCTGTTATCAGATGTGCATTTTGCCCAGATGAGAAAGTCGTCTTTTTCTTTTGCACCTATAGGAGATCTTTTAAAAGTAAATCTTCAACAGTCTGCTCCTGAAACAGAATAAATCTTGAGAACAGTCATTCTTTTGAAAATCAAATGGGCCTGAAAAGTAACATACACATTAAAAAAGTAAATAAAGAGCCAAACTGTATAAAATCCAAGTACTTTCTCCATTAATCAGTTCTTTAGAAGTTCTTCAGTAGTGAAATGAAAGCTATCATTAACTCTAATGTATTTTTTTGTTTTATTTTTAAGGTATTCGGGGGAAAAAAAAAGGCTTTTAGGAGCATCCAGATTCCTTTTTCTGGAAAAAATTAATCTAGTTATTGTAAACAAACAGATTTTTCTTAATTGGCAGAAACTAAAAGCAGGTAAACGGCTAAGAACACAATGAAATTCATGTGAATCTACATTGCTTACTACTGAAGGAGCAACCCACAGCTACAATCAAGAGTCTGCTGCAAGCACAAGGGGGCACAGACGGATGCACGTTATGGATCTTGCTAACAACAGAGGTCTCAACCTGCTACTCAATTTTCTGCTTATTGTCTTGGTTCTGGTGCTCGCATTTATCCTTGTGAAGCTGATGTGAACCTCTGTGAGGCTCCGTTGCCTCACAAAACCTCACAAAACCTTGTTTTGAGGGTTTCGCAATGATAACGTAGACACTTCAAACTATTTGAATATCAATATGCGAAGACTGCATAGACTGAAATATTTGACAACTCAAGAAAGCGCTCACGTATCTATTTCATCAAAAAGCGATCCTAAAAGCTATGCACAATTATCTACCTGCCATTGAGTAAAGAGTATCTAGAGCCTTGCTGAGTACATGAGGAAATCCAAGCATGCGTCAGCAGTTACTGTAGTTTGCTCACTGCTACAGCAGACCTGTATTTAAACATCTAGAAAAGATCTGCAGCCTTCAAGGAACATCATTTCTTCAAAGGGGACAGCAGAAATCAAATTTTTAAAATGGGATTTCCATAGAACAGTTACTTCATGGGAAATGACACTGCTAGAGCAGAAGACAGAACAAAACACCTACGTTCAGTTGACCGCACGCATCAAATTACCTGCAGAGAGCAAAAGCAGAGATGCTGGAGGTGGAAACAAGGATATCCATGAAAAGCAGCTTGCACCAGCTGAGATGGGGAGAAGTTAAGTTTAATATGAAAGCATAATTATTAGTTACACCTTTTTTGACACCTGCGGTTCACAGCAACACCTTAAAAGCCAAAAGCCATTAGTATTATCCAGCAATATAAAAAGATGAAGCCATAAGAACAACTGAAAAACAAACGACCATTAGCAAGGGTTATCATAACTCTGCCTACAAAGCTTTTAACGCTTCCACATACATGAGCAGCAGGAGCATATGCGCAAAACCAGTGTGCTACAGCCTCAATAAGCTGAATTTACCACTTACACACAGGTCAAGCATGCAGCGTGGAAGCCCTTAAGCCATATTTGACATACTACTTGTTACTAGCCAGTGCAATCACCCAGTCCATAGTTTGTTCTCACATTACGTGTGCAACATAAGCTTCTTACAGGACCTTCTCCTATGGCCCCTTACAGGATGATGTACTTTCCTCACAGGTGCCTGGGAAGGGCAGTGGCTAAGAAGAGCTTCCTTCTGCTGGAGTTACTTGCCCAGAAGGTAGCTCTACACATCTGAGATATGCTGGGAAAGAAGGTGGCCAGACTGGGGCCCAACACCTTACTCATAGTATCCCTGTCTACTAAATACAACGCAGGAACAAAATGCACCAACACATAACCATTGTACGGTAAACTTAATACCACACATACAAATATTAACAGTCATTTGCACACAGGCAAAAGAGACAGATGTTGCTCGGGGGGTGGGGGAAGCCCCAGCTTCCAGCTTCCCACTGCCAACAGCACAGCCCCGATTCAGCGCAGACACTGTCGACCCAGCACTTCGCACAAGTGCAGAATCTATTACAGAGCTGACCTACTCATGGTCACACGCAGGACTGCCAGACAATTACTGTTGTTGTGAGGCGGTTCAGTTATCTGGAAGAGACCCATCTAAACTAGATTGACAAAAAGACTTTTCACAGCAAAAAGCCAGTATGTCTAGGGAAATAAAGTTTGAGTTCTACCATTCACAGGCATCCATGTTCCACTCTATGCTACCTGCTCCAAAGCTTAGGCAACACTAGCTGGGGCAGCACAGATAGTCAAAATGAAAGCTTTTCTCTCATCTGCTCTGAAATAAGTGCAAATGAATATTTAAAATAGCTTCTGTAAACTACACTTCTATCGTTTTTTTATGTTGATATAATAACATCAATTCCTGTCTGTTTGCATTTAAAGCAGAAAACTTTGCACAGCTGTATCACTTTATCACTTTCATAATCTTGAAATATTCTGTTTTTTTTTTTTTTTTTAGAAAAGCGAATTTATATACAAGGGACAGACGTTGTAACAGTTACATGGTTACTCATTTTTTAGGAGGATTTCTGCTAGTGCTTGACATAGATAGCATGAAACATATGACAACCACAGAAAATGATATGAAGCCCACTCAAGTCTAAATTAGTGTAACAATGGTTTTCCAAACAAAATGTCAATTCACCGATACACTGCTCGGGCTTGCACAAAGCTTATTTTCTGTGTGCTCTTCTGTATATACAAAAGTTTTCCTATCTCAGAGAAACCACTGTGACAGTTTAATAGCCAAAATCAGACAAATGAGTTAGCCCTGACAAGAAATAAAAATCACATATTCCTTTTCAGTAAAAGGAAAAAGATGAATCTACCGCCACCAACAATCAGGTACTTCCAGATCCAAAACTACATACAAAGGAAGTCCGTAAGAAACCCTGCCATTACCATGTAGAAACAACCTCAAGCAGCAACCCCAGCAGCCTTCTCTCAGCCAGCAATGAAAATTATAGAATCTTCAATGTATGTTGAAGTTTGCTGCTGAAACTGAAAATACATTCTTCCAAGATGACATATAAAATTGGCAAGTCATCAGGCAACCAATGCCAAGTCTCTTTTTGCAGTCAAACATGGTCCAAGTTTGGTTTCCCATCGTCTGCTAGTGCTTACTCCAGACTGAGCCCACACAGGGACTATAATGAACGCAATCCCCGTTGCTGGACTACCAACTTCACAGCAAAAGGAACGGAACGTAACAGCTTGATTGTGGCTCACAGTGAAGGAGTTCACTCTGCTAACTAAAGGTGGTAATTCTTCCTGTTAAAAAGTTTTATCTTGATGAAAAGTATGGTTTCATCAAAATACGACACAGGAAAAATGTTGGTATTAATCGGTTTTAGTTTTCTGATCTGCAAGGGTCATAAGACAAATGTCAACCCAAAACTAGTTTAAGAATAAAGTTTTCTGTGGTAACAATATTATTTGAAGAATGCCAGAACTTTTTTTTCCAATTTACAGTTCTACAACTTTTGTTTCCCAATGTTTAGGTATGCATGCAGTTTACTTCCTTCTCCATTTTGAAATGAAGATTGCTGTAGTATCTCTGTCCTGGCTTCGGCCAGGACAGGGTTAATTTTCACTGGACTCCAGGAAGGGGCACAGCCAGGGGGTGGGGGCTGACCCCACCTGGCCAAACAGACCCCGGTATTCCATACCATGTGACGTCACGCTGGGTTCCGGTGG
>Ga0065711_1004270_pt1 | contig 33653 bp, 9 predicted proteins | sample Hoacrofraction12_FD_59098 | JGI IMG/M metagenome (GOLD analysis project Ga0065711, IMG submission 59098) | Hoatzin crop microbial communities from Cojedes, Venezuela - Epithelial fraction 12 v2 (version 2) | ecosystem: Host-associated > Birds > Digestive system > Esophagus > Crop | place...
GGTGGAGCTGGGCACCACATGCCCGCCCATGGGCTGGCTTCCCAGCCTGGCCTCGACCTCTTGCTGCGGACTTGCTCAGCGATCACGGGGCTGCGTCTGAGCCCGGCCACTCTCACCGGGCCTGGCCCTGCTTCGCCTTCCCGGCTCAACCTCAGAGCCCCGGCCTGCCCTCCTCCTTGACCAGGGGTGGTGGGACCAGCCCCGGCTGGGGACACCCTGCCATGCTGGCCTGCATGGGGAGCCCCCCGCCCCCACCACGCCCTGGCATGGCAGACGGCTCCTGAGAAGGCAAAGCCGGGCTCTTGCCGCAGATAAGGAGTGCGATGCCGCGGGGCACCTGGAGACTGTCCAGCCTGGCTTAGGCACAGCGTTTTCCACCAGAAGGGTGGCGAACACTGGAGCAGGCTGCCTGGAGAGGTCGAGGAATTTCATGCCTGGAGATTTTAAAAACTTAACAAGAGGGAGCCCTGAGCTACCTAGTCTGGCTTTGAAGTTTGACGTGTTTCGAACAGGAGGTTGGGCCAGATGAACTTCAGACGTCCTTTCCAACCTGAGCTGTTACGTGCTTCTGTGGGTCGTACGCTGCTGAGAATGTCAAATTCTCTTAACATGCAGCATTTCTACAGGAATTTAATCACAGCCACAACAGGCTGTTCCTCCTTGTGATTTCACCGATTTTCTGTGATCTTGCTCCTCAGTTTCTGTCTTTTTCTACTTAGGCGTATATCTGTTTGGCCAGTGGGATTTTTACCCAGAACTGTCTTTGTACCCCTCACACTTTACCCCTTTCTTGCAAGAGTTTTATCCTACATGCCTTAAATCTGATGAACTAACTTCAACAACTGGTGATAAATATCATAAGACTCCACAATTTTGTAATCCGATGCTGAATTCATAGAAATACAAAAAATATTTTGGTATAGAAACATAATAAAACAGTAAAACTGCCTGTTGCAGTTTTTACTAGCTGACATTGCATAGTCCAGGTGTTGCAGGAAAAAAGTCGTACCTGGCCAACACATGTTGTTGGATGTGCTGAAGCACTGTGAGAGAATATCAACGCATACATGGTACCATTAGCAACTTCCCTCAGCTCTACAGACAGTAAATTAGGGAGAGACACGTAGAAGTGGTTGCATGCCTGTACAGCCATTCATTTGTGCTGCACAGTATGCCTGGGGTAGAATGAGAGTTTAATTCTTCCACATCCCAGTGTTACTGTTTGAATTGTCCTTCTGTAGACACTAAATCTAGCACAAGGCGAACAACATGTATGTGCTGCAGTGCAGTGTGTTCTCAGAAGATATTCTGGCCCAATTTATGGTTCAAGGAGATTCAATAATACTCAAAGTACGCATCCAAACTTTTTCCAGTATTTGTTCATACAGTGCTGATTTTCCTAAGAATTTTCCCATTTCTACCAAAAAAAGAAATTCAAACTGTAGAGGCCTAACTATTCACAAGAACAGATGTAGTATGAGCAGTAATAGATTTGCAAAGGTGATCTAAAATGCTTCTATTTTGAGTATACAGACATTCTGGAGTGACATAAACGACCTACCTAAAGGTGTGAAAAATCATGTTCCTCCTCCTCTTCAAACTATACAAAATGCTTGAAGCAAATCTTCTTTGAAGTACCCTTTTTAAATTAATTTCCTGGATAGGCTGATGATGAGGAATGCAAAACATTTCTAGATTCCCAAGCCTGCTCATCTGAAAGATATGAAGTCTGGATAGTACTATCTTTTAATCACTAATGCAAATGCCTTCATTTAACACTACACATAGTTTTAGAAATTTAGATGTGCACACATATTTCCATCTCAGATATTTTAGAGCTAATATGTGGAAGAATGTTTCAGATTACTAGAATTAAAATTTTTTAGAGTGTTTGGTTAAGTGTCCTGGAACAAATTTTTCTTGGCTTCATTTTAGTTGCACTAACAATGAATTTGGAGACAAGGATTATTCAAAGCCAAAATGAAATTACTATGACTTTATGGTATGATTTGTATCTTAATACTGGGAGTTCACCATCTTGCTAGGAATCATAGGATTTAGAAAAAGGCCCCAAACAGCATTTTTGCTTAAATTACTGTATCAGATGTAGGTTCCAGCAACGAGTGGTAAGTCTGCAAGACTTCTTCCATTGTTTATAAAAATGGGGTGAATACTTTCAGCTCTGCCAATTACAGACATAATTCCAAACAGCTTCAGCACCTTTAGGATAATTTTGGAATAGCATTAGCGAATGCACTTCCATTGTTTGCTTCCATGGTTCTGTCTGGCACGGTAGTTTTAATGGTTTATCCACTGACAAAGCACGCTCAGAAATTTTCCTCTTTTAACTACTTCCTTTCCTATACAAGGGCATCAGGTCTGGGGAGCCTGTGAAGGGCTTTTTCTTTTCCACATGCTAATTACCACAAATATTTTGGAGATTGTCCCATGACCTCCATTTTGTTTTCCAAATCATTAGCAATGTTAAAAACAAGCCTTCTAACAAAGACGTTGGCAGAAGCTCAAGCAGCATTTCAAGTTCACCAGAAACCCTTCCCTACGCAAAGCAAGCTGTGTGGGGTCTGTTACACGCAGTTCACTTGCCAAAGCACAGGAGGTTTAGTGCAGGAGATTCCAGCCGTGTTTAGGGGTTTTTTTTCATATAGACAAATCATTTAGACAAGACTAATTAAAAGTTAAAATCAGCAGGTAAGAAGAATGAGGCAAAAGTCCTTGATGTAATGAATTGCTAACACTCTGCTTTAACAGGCATTGGTAGACCATGTACAGGAATCATGGGCATCAACAGCTGTGATGCCTGGTTTGTAAATATCTGTAAAAGGCATGGACAGCTTCAGCATGAAAACAGAAAGGAAACATACACATGTGTATAAAACATAAGGGAAAAATAACATTGTTTATAATTTTACCAAGCTTAGCACCTAAAAGAGAGCACTTGAGTAAGGGCTCGTGAGTCGTCCCCAGAGATGATTCTTTTCAGTTCGCAGTTCACTAGAGGATAAAGAAAAGCATTTCTCTCCAGCCTCTTTTGTGGCCATTCTCAACCTTGTGGTTACTCAAGTAGCAGCAGTCAACGTCCTATGAGTTTATTCACTGACAGATCTCTTCACCTTGTTGTCCAAAAGAGCTGTTCTATACAGCTCTGCAAAGGCCCTCAGAGGTCTGAATACTATAGCTTTTACACATCAGTTATGCACACCCAAAATTCTTAATGTGGAGCTAACAAGCATCTAACAAAGATAAACAAAGCTGTATTCCTACACAGATGACAATAACTTGCCATACCAAAAATCCAAAAGGACGCATATTTCTAAGACAGTATTTTGAAGATGGATTAGCCTGGTCATTTTGAGTTTTGACAGTATTTTCCAAATAGCATTATGTCCTTTTACAATGTTAAGATTATTTCTTCTGAAACTTAATTTGTAAAAATGTCTAATATTGTTTTCTGGCATGCCAAAGAAAGGAAATAACAGACCTAATTTGCTGCTTAAGCAGCAAATTTTCTGATTTAAAGTGGTCATGCAGAAGATAATTCACTATCACTGTGGATTTTCAGTTACAGGACAATGATGATAGGGTTTCAGAAATAATGTGGTCTTGTTGGTGGTGCATAGCAATTAGTTAATGGCCTAGTTCAGATGAGAGTTTCAGTGTTTTATAAAATGTCCGAAGAATAGCTGTCCCAGTTAACATAATTAACTGCAAGGGACAGTTGAAGGGTACGGTTTGTTTATTTCAGGAAATGTTACTCAAAAATCAAATAAATTTGTCTCTAAACAAGCTCTAGGGAGAAATATAAATAAATGGGAAATTCTAGGTAGAGTACATGGAGTGGACTGATAAAAACATCACTATAGAGCACTATGTGTCTTACCTGGCAAATAATCAGGTGTCTTCTTGCTTATGTTTGTGAGCTGTTTTATCGATACATACTTGTAAGAAGCAAGAAGAGATTTCCTGAAGAAGGACATTGCTGAAAAGGTGTTTAAGGGTGTTTATGTAAAATTAAAAAAAAAAAGATTTTAAATTAAAAAAAAAAATTTTAAATCCCTAAAATGGTTTAATCCTATCAGGAGAGAACAGTATGCCCAAATAAAGCTACAGACCACTACCTGTTACTCTACCCTACCATTACTTCTTGTAGAATCCTCATAACTCTCTAAGAAATGTTCACACCATGGAATCCCCATATGTCATTACCCAAAACCTCTAAATCTCCATTAAAAACAGAAAGTTATTTATTTTCAGCAAATCCCACCTCTCTGTAGCCCATGCGGTCTGTGCTGCAACAGGCCTCAGAAGGAAGGCACTGCTAGGGGAAAGAGAACAGCAGAGGTATCGCTGAAATGGAGTACCTTTACGAGTACTCTTTAAGCTCCCACACCATTATATGCCAACATTAAAGAATCTTACTATCCTCCATCACTCCAGAAGCTGCCGGAATGTGAGGACAGAAAGCATCTTTTCGTGACTGACTGCCCGAGCTCAGCCTGGCTGGGACCGTAACATCAGGTCTACAGCCACAGAACCACAGTGTGCAAACCCGCTTGCAATTAGTCTTGCACAGGTGTAGGGCTCAGTGTGCCACAATCACAGGGACAATATTAACCGCAGCGATCAGTATCCAAATTATTCTGTGGGCAGTAGAATCTTACATACAGTTTGTCTAATGTGAAAGGGTAAATTGCACGAACTGTCAGACGTGGTCTGACTAAAGGGCCGTCTATCACAATATTCTGTTTTTAAGAGCAACAGGTAGTGATTTTTTCAGGAAAGATCATAAGAAACATAGCATTCCTTGGCATCTCCTCTCAGTTCACAGCAGTAACTTGCACGGACTAGGGACTTCTTGAGTCAGAGTTTACAAGCAGACATGACATGGGATTTGTCTGATTCTTTTTTGAACCCCTGTGCGTTGTTTTATACAATACTCAGTGAGATGTGTTTCATAATTAATGATGTATTGTTTCAAACTGTAAGGTGGGGTGTTTTCTCAGCTCTCGTTTGATAATTTTGTTGGATGACCCCTACTTATGTAGTGTGAGAAATGATAAATAATTGTTACTTCTTTATACTCTTCACAAACATCAATATATAGAGAACTGTGTTTTCTCCCACTGCAGTAGTTTCTTTTCCAAACTGAAGTCTTACACTATTTAAATCTTTCTTTTGTATCTTAGCCCACCCTCTACACTTTTTCTAGCTTTTTCAAAAAATCTTTGGAGTTGAGATGACCACTAATACAGTGTCCGAGATGCAAGTGTACTACACATGACTTTATACAGCATCACAGTCATGTCTGTCTTTTGTTTTCAGTTTCTGTGTATAGTTTCTGAAATTGTATTCACCTTTTTTACTGCCTTTAAAATTCCGTGCCAATTTTCAGAGAATTACCTACAATGACTAAGTGGCCTCTTTCCTAAATGATCTCAAGTGAATTAGAGTAATCCATTGTGTGTGTGTAATATTTGGGTTAAATATAATCTGCCTTTTTGCTACCCACTCACCTGGTATTGCAAGGACTTTTGAAACTGCATCTCACTCCACCTCCCTCCTGCAGCAGTGAGCATACAGTCAGACTTTCTTTTGCCAAGCTCTCTGACACAAGGACGTAGTTTCATAAGTCAGAAAAGCCAAGACTTTCTCAAAATCCTGATATCGTGTCTTTTCTGTAGTTCTTGGAATGGTTCTCATGAACTTGCCCTGATGGTGAACAAATGCTGCAGGTGACATTACTGGCGGTAACAGAACTATGGGTACAGTTATTATCCTTGTTCCTTACAAAGTGTGAGCTCCTCATTCTCTGTAAGCCAAAACTTGTCCTATTTCTGATGCCCATAATCTTTGGTCAAACCACAAAACCTCCATATGTGTTTTAGCGGCTGGTTGGCGAACACTAATCAGAATTGCAGGAGACGTAAACAGTTTGCACATAGCTGTATTTTGGAGCACAGGGGCGACTTATCTTTGCACTAATCAGCTGCTCAGACACTTATGAATCAACTAAGCATTCAAAGTCAGTGTAGCAGTGATCCTATTGTATTATGTTAATTCCGTTTTATTACAAGCACTGCTCTACAGAGGGGCAGTTGTGAATTTATTGTGACTATCCAGCATGCCATGAAGAAATAGTTATAATTTTCAAGGCCTGAATGTTGTGGCATCACTAAGGACTTATTCCGCCATAAATTTATGAGCAGGAATAGATCACAACCATTTACTAGTTTATAGCCTAGCAGAAATTGAAAGAAGCAAATAGAAAACTGAACATGAAGGGTTTTGACAAATACCTTCAAATACATCTGAGTGAACAGAATTCTTGCAGTGCAGACTGGTCCCAAAGCGAGTCCGCTTAGTGTGGCACAGTAAATGTGGGCTACGTTCCCAGGCATCATAGTGTAGCTGAGATGCTGTGGGTAAAAAGTGAAGTATGCTCTTATCCATGGTAATGCAGACTCCAGGTGGTGGATTTGGACATGAGGAAACCAAAAAGGGATATAGATGGTACTATTAACACATGCTAATGAGAAATGTCAATATTCTTTATCACATAAACTAGTGCTTCTCCATCCTACACTGACAGATCTTGCCTCCTAAAACAGACAACTAAAGGCAGTGGTCTTTTTTTCCCTTTGTTATGAGAATATCTGTTAATAAAAAAAAATTAGTTACTTCCAGTGCGAGTCCTCATATTTTTTATTATTTTTCACTGTGTGATGCAGATAAAACATTAGCTAGTGAAATTTAGGTGGACTGGAAAGGAGTTTTGGAGAAGGCAGGAGATCACAGTCCGTGCAGTGCATCCATAAAATAGATAACTGAGTAGGCAGCATCTTTCTCTGTAATTCTTATTCTTGTAACTGACTATAGATTTTTCCTTATGATGGAGTTATACTGCATACTTGCTTTGACTTCTCTGATCATGTGTGCCTCAAAATTGAGCTAATTTGACTTCTTTCCTGTTAGAAATGTATTTATTCTAACAGAGTCAGAATCTGGTGTGCATTTTAGACCTGGATCCCCAAAGGACTTGTTTGTTCTAAGAATCAGCTACGTGGGACATGCAGTGAGTCCAGACATGGGGCTTTGAACAAATTGTTCAGCTGAAGGCAGGAGGGTAACTTTCCTCTATAAAGAGGTGTTGGTTTTAACGTCTCTTTAAATAATATCTCAATTCAAATGGTATAAATCTGTTGCTCCCAGGTCAGACATTGGTATGTTCGGTTTTAGCTATAAGGACATTTTGTGGATGGGTCAGGAACAGAAGCTGTCAGAAATGTAATCTCCATCTCGGAAGAGCACCACTATAATTACCGTGAGCACGACAGTGCAAAGATGCAATGAGACCACGTTTTAGCAACACGTAGCCTTTGCACAACATTTAATCTCCAAATTATTAGGTAAAGACCAAATGAATAGTCTTTACATCACCTGCCTGGAAACATGTATTTGCACTTTTTTACTCTCATTTTGTGAAATACTATGCTGAGTAAAGGCGTGCCCATTATACAAAGTGCTGAGCACTCTGAATTTCTTTTGGTTTCCAGAATGAGCCTATGGCTTTTCTAGAACTGTGCATTTAAACGATTTAGCAGCTTTCATAGGGAACATTTTAAAGACTATTGTTATTACTTCATTTTCTGAGGCATGTAGGACCCTGATCTAGAGTCAGGATGTGCTGGTGTATACTAAAAGACATAGTCCCTGCCCCCCTGAGTTTTAAAACTGAAGTCCTGATCCAGCAAACATTTGTGTGAGAATTACATTTTTATATGTGCGAGAGGTTGCCATTAAACATCCTCTGGGAAAAATTTACAGACAGACCACACCTGCTGAGCTTCAGCCTTCTGGCAAATGCTCTGTAGGAGCCTAATGGGAATTCACAATGAAGAAAGGTTGCCTGCGTTTAAAAAGGGTGTGAACCTTCCAAGCTCTTAGGGTATGTGCAAGTTTATATTTGGATAACCCAACAGCTATGCATATAAATTGTCAGGGAAAATTAACGAATGGTGCGTGTGCAGTATATCAAACGTCTTGGTGTCTCAACCAATATTTTCATATGCGCCAAAGTGCGCATTCCTTACTGAGGGTTATATACAATGAGACATGTTTAAAGTTTAAAAAGCCACATGATTTGAATGTATCTGAGTGCAGAAACCAGTGACCCACTTTCTTTAATAACCGAGAGGCACTTTTTGTGTTCAGGCATGGGTGTTTAAAGAAAGTGAAGGGGCTTGTGATCAAGAAATCCTGAGACAGTTCATACTAGAATTTAATTTTGAAGTTTAAAAGAAATAAAATTGAAGTGCTATCTCAGCCATGGCTTCAGTTTTTAATTTATTTCCCTCAGCCACATCTGTTTTCATAGAACCTACTGTATTTTTAAGAAGCTATGTCATGTTTTATGTATGAAAAACACTGTGAATGAAGTATGTATCCTTTATCTGGTCCTTGGATTCTACACTACAACTATATATCTCACATTTCTTCTTTATTTCTGATGACTGATACTAACCTCTTCATACTGGCTTTGGCATGGTATTATGTATGTCCGAAAGTAGTTAGCAGTTGTCTGAATCAGACCTGAATGCTCTACAGCTCTTGCCAGCCTTGCCGTGGCTCTCAGTCCTCCCTTTCGCTTCCCAGCCCAAGCTCCTTAATAGGTCTGTTATTTCGTTTGTGGTTAAGGTAGAGCATGTCTCATAGGTTTAGCTTCTGAATCTTCTCCTTTGCAGTCGTGGCATTCGTACCAATTTGTAGCATGATGAGCCTTCCCTGTAGTTTCTACAAATTTGTTTGATATCTCAAAATAATTTCTCTCAAATCATGATCTGGATTCCTGGGCACCATAGATTTATTCCAAGACAGATTAAAAAGACTCTGCATGAAGTGAAAACTTTAAATCTGCCTTTATGTTCAGCCTCTTTTTCACCCCCCCTGTTAACCGAGCCACCTATTGCAGCAGCCTGCCGATTTCTAGAAGCGGTGATCCCACCCCCTGAGCAGGCTGCCTCACTGCGCGCAAGCTCCTGCTGGGTGCTAAGAGCTCCGGCCCTCGTTCATCGAAGTCTGTAGATGCTTAGCTCTGGGCTAAGAGCAGTTTCTAACACTTTTCAGGATAAAGCTTTGCTCCAAGAAGGGTAGTTCATTCTTTGCTCCTGTCAGAGGATGGATCCCAGATAAACGAGTTGATCTGTTCTTGCTGGTTTGGTTACCTGGCAAGAGAGAGATTATTATGCTAGACTGGAGGACTCTAAAATTAGCCTAATTTACCATATCCCATCTGCTTTGCTCTTTAATTATGCTGAGATTATGAAAAGCTATATATATCTGTGTAAAAGTTAATAACAAAAAAAAATAATAGTTAAAATAACCTAACACAATTTATAATGATTTTATAGTTTATAATGATTATTACATTACAATAAATTACAATGTTTATTATAATTTCATCAAGCAATAATAAACTGGGAATTTGGCCCAGAAGACTAAAAACATAGCTAATAAATCCTACATTATCTTTTAATTAGGAACATAAAAGCACATGAAAACAAGGAAAAAATTGATTCACATATATGGTTACTAGTATCCCAATAAAAAGCAAACCTTTTCTTGGAAAATAGTGAGTGCGGACTTGCTTAGCAGCTTAATCTGTGAACTGAGAGGAGAACGGCAAGCGATTTCAAATGTGCAGAGGATATGTTTTTCGGGAAAGGAAAATATTTGGATCGTCAATCTGGCACTCAAACCTATTTCTAATGCATTTTAGTGTGAAAAAGGAAAATAAATTTTAAATGTGACTTTTTGTTTAATCATTAATATAGAAGGGCCCCCCTTAGCTGTTTGTGGGCACGACACAGTAAAGTGGATCAACAGCTAAATTTGATTAAAATCAGGTATTTTATGCTGGATATTTTCTACTGAAGTAATTATCTGCTCTTTGCGCGGCCCACATGGAGCTATATACCAGTGTGTGGAAGTGATGCAGAAAGGCAGGGGGACGAATGCCAGCAATAACTTACTTTGGTGGTGGCACTGAAAAACTGCATGATGTACTTCTCCCAAGTTACCAGTGGAGACCTGCAAATTTGTTTTCAGTGTAAACGGAAAATAAATATTTAAAAGGCTCTCTCCGTGTCACAGAGCTGTATAGTTCAGACTTTGAAAAGGACTTGACCTTCTGCCAGAGAATCTGCCCGTGGACATGAACGATCATGCAGTTACTGGCTGTCCCACTTTGTCTGCAAAGTCCTTGTCGTACAGCGTGTTGCAAAGATACGTTTCTCAAGTCTGGAAAGTACGCGGGTGAGAAAAGCCAGACAGGCAAGAGGAGCTAGAATGAAAAGCAAAAACACTGAAAAAGCATTGTAGTTATTAAGGCATAATATTGTGCTGTATATGTTTTTTTTCCCTAGGAAGTGACTTGCAGGCGGTTGCAGCTATTTACTAACTACTCTGTAGCGACAACACCTGTCTCCTATCTAATCGCACTTTACATTTCAGTTTTCCTGTGACCTCTTACATTTTCCCAGTACAATGTTAACAAATCCTATTTTGTTTGCATCCAATAACAAATGAAGTGTGGCAATGCCGCACTTGCTATTTGCTTTTTAGATCTGCCAAGGTAGGCTGAAGCCAGTTGAGTGGGGATACAGCTCTGAGAGCTGCGCAAAGTGATTTTGGTAGGATTTTTGAGTAACTTCTTCCTTTCTGAAACCTTCCACCCTGTAATCACATTGACTCATTTATACTTTCAAGGTTAAAATAAGGCGGACAGCTCAGACATGTAAGGTTTAGTTTTGGTTACCCAACTCGAAGATAAGGTACAGAGCCAGTGTATTGGGTTGCGTGGCAAGGTTTTGGTAGAGGGGGGAGGGGCTACAGGGGTGGCTCCTGTAAGAAGCTGCCAGAAGCTTCCCCCATATCTGATGGAGCCAATGCCACTGGCTCCAAGATGGACCCACCACTGGCCAAGGCCAAGCCCATCAACAATGATGGTAGCACCTCTGTGATAACATATTAAAGAAGGGGGAGAAAATTGCAGCTGAGGAGTAAGAATATGTGGATAAGACAACTCTGCAGACACCAAGGTCATTGCAGAAGGAGGGGGAGGAGGTGCTTCAGGTGCTGGAGCAGACGTTCCCCTGCAGTCCATGGAGAAGACCATTGGTGATGCAGGTTGTCCCCCTGTAGCCCATGGAGGTCCACGGCGGAGCAGATCTCCACCTGCAGCCCATGGAAGGGACCCCACGTCAGAGCAGGTGGATGCCCGAAGGAGGCTGTGACCCCATGGAGACCCTGCACTGGAGCAGGCTCCTGCCAGGACCTGTGGCCCCATGGAGAGAGGAGCCCACACCGGAGCAGGTTTGCTGACAGGGCTTGTGACCCCGTGGGGCACCCACTCTGGAGCAGCCTGTTCCTGAATAGCTGCACCCCACAGGGGACCCACTCTGGGGCAGTTCGTGGAGGACTGCAGCCCGTGGAAAGGACCCACATTGGAGGAGTTTGTGGAGGACTGTTTCCTGTGGGAGGGACGCCTTGCTGGAGCAGGGTCGGAGTGTGAGGAGTCCTCCCCCTGAGGAGGAAGGAGCGGCAGAGACAGTGTGTGAACTGACCATGGCCCCCACTCCCCGTCCCCCTGCACAGCTCAGGGGTAGAGGTAGAGAAAATCCAGAGTGAAGTTGAGCCCGGGAAGAAGGGAGGGGTGGGGGGAAGGTGTTTTTTGGATTTGTTCTTATTTCTCATTATCCTACTCTGATTTGATTGGCAATAAATTAAACTAATTTCCCCAAGCTGAGTCTGTTTGACCCATGATGGTAATGGGTGCATGATCTCCCTGTCCTTACCTCAACCTGTGACCCTTTCATTGTATTTTCTCTCCCCTGTCCAGCTGAGGAGGGGAGTGACAGAGCGGCTTGGTGGGCACCACCACAGCAAGTAAGAAGACATTCTGCAAGTGCAATCTTTGGACACGTGACAAGAAAACATTTATAATGTTATCCTGATAATCTGTGGTGATTTCAAATCCTATTGTAGTTTCTGTATCACTAGTTTTATTATTTGATTAAAGTTCAGCAGAGCATTAAGGATTACATTAGACTGAGGATGAATGATTTACAATTAGTTAGAAAAAATAAAGGTATTAAGGAATGTGCCAGGTTCATTTATTTGACAAATGAGTGTAAAGCTACTTACAAAAAAACACTTCAGAACATAGCAGCACCTGGATTGTAATGTATTTTGTAGAAGCAATGAACAAAGTAATTAGTCTGAGAACTGTAGAAGCGATGCCAGGAGGTACAGCTAAGATCTAGCTGGCTAGGACTGCAGGGGCTGACTTCCACCATGCTCAACGGTTGTGCTGGGTCCCTACCGTGATTGAGATGGTGGTGACAGTCAGCAGGCTGAGGAATCCGCAGGTAGGGAAGATATAAGGGCACGCTATACTTGGAAGTTAGGGCATGGTTTGGTGGTATTCAGCCCAGGGTTTGTATCAAGGAGATTAACTAATTAATTTGTGTTATAACAGCAACTAAAATCCTCAACCATGTTTGATGCTTTTGGATGGAGAGGGCAAAGCATGTAAGACACAGTCCCTGCCACTGGGTGCTTGTAGTGAAAGCCCTGCGTTCAGCAAAATGCTCAAGAATGTGATTCTCTTTCTGCAAGACCTGAAGTTAGAGAAAAATGAAGCAGGGCAACAGAGGTGAGGTGAGCTGGCACAGGTGCACACCTGGTCACTGGCAAAGCTGAAAGGAGAAGTCAAAAAACTCCGTGCTCAAGAGCTGCATTGATTCTCCCCAGTATTTGGTCTGAGCCTCAGCTGCTTCAGAGCATGCACTAGATGCATACAGACTGAATGGCCATTACACATTTTATTTCTCAAGATTTTTATTTGAACACACAAAGTATTTGATGAAGAAAAAACCATGAAGAAAATACCTGTTCTATGAAAACACTTTTTCTTCATGTTCCGGTATCTTACTGGGTTTTCTCCTTCAACTTGAAACAAAATAAATTTCTCTGATAGCTGAGAAGGTAATTTTTAATTCCCACAGCTTGATGACAAAGAGCCTTTGCAACAGAAAAGAAGAGTCTAAAGTTAACCAGGAAGTGAGATGCTGACTTCCTGTAGTGCAAGGGAAAATACACGCTGTGAGCACTAACCCTGTGTTGACTATTGCATTGCTATATTACACAGGGATTGAATTAAGGAATTAATTGATGGTTTGAAACTGACAGGTTGCATATGCGAAGCTTTTAAAGTTTTCCCGTTCAATGTCAATAACACTGCAGTAATGTTGACATCTAGCTTTTTAAAACACTAGACTTTCATGATTTGTTTAGATTGGCAACATTTGTTATTTCACAGTAGTGTAGGAAACACCTAGTAGTGACCGATTTAAGCCACTTGCTGTCTGTGTTAATTTGATAATGATATTGCTGTGTTACCAGGATCAAGAGCATAATGTGCAGTATTACAAATGTAAAGAAACAAACTGTACCAAAAAGTCTAATTATGCAGATTTACATCTGTAGATATTCATTAGCTTAGGCTGTTGAGTTCAAGTGTTACGAAGTGTTCACATATTCCTATCTATTACACACTGCACAGAGATATTAATTGTTTGTGTTCCATATATTTTGGCAGCCCTAGTCATTTTAGTCAAATTCTAAACTCTGAAGATAAGGTACTACTAGAATGCTGGCCACACTGAATTGGAAAGACAAAGGGATAATAAGCCTTACAGCCCTTAATACTGTGTCATTCCTAGCCTCCATAAAGGACGGAAGGGCAATATAGCTTTTTTGTTGCTGCCTTCAGCATAGAGGCTGTTACCCCTATGTCTGGGATTTTTTCCAGTATCTTCTTAGCAGATGGGAAAGACATGCAGGTTATGGGTAAGGCAGTATATCAACTCTTCAGCTCACCTGACAAATAAACAAACTGTGATTTTTCTATAGAAACCATGCAGCCAGTCTGCTCTGCTGCAGGTCTCATTCAGTGAGGCACTCTGCAGACATAGGGTCTGAATCCCTGCTTCTCTTTGCAGGCCTCGGGGCTTAGTGATGGTATTTGTTATGGCTCCCTAGAGAAGGTAACACTTCCCTTTCCAGTCCTCAACTCTACTGGGAGCAGTGTTTCCCACTAGGAGCAGAAACACCTCTTTTGTTGAAAGAGCAGTACACACGTAAGGACATATCTGGAGACCGGCCAGGCAACTTCCCCTGAGGGATGTATATTTATTTGTTTTCATTTCCCTAATCTTTGCTTTGTAATTCTCATTATTTGAAAAGATAACATGATCGAGGATTTCAGCTAATCATCGGCTCATCATCAAAAGCAGACATGAACGGTGGGAGGCCAGAGTCTCAAACTGCAGCCTGACTCCACCCTCCCACCTTCAGCTTTTGCCTAAACTGGTAGAAGCTCCCCATTACATCAGAAAAGGGTACAGGCTGGTTTCTGGCCTCTCCCAGAACTACATCTCTCTGTCCCTGGGGTTGGTCAGGGGAAGCTTAGGAGCATGCCATGAGCCGTTCTTCTGTTTGAGTCCTCCAAGTCCACTCAGACCTATAGGTTTGGGTGCTTCTAAAATGCAGTTGTAGATGCTGTTCTGAATGGTGCTAATACTCCCCACCCACATAATATCCTGGTGGTTACAGCAGCTACCAAGTAACTGGGAGCCTTGGGTTCACCTCCCTTCTCAGCCTGGTGTGGCCTGATGTCTTTCATATCTTCCATGTCTCACAAGAGAGCTTGACTGGCTGGGGTGAAGCTACTGAAACTGTGCTGCAAACAGGGCCAGGGAAGGCAGAGACTTTTATGTTCCTTCAAGTTCAGGTACCTCAGGAAAGGACTCAAGTGGACCTCAAGTGGGCAGGATTCTTCCATCTACAGCTTGATCCAAACTCACTCCAAAAATTAGGTGTGATCACTAGATTTTTCGAAGCTGGAGTGGAATTGCATGAGAAGCAAATTCTTTAACTCAAGACTCTGGACCCTATCACACAGGAAAGCACTTAGACAGAGAAGAGCATTAGAACAACTGTACTGGGTCAGACCAAAGACCCACTTAGCTCCAAATACAATCTCAAAATGTGCATATTGAGCACATTAAATACTTGATGACCAGAGACAGTTTCCTGCAGCTCATGAAGGTGAAGAAAAGGAAGCGCAAGAAATAAGCACTGGTGTTCAACTGAGGTGCTAGCCTGCACCCCGCAGAGAAGCCTACTTTGTGAGGACCGAAGGCAAAGAGCCAGAACTGCTGGAGGCAATTCCCCGTGAATTCATGACATAATACATGGTAAGAAAAATAATGGGTTTTTTACATATTTAAAAAAATAATACAACACATGGTATCTTCTGTTGGAGCTGCATCTTCAAGGTTCACGAGATCTCATCAGCAAATGTGCCTTCTATAGAAAAAAGATGTGCCTTCTCCTTCTTGAGTGCCCAAAGCTGGTCTTTTTACATAGCTTGTTCAATTTTTGAGAAAAATCGCTGAGATAATCTGTCTCATTTCTCATGTCTCCACTGAGGGAGGTGTTTTTGTATATAAAATATGTCAACAGATATCTTCTACTGTAATGAAAACTGTGCTCTCTATCTCTCTTCTGCTGCCAGAAGTCAAAACAGGTTAAAAAAACCAAAACAGTGGCTACTAGCAAGCACTGTAGTGACAATTCCCAGAGTACTCTCCAGGGTGAATTCTGGCTCAGGAGCTAACTGAGCTAGGCGAGGTGCATTTACATTAAAAGCCTGGAGCATATTTTGCTTCCATGAGTTTGTCCAAACCACTTTTGATTTATGTGAACTTTTAGTATCCACAATATTATGTAGCAAGGAGATTCAAAGGTTAACTATGCATGCATCTAAGAGTACTTCCTTTCATTTATTTTGAATCTTTTCTGCTCATTTCATTTGATCTTGTTCCTATTGGAAAAGACAGTGAAAAATCATTCCCTATTTCCTATCTGAATGCTACACAGGAGTTTACAAACTTTTATCTTTTTCTTCTAGATCAACTGTTTTCCAGAAGGAGTTTTCCATTTTCTCATATTGAACCTGTTAGATATTTTGTGTCCTCTTTGTTGCTATTCCCTTGTTTTATTATATAATTTCTGAGATGGATGAAGAGAACTGCACATGTTATTCAAGATGTGGGGACACCTCAGATTTATTTTTCTATGGCATAGTACTGTCTTCCATTTTTTTTTCTCTATCTTTTTCCTATTAATTCCTAACTTTCTGTCTGTTTTGACAGCTGCGCAACACTGAGGTGATATTTTCATAGAAATAACTATTTATATGGTATGATTTCAGACCGTAATGGTAATCATCTACTCTGGGTCCACCACTGTATATGTTAAGCTGAAATTTTTTCTTCACATATGTATCGCTTTATGGTAATCTCTAGTGGATTCTATCTGCCATTTTATTAACTGGACACTCAGTGAGTATCAATCACATCACACTTATTGTATGCTTTTGCAGCTCTTCATAGTGGCCATCATTTTTAGCTTACCTTAGTGACTAACTTAGTACACCGGCAGACATTGTCTGTGATACCTAGTCTGATCCTGAAGGCCTTTCTTGAATTTAGCTTGTATTTTAAGAGTTTGAAAGAAAATGGTGTCCTGAAAGATGAAGTCTTCAAGAAACTCCTGCTCATGGGAGGAAAATGTTTCCCTTCCTTCCCCTTCCATGCTGGGCTCTGGCTACTTTTAGAAAGAGAAGACCTCACGAAGCTCAGAGGATGCTTAGGTACTAGGGGTAACATTTCCTATTTCTTCTCTAGGTAATCAGATCTCCAGTCAGAGCGCCCTGATACATCAGTCTGCATATATAATCTTCATGAGCTAAATTGCCAGGAAAGTTTATGATTTAACTTCAGAAAAATTCCCTGAGAAAACAAATCATTTATTTTCCCAAATGCCTGGTCTTGAGAATACAGAATACAGTATTCATGGTAGATAAGCAAAAAGCTAAAGGCCAAGGCAATATATTAAAACTTGCTCTCGGTAAATTTAAGGAGAATTTGGGTGTTTTTTTAATGAGAGACAAAATGCAGTGGTTAGCCTTGGGAATGACACCCTCTCCCAAGCATGCACGAGGGTGCTGTAGTGCTCTCTTTCTCACCCAGCACTCAGGTTCCCTGACTCCTTACTCACCCTCTGCATCATCCTTCTCAGCCTTTTCCCCTCCTGGCATAGAACTAATGCTGACCTTGTACAGAGAAGCTAATTTATCACATCTTTTCCTCCATTATCCGTAGAGCCCTGCAGCCTCTAACCCTAAACAGTATGACAAAGATTTCCAGTACTAGAAGTCCTCTTTCTTCTGGGGACAGGAGCCAAGGGGGAATTTCCTACCTCTTCCTCTCAAGCAGGCATGGGTTCTCCTCACGGGCTTTAGCCTTTACTAATCCTGTCGATGTTCTCAGGCACAGATTCCCAGACTCATGAGTTTTCTCTGGTTCCCTTCTGCCAAGCTGTGGTGCGTTCAGTGCTTGATCCAGTATCTAATTTCACTAGCCACCGTTTTTCTTGGCAAAACTGTAAAGGGTCTTAATTTACTGATGCCATTTGCCTATTCAATTACTGGGGATTTTTTTTCTTATAATTGATGTCTCTGCCAGAATTGCTATAGCTATTAACAGAACTGTGGTTAGTTCATTAAAATTAAAAATGTTGAAATATGTTAGAGTATTCTGCTTTTGCTCTTAATTATGAAAGTATTTTATATCATTTCAAATAATTTATTATTATATGAGAAGTTTGGTAGCCAGATACAGTAAGAATATGAAGGTGTTCCAAATTCAGATAGAAACTAACGCTGTTTTCATCTGAAACCTGAAATTACAAGTCTAATTTTGAGAGGAAATGCTTACCCACACAGACAGCTAAAGGAGCAGTTGCTGTGTAAAACACACATGATTAAAGCAGGTAATGAAATTCCCAGTACGTATTCATTTTGTGCCTTGTTTTCATCTATGATACATCTGTTACAGCACAAAGATCTGAGAGTTATGAGTCAAGTCGTAGTATCAGTGAAATGGGAAAAAGAAGAGCCCTTTCCCCTAGGTAGAATTGGAGGCAGGATATCTTGCAGATTTCTTTATTTAGTCCTTATACCAGTCATTTCTGTAAGAACAGGCCAAACATGAGTGACATTTATGTGGATTTTTTGCATTCTCCAAAATCATGAGGTGACTGGCTAGGCCTATAAACTAAAGATTGCTGTTTAATTTTCTTTTTGTTAGCAGCTGGACGTTAGGCCATTTCTGAAGTTTATATAGACCTTTCACAGATCACAGTGTAACGTCTGCAAAAGTTACAAGTGCAGTCTTACTTTTTTTTCCTTTTGTGCATAGGATTATCTTGTACTGGAATTCCAGAACAGTGAGAAACAGAAGTAAGCAAAAGAAATACAAAACTAGCATGAGAAATATTGGGAAAAAAGATGGAATGAAATAAATTCTGCCATTTCTGCTAAGCTAGCAAATATGAAAGCTCAAAATTTAACATTCTTGCAATGAATTTGGATACGTGGCTTGATAAGGAGTATGATGGCACAGAACATCGATATTTCACTTTTGTCTGTAACTGATATAGTGGAGAAGGGAATTGTGTAAAAAACCACCTCTTAAGTATTGGAACTTTTCTCTTCTCAATCTGCTTTTTCTTACTCGCAAGAGAAATGGTAAGCAATGGCATGAGCAAACAGAATTACAATGTTTATATATATTTATTGTGAGGGATTTAGTCTCAAGATACAGTCTCTGCTACATATTTTGAAAAAGATAGAACAATGTGGATCCAATTTTCCCATAAAAGCCAAAACTCTGCAATGAGACAGATTGTACTTTACATAAAAATCTGGATTAAAGTTCTCATTTCCAGAAATGTTTAATGCTTAATATATCCTAACAAATAACAAAGGAGACATTAGGACCACAAAATCTGAGCCTTCAGACTTTAATCCAGAAATCTTTGGACTTTAATCCTGTATTTAGGGATTCACAGTCATTCCCCCGTAAGACCACATGTATCTCAAAGGATCAATAATCTAAAAAATTGCTATTACCATGCTGCTTGCTTGGTTTTTTTTTCCTTTAAATCTATCAAAAATACCTGTTCTTTAACGAATATTCTAATTCTAAAATATTGATATAATTGTTTTAGGAATGATCATTTCAGAATTATCCTCAATTATCCTTATTCATAACCCTGTTCCAGAAAAAAAAATCATATTCTGCTCTAATTTGGATCTGTGGGAGACAGTGGTTGTAAAATGATACGTGCACCACTGAATTAACACCATTCTGAGAATGGGATTTACCTCATCTAAATTTAGCCACCTGAGAGTTTGCCGTCCGTGAGGTATTCCAAAAAGGTAACTTCAGTCATTCAAGTTAATCTTTCTAGGTGCTCTCTATAATTTTGTACAGATTCAGAGCCAAAAAGCCTATTTGCTCTGCATTGACCCTTGGGAGCCTTAGTACATGCCTTTCCATTGTCGCACATGCCTTGTCTCCTTGTCTTTAGTCTAGTCATAAAGTTTCCTTCGATAGCCCCTAGAGAGAAAAAGCAGATAACCATCTCATCCTAAAACAGATGGAGTAGACGAAGCTACAGTATATTGTGAGCTTGTAGCTTGAGTAGCTTTCTTTCCTCCATTACTAAATACAATTTTGGGAGAAATTCCAGAGGGAACTGATTAACAGATAGTTTGTCTCAGAGATATTGACAGTCTTGAAGTAGCTTATGTCGAAGTCTCTCAGAAAGAAATGCCAGTTGGATACTTGGAATATACTGAAGAAGATTGGTTTGTAGTCACTTGTACTGTGCCCCTGTCTTAGCTGAAATAAATAAACAAATGGATACACATCAGGTTTAAGATGAAGGCTTAGTTTGGAATGAAACAGTTGACAGAGAACAATGACTGGAATGAACAATAACACCAGTGAGACGTCTCATTCTGGTATTTCTTATTCCCATAAACTGATATTGATACATTGAATGCATTAAAGCGGTATGAAAACAGTCAACAAAATGGGGAGAGATGTATGTCATTAATTTTTAAATGAAGGCCACTGAGTCTAATTTATTTTATTATATTTTTATTTTAAGAAACTCACTAGGATAGTATTGGCTCGGTTATTTTAACGTTTTTATGGAAACTGTGATTTATGACACACTGTAGCTATATAAATTCTATAGGCTCTTATTCTTTGATGCTAAAAATACTATGGTGTCAATCCATGTGCAATTTCATTTCTAAAGAATGCACTGGAAAATTGACAGCTATGATAACAATGTGCTGTGAAAGAAATAGCTCAAATGACAATTTTTCCTTGGCATATACTTAAATGATTTTATATTACGTGGAGCTTGTGTTGATAAAATGTAAAAGCAGATCTTAGCTATTAGTTCTGTCTTGTTAATTGAGTATAAACCATACTGTGAAAAAATTACTGAGGCTTTTATGCCTGGTGCTGTGATGGGGCTATGGACAGTGGATTTCTTCAGCTGATTTCCACAGAAACACAGAATCATAGACTCATGGAATAGTTCGAGTTGGAAGGGACCTTTAAAGGCCATCTAGTCCATACTCCCTGCAATGAGCAGGGACATATTCGACTATATCAGGTTGCTCAGAGCCCCGTCCAACCTGGCCTTGAACGTTTGCAGGGATGGGACATCTACCACCTCTCTGGGCAACCTAGGCCAGTGTTTCACCACCCTCATTTCCAGTATGTTCAGGGAACATAAGATACTTTTGGAGTGAATGAAAGCCTTAAAAATGGGGTTTGCAGCTATTTCTGTGAGCTTGTGAAGGCCCAAACCAGGCATAAACACCCAAAGTAGATCATATGGCTATCAGCTATTTACTGAAAATAGGAAGCCTTTTTCTGTAAAGGCAGCCCTAGACTCCCTCCTTCGCCTTTTTGCCCATGTTCAGTAACTATATGATTGCAGTAGTGATCTTCCCACAGAAGTCGTCCTCAACAGGACCTTCTCTGACTACATTTCTATCTTCAGGAGAAATGACAATCTCTAACTGACCTTCACGAAATTTTTCTGCCCAGGAATAAGGACCTGAATACTCTATTGGTCAGCAATGTCTGAAAAATGCAGACTTTTTATCAGGTACAACACAAGATTCACCAAGTAAAACATCTGAGAAAGACAAAGAGGAGCCAGTGCTGAGGGAGGCTGAAAGCCTAAGCGTGCTCTGTTGTGGGTTCTCCATACTGCAAGACGTATCAGATCAACTGCACAACTACAAGCATAAATCTTAATTTTGCAATTGTGTAATAACACTGAATCTGAAATTTAAGAAACTATTTAAAACTAGCTAAACAGATTTTACTCTTTTAGTACATATCTGTAACCAGGGCCTAAAATCAACCTGGGTAGAAAGATTCTCTACCAACTATTTCACTGTCATGTGCTGCGAATGAAAGAGGAATAAGAAAGTTTCAGTTAAACCAATTTCATTTTCTTTGATCATGAAATAACTATTTGTTCCTTTAACTTCTGTGACTTCATTGCCTCCTTTCTAAATTGGGTGGTCTGGCCAAACGGTGAGTTAAGCATGTAGCATTTTAAACCCACTGAACTTCTGATTCAATATCAGTTTAAACCCTGATTTTAAAAATCATCTCCATTTCTACACAGGCTATTGACATTTTTAGTGCTTGAAGTTGTAGCGATATTGTCAGTTTTGTAATGTTTCCTTATTACAATTACTGGAATTTAGTTTTTGCAAACATTAGCAGAACTGGTTTATTCTTCGGATAGCAGAATGGGCTTGAAAAATGATAAATACATAAATTAGCTGAGGTACATTAGTTTGTCCCACTCTACAAATTAAAACCTTTATCTAATAGTGTTTCACACTTCTAGTAATTCACAGCAGTGAATTAATTAAACAGCTTCATTAATCTTGTTTTTTTTTAGAATTGTATGTTAGAAGTCAAAACTAATCTTTTATTGAAGCAATATAGAATCAGAGAATAGCTTGGATTGGAAGAGACCTATAAAGGTCATCTAGTCCAAATCCCCTGCAATGAGCAGGGCCATCTTCAACTAGACCAGGTTGCTCAGAGCCCTGTCCAGCCTGACCTTGAACGTTTCCAGGGATGGGGCACCTACCACCTCTCTGGGCAACATGTTCCAGTGCCTCACCACCCTCATGGTTAAAATTTTCTTCCTTACATCCAGTTTAAATCTACCCTCTCTTAGTCTAAAACATTACCCCTTGTCCTATCACTACATGCCTTTGTAAAAAGCCCCTCTCCAGCATTCTTGTAGCCCTCCTTCAGGTACTGGAGGGCTGCTGTAAGGTCTCCCTGCAGCCTTCTCTTCTCCAGGCTGAACAGCCCCAACTGTCTCAGCCTTTCGTCACAGCAGAGGTGCTCCAGCCTTTGGATCATCTTTGTGGCCCTCCTCTGGACCTGCTCCAACAGGTCCATGTCTTTCCTGTGCTGGGGGCTCCAGACCTCGACACACAACTCCAGATGGGATCTCACCAGAGTGGAGCAGAGGAGCAGAATCCTCTCCCTTGACCTGCTGGCCACACTTCTCTTGAAGTGCAGCCTAGGATACGGTTGGCCTTCTGGGCCGTGAGTGCGCATTGTCAGCTCATGTCCAGCTTTCCACCCACCAGCATCCCCAAGTTCTTCTTGTCAGGGCTGCTATCATTTCCCTCATCCCCCAGCCCCGGTATTGATAGTGGGGGCTGCCCCAACCCAGGTGCATGACCTTACACTTGGCCTTGTTGAACTTCATGAGGTTCACACAGGTCCACTTCTTGAGCTTGTCCAGGTCACTCTGGATGTCATCCCATCCCTCAGGTGTGTTGAATAGGAACATTTCATAAAAGGAGAAATAAATAATGTATAAAAAAAGGAGACATTTTTCTGGAGTCATCTCAAAACAGACCCATTCTAGAATTAATACGAGACTAACCAACTGCAGTTCTGCATGTTTTACTAGAAAGAGCTGAGTCAGTGGAACCAAATCCAGTGTTTCCAAGTCTTTCTGGCAAGTGAAAGAATAAAGAGGCAAAAAATGAAGTTAGGATCATACTTTTGGAATAGCATCATATTTTTCTAATGAATCCCATTCAAGAAAATCTTAATTGAATATTTTAGAGTTAAGATAATAATGCTGCTAAGCAGGAATGCAATTTGCTGAAGTTAACAAGGCATGACTATGCTAATGTACATAAGAAAAGTTCAAAGACATTGGATTTGCCCATTAGTCTTAACTTATTCCCTTTGGATTTTATTTTCAGTGCTTTAGTTTTTAAACTCCGAGTCATATTCATGTATTATTAAATCACTGACAACTGTCGTTTAAAAAGTTTGGCTTTCTGTAGCACAGTGAATAATCTGGATGAGCAGTCTACCTCCCCAGGGGAATTTTCCTATGCGGAAGCTGGTGTGACCTCCGCTCAAATAATTTACACACGTAATTGCATTTGTGATGGGCTCTACTTGTACACATACTTTGAAAATAATAACGGTTTTACTGAATTTGTCTGGAAATTTGACGCATCATATTTGTTTCTTGAGTTTTACATCACTCATGTTAGTAAGTACATAACGCATTTTTGTGCCACGAGATACTCAATCAAATAAATTATGCACTGAACATCTTGCAGATAGCATATGCCTCCATTATTTGGCCTCCTTTGTGATTGTACATGTATGTATTATGTGCAACATTCCATTTCTATGTGTAGTTATGCCATCATGAGGCCAGTGGTTATCCTGTTCTCGGCCTGTGTAACTACGCAGCTTGGAAAGTTTGAATAAATTGATGAATGAACCTCAACGGGGATTGAATTTATGAGGTTTACAGAGGGCAGATGCCCCCTGTCTAAATATTGCTAGTTGCCACACCCCCGTTCAGACCTTCAGCAGGTTCCAGGTAGCAATACAAACACATTAGTCTTAAGCCAAGTGTATCCAGCTGTGGAAAATTTTGGCATGTAGCAATCTCTGGTCATGTGCTAAATCCAAGCCAAGCCAGGCAGCTTGGGTCTTTCCTTTTTAACTCCTCCCCTGTGATTTGACAGATATTGCAGGAAAAGTGTGGAAGAGTTGACCGAGATGCTGACAGCTCTGTAACTTCGCTCATCTGCTCTGAGGTTTGTACTGCACATCACAGGCTGGAGTAAATGTCTACACAGTCTAAGACCTTCCCAGGATTGAGAAAAACAAAAATAAACTTGAACAAGGACTTGCAAACGAACCGGGAGAGGACCCTCATTCTCCAGAAGAGTTTTACCTTGTCCTAGCAGACTCCCTTCTATTTTGCTGTTAGCAACTGGGAAGCCTTTCTCCTGGCTGGGTGCTTGTTTAACTTGGAAGGCCAATGCCATTTTGTTCTTTAGTAAGTCTGTAAATTAAGCACACAGTCTTCAGCATGTATTTGCCAAAGCAAATCAAAGGGCTGGGCATTTCCATACGCATTTTGGCATTCTATAGTTCTTTCTATAATCTATGTGACTGCAGCCAGTGGCTTCCTACAGCTGCTCAGCACTAACCGTCAAAGGGCAAGGAAGTACAAAGCTGACACACAGTAAACTAATTGTGTTTTTACAAAGCTCATATTGGAGATAATTGAAATGCAGAACAATGTAATCAAAGTCAGTTCTGAACACGGGAAAATGGAAGAACGCTTTCTGGAACAGCAAAGGTATCTGTTTGTGTTCTTAGATAAAATTACTAAATTAACTAAATAGGTTTAAACAGGAACTGCTTCTAGACCATAGCTTGAAAGCCAGTTTTCAAATGAGGATATATTTTTAGACACAGTTCATGAATTGCTAAACCTGAGATTTTCAAGTGGAAATGCAAAGCTGTTGCTGCAACAGTGTGCTGCCAGTAATTGTGATTAAAACTGAATAGCTACTGGCACATGCAGAGCAACTGCATCTAGTTAAATCTCTTCCAAAACCAGTACTGTGGCAACAGAAGTAATGTATGCGCACTTGTATTTCATCCCATAATAACACAAATAATAAACAAAAATTTGTTTATTATTTGTGTTATTATTGCTTACAGAATCTCCATCCTCAACTAGGACTCTCGAATCATCTGCTGATACTTATTGTAAATGGGATACAGGCAGAAAGGACAGTACAGAGAGCTAATAAAATTATGATGGTCGGTGTGCTCTGTTTCAGCCCATCAATAGCCTGAGTGTGACAAGTATTCTCTAGGTGTCATAGAAAGGGAAAGCTTTAATGAAGAATTTAATGAAGAATTTAAAAGGGCATCATGGAGTAAAAGATAAGCTCCTTTTGAAGTGAAATGGAGAGCAGAGAGCCAACACTGGGAGCAGGTAAAGCGCGGTGGTGTTTGCTCAAACACATAATGGGTGAAAAATACTGGATGGTGTTACAGGCAGCAAGAGGAGTAGGCACGGTAATAAAAAGCAGCATCTTAATGAATATGAAATAGGGAGTCACAAGCCACAGATGAAAACAAATAGCTTGTACTTGCTGTGATGGAGAAGGACTATTCAATGAGTAGTCCCACACTTCCGGTAGTAAACTCGATGTGTATAAATGTTTGCATCTGCTGAAAGTGAGATCCATACAAATACAAGAGGCAGTCAAACCCCGCCTCAGGGAGTTCTGACAAAATATACTGCTAATGAGGACTTGGTAACTAAGTCATGTGCAGTTGTTTGTTAGTTTGAAAATCTTGGCTGAGCAGAGGTACGTGAATGGGTGATAATTCTTCAGATGAGTATCAGTTTTCCACTACAAGTTGGGGCTATAATTTTCCATTTATTTTAACTTGCATAAAATTCATTCCAAAGTCAATCTTCTTGCATCTGTTTTGCTTTAATACAGTTAAAGTGTGCAAGGAGACTATGGGCTAGAGACTTAATAAGAAACAAAAATTGTAATGGGTAGAAGAAGAGAATCTGTGTCGTTATTGAATCTCCACGATCATTTTTCTCCCTTGATACAAAGGCCTGGGAAGTGAAAAAACCCCTTCTACTGTCTTGCTTGGTCTTTGGGTTTGTTTCTCATACCTTATCAGTCGCTCCAGAAGGGAAACCAAATAGATCAGTGGGGATGAATATTACATCGGTATCAAATAATCCACAGAGTTGTGGAAGATGCTGCCACCAAAGATGGACTCTGTGGTGCATTTAATTCAAAAAGTAATTAAAACCGAAAGGTGTGGCTACTCTGGGATAATAGATAAACCAACATGCTACTGCTGCGTTGATGATACCTCTGAGAGTACTGATCTGATACAAACTGCTCCCAAGTGTTACTAGTGTCCTGCCCTGCACTGCTTGCATTGCATGTTTCATTCTGAGCGTTACAGCTCGACAATCTGCTAGAGAGTTTCGAGGCAGGAACAAACAGAAGCATAATTGTCTCTCAAAAAAACTCAGCTCAAATCATGGTTAACTCAGCTCTTGTTTTTCCAACCGCCCTCCAGACTTACCCCCAGATTTACAGTTTTCCTAAGCAACATCTGCAAAACACGACAGCAACATGTTTTCTAATTTCTATCTTCTTTTTTGTCAGGGCAATGAACATGTTTTGTTAATTTGCTGGCCACAGGGGAAGAAATGCCTGCTGTAACTTGCTCCTTCTGCCTTTCCTTTGTCACAGTACTGCTCTTCTGTGAGAGGCCCCAGCGAGTCAATTCGTGACTGCAGGAGGCTGCACCTTGCCTGAACCTGGGAGTGTAAGGAGTGACAGTGAAAGAGGATGGGTTGCCGGACAATCTGAGGACATTTCTTTACTAACATAAAGGTCAAATTTAGGTTAAGCTTTTAAAATAAAAAAGGTAAACCATCCCTCAATATCTATTCATGTTTACTTACGGGTTTCCTTTGAGGACACTTCTGCCTGTAACATCTTGAGAACGACACCAGACCTGCAGAAATCCTTAGGGCACAGCCAGAATGACAGGCAGGAGACACAATTCTGTGCATATACTGCAGCAGAAGTCAGTACTGAGAAAGTGCGAAAGGGGTGTCTGATTAGGGCGAAGAGTTTCTGCTTTCCCTCTCCTTGCTGAACTATTCACTGGCTTGTTAGCATATGGAAATGATTCCAGCAGAAAGCTGAAAACCTACAGACAGCTCTAAAACTATTAGAAATATGCAGAGACTTTGAGAGCCAAGAAGGACAGCTATGAGTATTTGCTTCAACCTCCTGCATAGCATCACCCACAAAAAGATCTCCTATTCCTCGGGCTGCAGCTGTGCTTCCCCTCAGTTACCAGCGTGACCGAGTCCTGCCTAACGCCGCGGGGGTCAGTGAGAACACATGAACCGAAGACACAGGAGACAGCGATGTGGGGTGCAAAACAGAAGATGGAAGATTACATTAAAATGTGTCCTGGATGTTGTTTGGTCCGAGTTTCTCCTGCCCGCTTCAGAGACCCAAAGGCAATGTACACTTAACGCGCTCCGGACAGCAACAAGGCATAGTTGGCAACCCTGGTGCTGTATTCACCGTGGGGTTTGGCAATAGATATAGTGTTGTTTTCCTAATAGCAATTACGGCTCTGAGAGGTATAAAATGCCTGTGTTCGTTTCAGTGGAATATTAAGCTTGAAGTCTAAAGTGAAACCTTAAAAATTCCAACATTAGCAGCTATTACACTGTTAATAATTTTAGCAGAAACATTCAGCTATTTCAGGGTTGTGAATGGAATTTTAAAACAGTATCACCAGGTTTTCTTCGGATCTGACTTCATACCTACAGTTTACTAAGAATACACAAGAAATATTTGCCTTTTGATACAATACTATTCTGGAATGTGGTTAGGTAAATGATTCTTTCAAGGTGTGGTTTTTCCCTCAGTTTTGTATTCAATTTATAAGTCATGCAGCTATAGCTGAAAAATTAATTTTGTACTCTCCTGGGCGTGTTTGAGATGGTGGTAGATGGTTTATGGTCACCTTCAGTTAACACCGACAATAAAGACAATATTCCTTAGTACCCATGGATTAAAGCCAACATACCCCCCCCTCCCTTTTTTTTTTGAGCTCTTGAAAATGCGGTTTCTGTTACTGCACCTTTTCCTACTTTGTCAATACTTTGAGAGGAAGATTGATTCAATATTCTCTTTGTAAGTACCACAGGCACTCAGTTTTATGCCGAATGTCACATTTTCTCTGGTAACTTATTGCTGTTAATTCCTTTGATTTCTCAGACTTTTTAAGATGTGCATTTCACTGCCGCTGACCCTCTGCTGGTTTGAATAGCGAGATTAGGCACCACTTCCCCCACCAGTTCATCTTTCCCTGGAATCTCTTTACACTCTGTTGGGTCAATCATGCTGATGGTAGCTAAAATCTTATTTTATCTGACATGTCAACGTCACTCTATTAACTTTCCTCTGTGGTATGCTCTTTCCATTATAGGAATTTAGAGGCTTGGGGAGGGAATGAATATTGAGCTTTAGTCAGGCAAATTCAGGTTTTTTTCCAAAGCTTCTCAGAGTCTCTGGTCATGCACTTCTTTTCTCCTCACATCAAAATGTCATTTATCCATATCGTAGTATGCTGTATTACCATCTACAGTTCACTGATTTTCCAGTAAAGCTGGTGCTGTGCTTAGCACAATGGAAATGCCAGTTGGAGGAAACCATTTCCTTCAAAGTATCATGCTCACAGCAGTGATGTGGGTTTTTTTTTTTTCCCCTTAGCAGTACCTGCCTGCAACCTGCCAACACATTGTATGTCTAAAAATATTTGCCATCTGACACATCTCCAGAAGTACCTCTTCTTGTGGAAATTTTCCTTGAGGATAATGTGCACTTTATATCTACATTTGTATATAATCTCCATGATTCTACACATTAGATAAGAATTTTAGGTTTTGCTCTTTTAGCAATGGTAAGAGAACAATCGACTGCTTTTCTGCTAAACATATGAAGGTCAGAACAACGAGCCTGGCTGGCTTCATTTTCAACTGCTGTTCTAGAGGGAGACAAAAAGGTAAAAGGTAGGAGCTGGGTGGTGGCTGGGCTCTGCACTCACTTCCATTCTGCACAGTTAGAGGAGCCTCCCTCCTATGGGTCATATGCTTAGACATATCCTCATTTATTTTTGCTTGTTGCCTCAATGAAGAAAGCACCCTCTTGATCTGACCACAAGATTGACATAGTTTTAACTTGGAAATGGGATTTTATCTCTTTGTACTACTATGAAGTGGGTTTTTTCAAGTCTATTATTTACCCATATATCCAGTTCATAAACTCATATTGTGAAAATCAGGTCACAACTAGATGCCTTGCGTTTCACATCCTTCCTTCTTTTTGTCATCTATAAGTTCTGGTGCTGATGACATTGCAGTCATTGCCAATACCCTTCTTTCTGGCACCACACTCCCTCGTACACCTATACCCAATTTAAAATGAATAACTATCTCGCCAGCCTGTACTGCAATAGTCCATTGGTCTACGCAGAATCCTCCTGAGCTAGCAATGCTGTTGTCGTTTTCTTTGTCCTCACTCTGCGCACTCTTAAAAAATGATGAGGTTTATTGCAGCTCTTGCATCTTTTCCAAGTCCTCAAAGCCAGGGTGTCTAACAGAGATCTGTTTCATTCAGTGTTTTAGTCTAACCGGTCAGCATTCTGTCACAGGAACCTCTGAACAGCACAATAAGCAACCCCAACTGGTCCACAAAACAAAAGGGCTTCTGTGGCAACAAGCTGCCACAGAAGGGATACTACCATGGAGACCATTCTTGATCCTGTAAGAAAGACCCATTGTATTTCACATCCCTTTGTTCTGAAAGCAGTAGGAATTACCTCACGTCCATTCATCATGAGCCAATGAGTTATCCCAAATTTCGTGTTTGGGGACTGGAAAAATGTTAAAGCTCTTAAAACACGGTCTTCCTGGGATGAGAAAGGTAGAACAGAAGTGAAACTTATGATATCAGCTGAGCTGGAAAAGTACCCAGAGGTAGCTTCAGAATTAAAGTGTGAAGGGAAGAGAGCTACCTGCACTATCCAAGTAATCACTAGTTTTGGAATAAAGAACACGTGTATGTGTATACGTGAGTACAGGAAGGAATGAAGAGAAGAAAGGAAGATGTTAAAGCTGACTACTTGTGGGACTACACACTAGGGACTACACACTGAACTTTTAATTTGGTTATAGGTATTTGCATTCTTTCCGGCATCTGTAAACTTTGTTTTTGTTTTCCTGAGTTGTACCTGCCTGTTTTCTCTTCCCATAATTCAGATATGAAAGAATACATTGTGGGTAGGCGTATCTGCCTGCTAAGGCATAATGCACTACACGGAATACAATTCGGAGGTTGCAGACAAGGCACTTTGTTGCTACGATCAAATATTTTTCGCATGTGTGCAAGACCCACATGAGAGCAGAGTGTGTTCCTCCAGCGCCATAAGGCCAGATGATACTCCACGAGCAGCTGCCCAGCCAGTACAACCACACTCAGTGTACTTTGCCCAAAGGGAAAGCTGAAGCTCCTATCTCAAATTTCTACCTGAAAAAAATCTAGAAGAATCTTATTTGGAAGCATTTTGTAGCTCCTTTTGTAGATTATCTGCCTTAAGATGAGAATACTGCAGTTCTGTGAATTCACTCATACCCAGAGTACAAATCTGACTGCAAAAACTTGCTTTTTTTCCTTTATTTTCTTTGTACATATGCAGGAAGAATTTTGATAGAAGTCAGTACATTCTTGGTGTTAATGCCGATTTGATTTTATTTTTTCCTCTCTTTTTATTTAATTTTAGGTATCAGTCTTTCAAAGCTCTGTTCGAAGTGAACGTCTCTCAGTTGGTATATGATGTCAAAACTTATTTTTGGAACATGTAGAAATACCAAAAGGGCTCACTAATCTTCTAACAAGATAAAATTACTTCTGAAGGATAAAATTACTTCTGAAGGATAAAATTAGCACGCTGGCACTTTTCCAACAATTATATTTTTACAGCCCTACCGTGTGTAATATACAGTGTGTTTCTAAAGAACCAGTACTCTGACATGCATATTCCTCATGTCTTTTGCAAACCATCTTTTGAAAAAATTTTTAATATGGTAATTATTTTTTAAAAAAATCTCTAAATTTTTATGAAGAATATCTTATTATTGCAAGAAATAAAATACTAGTAATGAAACAGGATTCAAGAAAAAATGGTTAAAAATAATTAAAAAACATAAATGTAAGTTATGCTTATAAATGTATTCTAATTTTTCTAGCTTTCAGTGAGTATCATCTAAGAAGAGAGAGGAGTGTGAAAGCAGGAGTCAACTCTAGTATTATTAGCCAGTTTTTTGGGTAAGAAAAGAAAGCGTGAAATAAACAACCCAGCCCAGATTCCAAAAGCAGGAGCGACTGGAGCGATGCAGCAGAAGCACACGGATCCCATCACCTGGAGTCCAATAAACAGAAGCGGACCTCTGCTAGCCTGATTTTCTGAAAGACGGGAAACAAAATATAGGGCTAAGGGATCAGTTCTTTTAGACACAATAAGTTACCAACAACAATCTGCTGTGCCCTGCACTACTCAGCATACTCATAAATGATCTGGAAAAGGGATGAGTAGTCAGGTCACAAAGTCTGATGAGGCCATCAAGTTACTTAGGTTGATAAAGACGAGACAGCCTTCAAGGGCTGCAGACAAGTTTACGAAAAGGAGTGACTGAGCAATAAAATGGCAGATGGAGTTGAATGTAGATAAATACCGAGTGATGCACAAGGAGGGGAATGGTCACCACTTCAGGTACGAAAAGGTGGGTTCTGATCTGGTCATTACTTCTCAGGAGAGAGAGTCCTGGAGTTACGAAAATGGCTCCATGGGAACGTCAGTCTGGTGCTCAACAGCTGCCAAAAAAAAAACAATATTAAGAAGTGTTACAAAATCAGTGGAGAACAAAATAAAGGACATCTTTTTGCTGCCACAGAAATTCGTATTTTGCTTGCATCTTCTCTATAGGTAAAGAATCATAGAAATATTGGTTGAGAGGGACCTCTGCAGGTCACCGGGCCCAACCTTCCACTTGAAGTAGGACTATTGCCAACACTAGATCAGGTCAGCTGCGGCTGTCTCTAGCCGAGTCTTGGAAGCCACCAAGGACGGCGATTCCACAACCTGTCTGGGCAACTTGTTCCAGCATTGCATGATTCTTTTGGTGAAGAACTTTTTCCCCATGCACAGTCTGAACCTCCCAAACCGCAGTTGTTATTGCTGAACACAGCTGCCCAGTGCAAGCAGATCTTGCTCCTTGTTTTCTGCCTGCCACTGCCAAAAAGTGCTTGGCTGCATCATCCTTCAGAAGCTGGTCCCTGCGTTTCAGTAGCAGGACAGAAAACAGGAGCGTCTGTCCTGTAAAGCGCAGCTAACGTAGCTATAATCCTTCAGGGTGGGAGAGGGCCTACAGGGCACATGATGGAGACTTATAAATGTGTAAGTGGCTTGTAAAGGATGCATCTTGTGATAAAGAACTAGTGAGCATCGAACAAAGATAGTAGTAGCCAGGTTGAAAATACACAAAAGGAGGCAGGTTTTTGCACAAGACGTGGTTGACCTGTGGAACTTGTCACTGCAGCAGGTTGTAGACACTGCAAATGTCTGTAGGTTTAAGGGGAGACGGGCAAGTGCCTGATGGAGAAATCCAGTGAGGGTTACTAAGGGCATAGAAATGACATCTGCCTCAGAAAATCTCTGAGATTGAAATATTGGTGGCAGGGAAAGTGCTGGAGGGGACTATTGCATGTCCTTGCCCTGTACTAACAAAATACGATACTGGTCCAGCGAAGCCCTTGGTCCGACCCAGAACGGAAGCTCTTCTGTTCAAGAAATTGCTTGTAAAACTTAACTACCTTACGCTGATTTCTATCTTGCCTTGTTAATTAAACTGGGAATTCTTCAGCTTGTTTTGTCAGGCACATGAATAATTATTATTACACTTTGGTTTTAAGTTGTACACACAAACGACAACAACAAAAACAGATCTTCCAAAAAACCTAGCATTTTGAAGAAATCAACCTCAGTGTTCGAAGTGAAACTGCAGGGCGCAGTTACTGGCCAAAGCCTTATTTCCAACCTATTTATATAATTGGTTCCACTCAATTTCAGCAGTCTTTGAAAGGAAGGATATGCCTACGATTAGGACAACGAAACGACACTCTGGAGATCTCAGTCTGGTCTTGAGCAACGCCACAAATTTCCTGCCGGTTTTGGCAAATCAGTGGACCCTCATCTAGCGTCAGCCGAGTCTTCAGCAGCTGGGCTCACTGAAACCACTCAGGTGAAGCACTTCCAAAAGCCCTTAGTGAAGGAGCTTTTCACGACGTCCATCTACGTAGCAGCAGAGTGCTTCAGGGAGGACATCGCTTTAGTGCAAGGGGCTGATCCACGGAGCAGAGACCACCACGGAGAGCCTTCTGCCTTGGAAGGGGAGGCACCTTCTCCCGGGGCGATGCGCGTCCCCGCCGCGCAGGCAGAGCCCCTTCTTCCCACCCCATCCCGGGGGATACCGGGCTCTGCCTCCGCTCCCCTCGGCCCTCCCCCTCTCGCCCTCCCGGCCTCCTCCCTCTCTCCTCCTTTTTCTTTTTCCTTTTTTTTTTTTTTTTTCCC
>Ga0065711_1030114_pt1 | contig 33651 bp, 16 predicted proteins | sample Hoacrofraction12_FD_59098 | JGI IMG/M metagenome (GOLD analysis project Ga0065711, IMG submission 59098) | Hoatzin crop microbial communities from Cojedes, Venezuela - Epithelial fraction 12 v2 (version 2) | ecosystem: Host-associated > Birds > Digestive system > Esophagus > Crop | place...
CTGCCTGGGCTGAACGGTGCTCTTGCTCCAGGCAGAGAGATTCTGCCTCCGGGGCTTTTCCTGCAGACAGCAGAGGCAGCAAAAAATGTGAACCAGAAGCAGTCGGTGATTGCACTACGTCCATATTTCTCCCTGAGCAATGAGGTAGGTGTGGAAGCCAGTTGTCCTTATTGCACAGGATCACTTTACTGAGGAACTTGTGTCTCTGGCTTTAAGTGCTGGCTGGAATGGAACACTACTACTACTCCACTGCACTTGACAGGTCTGGTAATTTCGTTTGGCCAGTCACCATTAATTAGCTTCAGCATTCTTCATGTTGGGAGCCATCAGAGATGAAAAGCGGAGAAGGGCCCTTGCTGTTCTTTTGCCTTGGTCAGAGACTTGCTGCACAAGCTTAGATAACTTGCTTTCACTCGCCAAATATGGCTAACGGGGAAACTAAGGCTTTAAAATTTAATTTCTGTTCAGTGGTGGTGTCTAATGTGGTATACCCTGAAAATGCTTGTAATTCTTTGATGGAAGGTTTTCTCGGAATGTGTTTTCTTGAAGATAAGGTTACCCCTAGTCCTACCCCATTTTACCAAGCTTTTGTAGACCAGTGTAAGTTTATCAACTTAAAACATTTCTGGCTGAAAGTTGTTCTGTAGCGAGCAGCATATTCACGTCTGTCTTCTCTTTTAGAACATCCAAACCACAGGCACAAAATACGGCCATCTCTGGAGGTTTATTGTGCTGTCACCTGCTGTATTTCTCTGTGACACAGTTGTAGACATCAGCATGTGGACCTTATTCATGCAATAATTTAATGAAATTGTAAAGGCTCTGAAAATATCACTGTTAAGTTCACAGTCTGGAAATAATGCAGTACTCTAACACTCTCTGTAAAACCTACCACCACAGACTGCCTGTAGGTGTCAGTGAAACACAACTGCTTAGTTCTCTGGAATTGCAGCCTTGATACATTTCAAGTCCACACCACACTGATTTTTACAGAAGGGCTGAGTACCATTACTTGATACGCACTTCAGGTGGAGTTGTAGATGCTCAGTACTTCCAAGCAGCAAGATCCAGATGCACAGAACCCAGGAGAGCATTGTAAGGCCAAATTTTAATGGGTGGCTAATGGGAGGGTATACAACAATTCACCGTGCTCGTCCATATCCTGTGTTGTTGTTTTCTTCCTTCTAGATCATTATATTGAAGTCCTTGCATGCAAAGTGCAGTGCGAGAGTAATCTGACACCCATTATAGGAGGCTTTGTTGTTGAGAAATTTGTCGCCACCATGTACCATTACTTGCAGTTTGCTTATTATAAATGTAAGTAGTGATTTAATGTGGTTAAATAACATTGGGATGATGTGGGACAATTTCAATTCATAATCTTTTCCCTCTAGTTCTAATGCTTTAGGAAGTAGAGAGTGGCTTCCAGAATCTGCATTTTAACTTGTTCTGGGACAGAAAGTCTGAGCTGCCTGGCGTCTTTTTCTCCCTGTATAACTGTAGTTAACAGACATGGGAGATAAACATTATGTATAGAGCCCATGCTTATAAAGTTGTGCGTGACAAAATAAATTGCTGAACATACGTCCCATAAGGGCTAGATTTTGCCCAGGGCAGGCTCCTCTGTTTTAAGCTATGCGTGGTTGAGACTGGTTTCCACTTGGGTGTTGGAAAAATGAAGCAGTTGCAGAGTAAGTGTGATCTGATGCATCACTGCCCTTCATTCTTTATGTCATACCCACTGCCAGCACAGTTTGCTTACATTTTTCAGAGTTTCATATAAATGATAAATGTTCATATAAATGATAAATATTCATCGTATGTATTTTAGATGTTTCAGTGATGCACCAGCTCTTCTGCCTTTTTGAAGTAACTCATAACAGGATAAACAATGTCAGCCACTTTGTATACATTGGAACATGTGCAATGACACAGACCCATTTTGCACACCTGTGTAGAGACAAACATGGTTTGTGGCAAAAAGCCATGGTGGTCGAGCTGTCAGGCCCACATGGTTGTTAAGCAGCTGAACGTATAGCTCTAACAAGAAGTTTTTTTTCTTAAACTTGTAACTCATTTAGTTAGAGAGAAGAAAGATTGTGACTTCAAGGTGACACATTTAACATTACACCACTTATTCTATTGAAATAAAATACTCAATTTTCAATTCACTGTTCAGAAGGTCTTCCACAGACAAACCTACAGAGTATTTCCTACCATTCGCTTTTTCCTAGTGGATTCTTATAATCCTGTTAGGATGGGGCACATGGTGCTAAATGGGTTTTGAAGAAAGAGGGGACCACTTAACAGAAATTATAGTGCTCAGTGATTACACATTTGATAGGTAAATCATTCAGTGAATTTTGTGGTTTCTTGAGAAACTACTTGTGCTGTAAAGACCACATGTAGCCCTTGCAGGTACTCCTGCAGACTCCAGCGTCAAAGAGAAGACACATACAGCCATGCAGCATCAAGCCATTAATGACTTTTGCTTACGTTGTTTGCCTACAAGTTTTACACATTGACTCTTCCCTCTTTGTCAATCCTAGCACAAAGGAGTGGTGGTGGGGGTTAATTTATTTTGTTTGTTTTTTAATAAATGCTGCAGTGGGGATCACCAAGCTGTGGGCTGATACCTCACTCATACTGGGATACCTGTGAGGGACATTTGGTTAGGATTTTTGTAGAAGACCATCAGACCTAAGTCCCCATTTTTGAATCATGGCCTTACCTGTTTTGGGGTGAGGCCATGCTTCCTTTCTGGGAAGCAATTGTGTTTTTTGTGCAGCTGGTGAGGAGGTAGAAAATGGGTCCTGTTTCCACCTGAGTGTTTCAGAGCTTAGAGAATAGTAGGAATTTGATAATTTATGTTACCTGGATTTTTTTGTGTGTTTATTAATTAGTGAACGACATGAAGAATGCAGCTTCTTGTGCTGCTAGTTACCTTCTGTTTGACCAGAAAGATGAAGTAATGAAACGGAACATGGTATATTATCAGTACCACAAAGACAAATGGGGACTTACAGAAGAGGATTTTCAGCCCAGATCGGTAGGTGAATTACTTAAAATGCCTTCTAGACACATTGAGGTATTTCTCTGAAACTCAGTGGGTCAGAGGTTGTGAAAATGGGGGTTATCTGTTAGTTTTGCAATTAAAGACATACTGTTTTATTAAAACCATATAGAAAGTTGTACACAGAGATGTACTATGTAATGTAGACAGTGAGTGTAATTATAGTTCTTCCCTTTGTGTTGAAATATGCTACAGTAGGATATAATATGATATAATGATGAGTAAATACATGCTGGTACTTGTCTGCCACTTACAGATATTTATATCTTTATCTACCTCAACGAATAAAGCAGCTGGCCCCTGTGAAATCTCCCGATGAAAAGATCACTCTGGTGGCATTCAGACTTTTGTCAATCACTTACTATTTGCCAACATGTAGTTGCTCACCTGCTTGTTATTTCAGCTTCTGTATGCATTGGAATGTGTCTGTATATGATATCCCCAGCTAAACTCACGTTACACTTACTCCATGTAGAACATAACTGAGTGGATGAGGATGGAAAAAGGTTCATGACCATACTGCATCCGATTATCTTAGAATACTTGCTGCAAAGAACCCACATTTAACATCAGTCCATCGAGCAATGATTGTGATCTGGCTTTGAAAAATTGCTCTAAAAATGGGTTTCTATGCTGTTCTTTAATTTCCATGTCCAGGGAAATTTTACATATAAAAGCATCTTTGCTGTGTTTCTGGAGTTGTACAGCCTGGATTCTGACAATCAAGTTGGAGTCATTTCTTGTTACCAGGATTTATGTCATGCAACTGAATTAACTTGCTTTGTGACACCTGAGTGACTCCTTAGGCATCAGTGGTATGTGCTGTACAAGTAGCTAGTCATTAGCAACACATATTTCACAAATTAAATTTAGTGCCTTCTCTTCCTCTTATGGTGTGACTTCCCTGTGGAAGAGTCATTTAGGTTAGCCTAGCTGAAGCAACAGCAGGTACCGCACAGGGTTAAGTTCCAGTTGCCTTTCCCTTGTTGCTTCTCCAGACACCTCAGTCACTGAGACCTGTACTGGCCCAAAGGCATATCCCTTGATTCTTAGCGTGCATTAAGCTCAGGACTTATATCTAGTGCTTAGGTGACTGGCTTTATCTGTAGCAACACTGCAGAGCAGCTCACATATGCACTTTATAGGTTGGACTGATTTGATAATTGCATTTTCCTTCTTCTCAGGCCAGCCAGCTGAAGTAAAAAATACCACTCCATTTGAGTTAAGTGTTTTTTTTGGTAGTGGACAGCTGTTGAGTTATGTGCAACACCCTTTATCGGCACACTGGAAAGCCAGGCTTGCCTGCAGGGCCAGCTGAGACAGAAGAGAGCGAAAATGCATTTGGTTCTTTAAGGCAGCAGCAGTGAGTTTGAGACCACAGGGGAAAGGGACCGCTCTTTTGTCACTGCTTTTGGGAACAGAACTGGGCTTTCTAGCTGTATTGGAGACAATCTTTGATGGTGGTGGGAGTGAGGGGTAGCAACAGTGTAAAAATGCAAGCCACAGACTGATTTGGCATATGTGTGCAGATAGGACAGAACAAGGGCCCTACACATTAACTCTGAATGTTTCATTGATAACTTCTCAGGAGCAGGGAACTGTAGATAATTTAGCTTTTAAATCTAAAATATTAAATGCACACAGCTGTATTTTCTTATACTTTGATCCATGTAACTGCGAACAGAAGTTGCTTTCTGTCCTAATCGCTTGCCATGAAAACCATAATGCCACTGGTTTATTTTTGCAAAGTGGTAATGGGGTGACAGCAGCATTTGGCTCTGGCACTAAGCCTTAGATATTCTAGTGAAAGAGGAAGTCTACTGCTTTCCTCCCCAGAAAGAGTTAAACGGGGTAATCAAAGTAGATGACTGTTGGGATTCACAAATATGGGAGTAGGTGACTGAGCTAAGCTGTGCTGTCCAGGCAAACAGCCAGGAAAGTGAGGAGGGACAGGTGGGTGATCGTGCAGAATTTCCCTAGCCCAGACTCAGGCTGGGGTGGTGAGTCATTATCATGCAAAATAGCTTAGTTTCTCTTTTTCCCAGAACTGCCGGCCGCCATACGCCAGCATACAGGGAGACAGAGGCTTTCTCACGTCCAAAGCCCACTGGAATGCAGGCACAGGCTGCTGCTCAGCTCTGGCAGTCTCATTCCTTACTCTCAAACTCGCCAGTGCTTTGAAACATGAGAAAGAGGAGACTGCTTTGTTCTTCTCACACCAATGGAGCCCGTGCTTAGAAAGATCCACAGAAAACATTTGATACGCTGCTTGCTGTTCTGCTGTTTGCTTTCTCAGACATTACAACCGCTCCCCAGGATCTACCTGCTACTAAGTCTGGGTCTGACTTCACTGGAATAGTTTCAGGTGACATGTCATGACACTCCCCAGTCTTGCTACTCTAAAGTAACATGGAAATTTTGGTTTTTGATAGGAGGCAGTTCGATACCACAACATAACCACACTCCAGTTGGAGATGTATGAATTCGCAAAGGAACATCTGATGGATGATGATGAGGTGAGTTTTCTAGAAAGGAAATAGTGGTCAAAAAACAGCAATCACATTAAAGTGAAGATGATACATAGATGGAATTCCAGGGTTTGGCTAGTATGGGAAAATCTTCTTGTAACCGTGACCTATTTATCGTGACTTTTTTCCTTTGTAAATGGAATATAAGAAACAGACCCAAAGAACATCACGTACCTTTTAAAAAAATATGGACAGTATTAACGCAAAGGTAAATATAATGCACTGAGCCCACAAAAAATGAAAATCCACTTTGCAAGTTATAACACCAGGGGGCAGAGAAGTAGTATATGTATTTAAACACAATGTTTTTCTGTGTTTTTTTTTCCTGAAATGTTGTTTAAATTAGATTTAAGGATCCTTATAATCTTGTCCAGAAGTAATAACCTAAGTTGTAATTTTTGTCAAAAGGAAGTCTTGTTATCTGTTATTTTTTTCTGCACAGCAACATTTTCGTCACCCAGTCTTGCTTCTTAAATGGTTGGAATTCATGGCCAAATAACGTATAATGACTACTATTAGAGTGGAAATATGTAAAGTGGATTTTTTGTGCAAGAAAAGTAGTTAAATTGTTGAAAGGGCATTTCTTTGCCTCCCACAGCTTAAATTGAAGTATAAATCATGGAGGCTTTGGATTGCCTTTTGTTTTGCTTTGTTTTCAGAACCTTTCATTTAAAGGCTTAAAAAAAATCTTCAAATGATGGAATGGTTTGCTGCTGGCATTGGCAAAGAGCTATGTTCAGTTATGGCATGGGGCAGGGTGCTTGTAATGAGCACTGCTGAGGTCTGTTTTAGTTAGAAAAGAGAAAGATGGTTTATGTTAAAAAATGAAATCGCCTTTACAATTTTTATGTTACTCAGCACATAGAGAGAGATATTTTATAGTGGAGAAGTAATAACGTGTCTGTGCTGCCTTCAGTGTGCTAGTGACCTGAAAACAGCTCTATACATAAAATTCCATTGCAAGGTTACCAGACTTTAGGAAGACTTTCCATTGTGATAAAACTCTGTGAAAGACAGTTTAATAAGCTTGTTAAAAGGTTAAGCTTAGATGAGGACTAGTCTGTATGAATTTTCATCAGGGTTTGAGATACTTGAGCACTTTTTTATATTCCCTTGTTGGTTTGTGCTTTGCCCATAACGTTTTCTTATGTTAGGCATAAACTTAATTTGTAATTTTTTCCTTCTTTCACATCTGCTGCTTCGAAACACAGGGATGAGTAACTAGGGAAGAGGAGAAGCAGTCCGTTGTGAGGGCTTTCCTCATATGTTGTTCCAAGAAGGGATTATGGAAACAATCCTCAGCCTCAAGCACTGCATATAGAATAAAGAAGCATTCATTTGCTGGCATTCATTCCTGTAGCCCATTTTACCAGTGCAATTATAAATGACCTTACAATCTGCAGGAGGGAAGTACAGTGGAAATGTCAGCAGAACTTTTGGGGAAGTGTCAAGGAAGTCGCATTAGACTGGATTATACATTTGGGTTAAACAACCAAAATTACTGGGCCTGTTCATGCCACAGATATCCCTGCCCCACACTCTGATCAAATTAAGAAAGTTATCATTCTCCTCTCTTGGGGAAAAGCTGATGGGCTTTTGTCCCCTCCCTTACTAGGGCTGAAGAACCTGGGAGGGATGGAGGCTGTCCATGCCTCTGGCTTGGCTCTGGCTCTGGTAGTGAACTCATAAATCCCTGGCTACCAGAACTTGTCTTTGGCTGCAGGAGCCTTCCAGGGAGTCCAGACAGAGCAGGAATAGCACAAAGGTAAAATTGCTACCTTGCAGTTTCTGCTATATGGGCAGGACCTGGTAGTATAAGTGGATTTTTTTTTTTTCAATATTTCTTCTGGCATGCATAGAAATGTTTATTCCATAGGTGTGCTGAAAATAGATGAAAAACCCAGATAAGGTGTTACAGTAAAAGCTTTATTAAAAATTGTTAAGAATGGAGGCAACCTCTCTTTTTAGTGCACTCTACTTATTTAAACCATGTGCTTCTTGGGCCATAGTGCATACCTTTTGTTAGTTTCTGTGGTCCCTGTTTGCTGTCTGTGAAGTTGCTTGTGGGGCAACAAGCTCATAAAATAATCTTCGGAAAAAAATCATTCTCTTTCATTGAGTGAAGCAAAAGGATTGATGTGGCAAAAGGATCTCTTCCTATGTGAATATGTCATTATTCGCAAGTGGAGAATCTCACTTTATTCAGACTTCCCAGTGCTTCTGTATCCCAGATCATCCATGTGTGTTTTTAAACCCATTAGCGAAGCGAGAGAGAACATCTGGATTCTTCCAATAATACATCGCAGTAATTGCAGAGGCTGGAACATGCAATAATGATTTTTGCGTATGTCACTACAAGAAATACTGTCCTGTTCGTGTTACTTTATTAATGTTTTTCCACAAGGAAATGAAAAACTCCAGTTCAAACATTTAACACAGTAGAGGTGACAGAGATTATTAGTGCCAACTAGCTGCAAATTACTTTTTCTTAAAAGTCATTAATATTAAATATCCTTACAGTTTTCCACAATGATGTTAAAGGAACATTACACAGTGATGTTATCTTAGTTGGCCATGGATAGTCAAGCTTTTTAATTTCTGTTCAGGTGTGTAATGCATAAAGGCTATAATAGATACAACTCCTAGATTTAAATAGCAAACTGAAATGCCGTTAAGAGCCAGATACTCAGCTAGTGTAGCTATAACTTCAGCACTACACTAACTGTATGAGACTTGTTTCTGGCCCATGATATCGAGTGTGCTTGGGGTGTTTTTTTTCAGGGATGGTTACTAAGCTGTTCTAAATTACATAAGAACCACAAGTATTTGGCTGGGATGATCCGACAACATGATTTTTCTTTCAGTACTTAATCAGTAGATGAAAAACTGTTGGCAGCTTTGACCCACTTTTTTGGCATCTTGTTCTTTTTAGTTGTATATAATGTGTGCGTCCGTTTGTATAGTAGGTGAAATTCAAATGCTCTATTCCTAAGTGTGATGCAAAGGAGAATTAAGTGTTGAACTAATATGGCTGGTGGAAAGAGAATGTATGGAATAGCATCAAAGCATGAGGGCCCAGTGGACTGTTGATAGCAAATAATAATCTGAATTCAGGTTATTTTTCTGTTCAGGAACCGCTAACAGCATATTTTCAGCTTTATAACTCACTTTTTTCATATGTTCAAATGACTTATACAAGTGTGCTCATAACGGCAAGCTTGTAAATGCAGAACCTGTAAACCCTGCCCTGCCTGTGACCTCAGACTAACATGGCTACAATAGCACTGCTGCATTGGGAAGACCTTGTGGCAGCCATTTCAGAGAGAGTTAAGGGTGGCAGCTAATTGGCATTGTCATGGTCCCCATTTAACATACACTTCTTTAAAGAAAAAAGAAAAGATTTTTTCATCTAGTGGAGATACTGCCCATGTGGCTGACCCTCCAGAAGCTTCCTGCTTTCCCCTCTTGTTTCTTTACCATTCGATGTGTGTCTTGGTCAGAGGTGTTCCACCTGCCATGGGAAGCTGCAAGGATGGTAGGACTTAAATGGCAGGATGTCCCCAAGTTGCAGGTACTGACATTAGGAGGAATTTTTACCTGCCCATATTTTCTTCAGTTCCTGCGTGCAGCATAAAGCAGCCGAGAGAGCCTAAGCAGAGCTCAGAAACGAAGCCACTAGAAGGCTTCTGTTTTCAGTGCAGTGGGAGCAGTGTTGAAGTTGCTCTGAAACTGGGCTGACTGGGTTTTATAAGTGTTATAAAAATGTTAAGAGGAAAGCACATTTATTGGATTACTGTAAAATACCATTGTAATAGCTGCAGTGTGCTGCAATCTCCATAGTGTATGGGAAGAGAACAGTTACATGTTCAGAATATATAATTAAATAATGAAATGGAAAAGTATTTAAGATAAGATGGTAACATACATGTAAAGAACAACTCATCTCTTTTGATATTAAAAAAAAAACCCTAAAAGCATGTGATAGTGGGTCACACTGTGGACTACGTATCGAAAAAATAAACTAAGTATCTGAAAAATAAACAAGTTAAGGGTCAAATAATTTTTCTGCACAAAGAATTGAAGGACTTTTTTTCCCGTGCTAGAATGCGAGGAATGTCCAGCCTGGTCTGTACTGCCTGTGGAGGATCTGGGAGGGCTTTGAGGTGGTTACAGTGAGCTCGTGTGTTTTAACTGAAGTTTAGATCAAGGAACTTTTTCTTGGTCGAAGGCTGCATAAACCTTTCAGGCTGAGCCACTCATTGACACATGCCTTACTGTTATCCCAAAATAATGTCATTCCCCCCCAGAATATCACTGGCCAGTGGACTGTGTGGTGTGAGCTTGCAGGCTCTATCAGGCCCACAGAGCACATATCCTCCACAGTCAGCCATATCAAACTTTTGTCTTCTCTCTTGCAAGACAGTTAGTCATCCTTGAACACAATCTGCTGTTTTTCATAAACCTAACTCCTTGTCATTACTCCCATTAGTTACTCAGATTAGTTGCCAGGGCAGTTACTTATTAGTTACAGAGCAGCCCTCACCTCTCTTCACAGAGGCCAGCCCTGCAACCTCTCCTGCTACCACAACCTTGCCACCTACACCCAGTACATAAGGGAATCAAATCTGTTACTCTCACTGTTGAACAAGTTTCCAGTCATGGAGATCTTTGAACTTTAGCAAAATCTGATTTTTTTGCTGTGACGGACAGCTGGGTGACATTTTGTGGGATAAATATTTTCCTTCTAGGTCATAGATTATAAGGAAACAAAGATCCAGCCAATTCTTGCTCTGTGTATTGTCTCTTAAGGCTCAGTTTGTTGGATGAGTTAGGATAAAGGCTGTTTCTTACTCATTCTCTGATAATCACATATGAAAGCATGTCCATAATAATATCTTTTATAGATCTTAATTCATTCTGGAACACTTATTTTAATGTTCTCTGTTACTTGCCTAAAGAATAGGCTATCACACTGCAGTGCATATGGAGTCCCTATAGAAAAGGCCGTCAGCGGATCTGCATGGAAAGTATGGGTTTTTGCAGGAAAGCTATTTTTTTACCAGCACTTTTCCAGTCCACGCTGAGAAAGATTGTAGGTGGAGGCAAGGACAGATGAATGATTAATATTTGCTGCGCAGAAGGCAGTGCTTACTCTTAGACAAAGGCGAAGCGTCTGGGCCTATCAGTGAGCAGTACAACTGCTACTGGTTGCTATTATTTTTAAATACTGCTGTCAAAAGAAAAGTTGGTGCTGGACCATGAGTTTCAAGTAGGCCATAACTGGGCCATCTGTTGGTAGCTTTTCCTCTTTGCTGTTTATTTTAATAGCTGGCTAGGAGTCTCCAAAGTACAGATGTTTCTTCTAAGAGGTTGTGTTTTGTGTGTAGTATTGCATAAGAAAGGACCGGCAACAATCCCTGGCCCACTATGTACCTTGGTCTTGGACACTCAGCTTGCAGTAAGAAGTGAGGAGTTCTGCGTTTTTCTCCTTTTTAGGACTTATTTTTTCAAATGTTCTAGCTTCACGTATAATAGTGCACCAGTCTCACTAGTCTGGGTTAGCTTATTCAGAATTGACCAAGAACTCTGTCTTAAAATTGTTTTGTATTATAATCCACCTACTCACATACCCTCTGTAAAGCCTTCTTGAATTACTGTTGTACAAAACTTGTTCTTTCTGTTTGTGCCGCTTTTCAGTTGTTAATCTAAGCCAGGGGTGCCTGGTTTGCATATCTGACAGATAATTAGAGGCTCCAGTTGTTCAGATCAGCTTCTCTGACTCTTCCTACCACTCACACCAGTCAGGGAGCATTCCCCTGTGGCTGTTCGATATCATGCCTCCCACATTTCAGGCTATACCTGTCTCATCTTTTCCGACACATCCTTACTGTCACTCCCACTTTCCACTGACTGCCCCTGGATTGGGAGAGGGAAGAGGTTGGTAGCGCAGGGGGGAGGTCGTGAGGTGCCAGCAGAGCTGTTGTACCTGCAGCGCGTACCTGGCCTCCCATGCCACACGGGGTGGCTGTGACAGTGGACTGAGGGCCAGCTTGTTAAGGAGGACGTGCTTTGCTGCAGCTGACCAAGCAGTCCAGATGTGCGTACTTTCCAGCTGTTGGCTGCCTAATCATCAGGCACGTACTTTTCTGGCGGCAAACCCTTCTCTTCCCCCAGCTTAGTCAGACTTCCATACTGATTTACTAGCTACCAGCCAGACAGCTACATTATGCTTTGGGCCATATATTGCTCAACTCTGATTTACATCAGCACTGTGTCTGAGCAGCATATTTACGTAACCTGCGTTAGAGCTGCGTGGCTGTTGTCCCCCCTAGTAGCTGGCAGCAGAAAGAATTATGGGTTTGCAGCTGACTTTGCATGTAAAATTCGCTGTCCTTCCTATTAAGGCGGGTAGGAGCCAAAGAGCGTACCAGGTAACAGGAGGAACTTCGTCACACTGAATGCTTAAATCGTATCAGAGAATCATTTTCAGACTCCAGGTCTGCTGGCCAGCATGAAGTTACTGATATCAGCAGGCAGGAGGCTTTTTCCCTGGAGTGAACACCTGTGAAATATTTGCTGACTTCAGTCATGCAAAATGCCTGATGCAATGTCAAGTGAGTGCTAATGGGGCAAGGACAGTGATCAATCTGGTTGTGGCTACTAGTGTGACAATGTGATCAGCTCTTCTGATGCATCATCAGCTTTTCATTAGGCTGCCAAGGACAGTATGGACAACTTGGCAAATGTTTTACATTCTGACCATGAAGGCACAGGCAAAAATATTTTAACTATGGGTTTTGCTTGTCTTTCAGTATAATCTGGAGTTTTTGCCTTTTCAAAAATAACCAACCTCCAGGCAATTATTCAGTTGCATTACAGCATATTTTCTGTATGCATATTATTTCGACAACTATTTTTCCAGTTTTGCCATAATTCAACCTCTCTTACTCACCAGTACCTCTCATTAGATAGCCACAGCTTCTGTCATACTTTCCTTTAGAGACCAATTTTTCAGGCACTGGAGATTTCAGATTTTAGTCAATTTTTCTTTCAAATATGGTTGCTTTTAAATATCCTTTTCCATTTAAAACTTGGGCTTCTTACATGTTTCTGGATTTGAAAACATACCAGAAAAAAAAACACTTAGTTCTGTCTGGATCTTCCTTGTCTTCTGAAATATCCTACTTTACTGATGAGCGTGACAATAATATGAATTGAATTAAGTTCCCACATGGTGGAGTTACCAAAGGTACAGTACTGAAATCTGCATGTCTTCCTTATACTTAATTCTGGGTCATCCAGTCAGATCACGGAGTCACAGAGTCATAGAACAGATGCTTACGCCTTTTACCCTACCTCTCAGACTCTTACCTTTTGGTGGTTGTCTTTGCAGGTAGACCGAGGAGAGAAATCCTTTTTAATATCTCTTATTCTTTCATTAAACAACGATCCTGAGGTGTAGAAGAATCAGTCTGAATTAGATCTGGGACCCCTGTAGTAGACACCTGTGTTCCCAGTGTCATAACTCTGTTCAGGGTTAATGGGACCTGCCTGTCTGTAGTCCTTCAAGAAAAACCCAAATGGTTGTGCCCACAGTTCTAGGAGCTGTGCTATAAAACTTGACCTGAAGTCCTCTGTGCCCCTGTTTCTGTAACTTTCAACTGCTCGCATAGTGACTGTTGGACCTAGTGGCTATTTTCTTCATGTGCATTTATGAAGTGGTATTGAGTTCCTCCCATGGTTGGGCTCCTTAGGCAATCAAAATACTTTTAACAAAGGAAAACGTGCAGAAATGTTGAATTCCTGTTTTCCAGTTGCCAGATTTCCTGCAACCAGGAAGACAAGTAGGGAATATGAAAGTACTGGCATTTTTTCTTGTGTTTTTATTGAATTGGATACTTCGATGTTTTGAACAAATTCAAAGCAACATGAATTGCCATCTTTTCAGGACTTGCTAAAACCACTTCATAGCTGCAAAAACTCAACAGTCTTTTAAGATGGAACTGTGGAGCAGGGAACAAGAGCAGCAGTTATTTCAGCCAGCTTTCCTCCTGCTTTTTAGTTATTTGGTTCTCATTATTTCTCTCCTTGCTAATCACACTTCTGAAAAATGTGATGTTAATATTTTTAATCACCATATCCATACTACAATTGTTGTATTCAAAATATACATAAATTCTCTATTTCCTCTTACTATTTTCACTGACAGAGCTGTTAATGTCTTTTCTTCACCCAGAATAGAAAACTGTAAAATTTTGAGTCTCAAACTGCATGTGTCCGGAAGGTGCTGTCTTCCTAAGCAATACCTTTGTAGACAAACATGTGCATAAAATTTGATTAGTCTTGTAAAATACTGTTTGTAGTCTTCATCAAGGAGACTCAGAAGCCTAATACAGTTCACAAAGACTTGGAATAGGGGGTGAAGGGAAGAAGGAGAATGAGCATCTAAGCAAGGATGATTTGCTTTCAATGCAACTGTTAGAAATTCTCATTATTTTAAACATGAGAGTGAGTATGAGCTGACCAGATTTTCCAGCAGAATATTTTTCTGTCAGAAAATGACGATTTGTTTTGGAAAAAGACATAAATGACATCTTAAGACCATTTTAGAACATAGGTTTATGTCAAGAAAGGAAGGACAGGAAAGTTTAAAAAAACCCCACAGTTAAATTAAAACAGTTTAACAGAACATTGTAGTTATTAGAACAAAAGGTTGGAAATGTAACATTGAGCATCCACATCTCTCTTACAGCTCAGTATTTTGAGTTGTATCAAAAAGTGAAAATATGCATAGGAATTCCCACAGGGTCTCCCATCTCAGACAGTGTTGTTTCTGAACTGTGCAAGGATGGCAAACCGGAAAATACTAGTATTTCTGAGGCTGCCAACAGAGCCTGGGTAGTCTGAGGTGCTGCTGTACATTTGCTGTTGTCTACTTGCTTTGCACTACTGAAGGTGTTACCTTAGGCTGAAAGTGATTACAACAGGTTGTAGCTCAGTTACTCTAGCTTGGTTGACAAGGCAGTAAATTCCAGCTGGTGGGGCTGTATCATCCTGAAGTACTGAGGCTTGACTGCAGGAAGACATTTGACTATGGTATATGACATATGACTACGTCAGGAGTAGTTTAAATAAAGAAAGTTGGATTGTTGCATTGTGTTGGTACGCTGTATTAGCAGAGTGGAGCTTGTAATTATAATATTTTCTGTTCTGAATCTAAACCCTACGTGTTTGCTTCCAGTGTGGAAAGCATTCTAGTATCTCTGGTTCTTCACATTTTTGCTGCATTGAAGCATGGCATGTGAAGATCTGTAGTTGAAAATGGAGAAGGTGTGTGTTGAAGGGTGTAAGAGAGGACATAAACGGTTAGAGCAGTGTTGTGATTTAACCCCAGCAGGCAACTAAGCCCCACACAGCTCCTCGCTCACTCCCCCCCTGCTGGGATGGGGGAGAGAATCGGAAGGCTAAAAGTGAGAAAGCTGGTGGGTGGAGACAAAGACAGTTTAATAGGTAAAGCAAAGGCCATGTGCACAAGCAAAGCAGTACAAGGAATTCATTCACTACTTTCCATCGGCAGGCAGATGTTCAGCCACCTCCAGGAAAGCAGGACTCCATCACGCATAAGGGTTACTTGGTAAGACAGATGCCATCACTCCAAACATCACCCCATTCCTTCTTCTTCCACCAGCTTTACATGCTGAGGATGACGTCGCATGGTGTGGAATACCCCTTTGGTCAGCTGGGCTCGGCTGTCCCAACTGTGTCCCCTCCCAACTTCTTGTGCACCCCCAGCCCATGCGCTGGCGGGGTGGTCTGAGGAGCAGAGAAAGCCCTGACTGTGTGAGCACTGCTCAGCAGCAACCAAAACATCCCTGTGTTACCAACACTGTTCTCAGCACAAATCCAAAGCAGAGCCCCAGACCAGCTACTGTGAAGAAAATTAACTCTACCCCAGCTAAAACCAGCAAAAGCAGACAGATGCAAAGTCAAAATTACGATTCTACAAAACACTTTTGCTTTGAATTTTGAAGCTTTCTAAAATTCTTTAATATTTTATGGTATTCTACCAATTTCCTAATGTAACAGGTGCTTTAAACATTTGTGCCTCTACTGTCTAAGTTTGAGGATTTCATTGGCTATTTAAATACCTGAAAAGGTACAAGAGGTTTTACTATGAATTGTTACATTTTCTTCTTTTAAGGTCTGTATGTCAATGCAAGTACTTGTGCTACTCCATATAGGTCATTTACTTGCATTTTATAGGCTTGTTGTGCTAGCTTCTGTATGAAGTGTGTTAAAAAATATTTAGACACCTATTATTGCAGTTTATTTTTTGACCATTACAATGGTTAAAATTTTCCACTGATTTTGCAATACAGGGTTAACTTGTTTCTGTTAAATTTAATTCTTCCTAGGGTGAAGTTGTGGAATTCCTTGATGAGCTGTTAGAAGTAGAGGAAAAGAAGGAATCCTGATGAGTGAAGTCAACACGAAGTATTTTACACAAGTGAAGACTCACCATTGCTCCTTACTATTGTTTTTCGTCACCTGTAGTTCCAGTTAGATGTACCTCAAAGGTGCTCCTTTAAGCTTCACCTTATGTCACAAGATGCTCTCCTGAGAGATGACTTCCATGCTGCACTGACTCTTCCGTGAGCATGGCTTTTCACTGTGCGTTTAGAATTGGTGCACATGGGTTTTCCTCTTGAGGTTTCTCTCCTTTACACAAACCCAGTGAAACAGACTATTTGTGTTCTCTGGACTAACACTAAGGTTCCTCATTTCAGTGCTGTTCTAATAAGTTATAACAGTACAGCTAAATTCCAAAGAACTTTTGTCAGATTATGAGCCATGGAAGACATAACAGTTCCTCTAGACTTTCTAAACCATGTATTGTATTATTTATAAATGTTTTTTTCTGTGATGATGAATAAAGTGATAGGGAATCCCAGTGCACCTGAAGGATGTTAAGACACATTTAAATAGCAATGCACAACTAGGGATCTTGTAAAAATTGCTTAAAGATTTCTGTAAGCAGTGTTGATCTTTCTTATCAACTAAATTAAATTCCATGATGTGAAACTGAGGTCACTTAGAACTGAACAATAAATAACTCCTTCTTCCTACCAATTCTTACTCTCTGTTGAAACAACTTGTGGTTCTTGTGTGAGGTGAGGCCAATCTTGTATCAAATAATGGTGGTTGCTATATTTAGTATTCTCTTCTGTAGAAAACAATTTGCATGTTTTTTTCAGTGTGGTGGAATTATTTGCGTAGTTTTTATCCAAAAGTAAGTACAGGTGGAGACTGTGGCAATTTTAAGTGGAATCATGAAAAATACTTGCATGTGAATTCCTGACATTTTAATTAACTATATGGCAGAGTCCTATACAGAAGTACTTTGAAGGCCCAAAAAGTACTGTGTTAGAGGCGAGTAGTGAATTAGTGCACAAGACTACTGAAATCCCATTGACCGCAGAGGAAGATCCAGGATTTTACCCTTTGCTTTCCTCTTTTCGTTTTTAAGGACCAAGTCCTGCAAGTGGTTTCATCCCAAATTACATCAAGGGGAGACGAGCGTTCAGTGCCTTTATGACTGAACCCTGATTCAGCTGAATGGAAGTGTATTGCAAAACCAAAATCTGCTTTAGGTTTTTAAAAGGGCAAAACGTGATCTACGCTACCTTGCCGAGTTGTTGCTGGTATAGCTTATGCATGCTGCAGAAGTAGAGTGTCTACACTATTGTCTGCAGACAACAAGAAGGGGAATCCACAGGATCAAGTTTAAGTGTCCTCCGGCCTGTGACGGCAATGAGACATTTTAAAATGGGAAAGTTGTGTGTGAAAGATGTTTGGAAGATCAGATTGGGTTTTTTTAGCTTCATTAATACAAATGACAACTAATCTGCTGAAGTCGATGGGCAGACTGTTTTATTCTCCAAGTGAAAATCTATCACGAGTCTTTTAACTTCAGGAGATTTACCCAGCTCCACTTGCGGTAACGAGACCAGAATCTGGCTTGCTGTATGCCGTGAACATATAGAGGGTACATCAGATTTCCTTACACTTTTTGTGCCACGCAATATTAGCACTCCATTTATTGTAATTTTATGTAAAAAATTTAACTTTGCTTTTAAAAGTTGCAAGCGTTTAATTGTAAACCACCACTTACTTCCCCATGGAATACGTGTATTATAATACCCAGCTGGGATGGCTTCTCCAGTTTGTCCCTAGTTTTCTCTTGCTGGAGGTGTGTGTATGCCCAAGGGAGAGGTTGCTGCTCTGGAGGCCTCTTTTGTCCTCCTACTTGCCAACCTGCGTAGGACAACTCCAGATTCCCTCCTTAGGAACTGCACCATTGATGTTAGCATAATATGACCAAACAACTTCATCTTTCATACTCTAGCTTTCAAATCCACAAATTCCACCATTAAAGGGCATGGAGTTGGTTGGGGGTGGATGGATCTATCTACATTGCCTTTGTTTTACAACATTTTTAGTTTACTTTTTTCTTATTACCATTTACCAAACTGACTTGGGAGCTCTGCCAAGCAGCGACTGTTGTCTTGCTATCTGTTTCTGGGTGTCCTAGCTCTCGTGTGCTGTCTGTGGGTACCGCAGTGCAAAACCTGAATGACTTCCAAGAGAGGTGCCTGTAATTCAAGTTCCTGGGCCTGAGGTTTTCCATAACTCTACATCTTGTGTGGAAATAGCATGTGTGTATGAAGCTTCTCACTGGATTTTGCCTGTTGGTGAAGCAACTGGCATAGACTACAGCAGGTACGAGACAGAAAATCAGTTGCAGGATCTTTTCGGTTTGCCACCGAGAATTATTTCTTTCCAGTTGAAGAAATCCCTTCCCCTCTCCAGCACTAATTGTCAGAGATTGCTATAATCTTTTTTAAAGAACAAAGTATGTGGTAAAATATTGTAATATTTTCATTCTACCAGTAAAACACTGAGCACCAGAATTAACCTGTTAAATGATTCATTTGACTTCAGTGGGTTACACTGGCGGATACATTTAGCGCCTATGAACCCTAATTTTTCCTCTTCATCGAACAGTTATTCAACCATTGCAAGTCTCTCGAGTACTATCAATTTTCTGGTAAGCCTGCGACTGTGTCTTTCAGGCTTCCTTAGCTCATATCTTTCCATGTTCAGTCATTTCCTCAGCTCTCGACCTTACAGCTGAAGTCTCCTGCCATTGTGCCTTCTTCTCACATGGGGATTTCGTGATTTACGAAGATGTCCATTAGCCAATGATTTCTTTTGTTTAAGTCCACATTAGGTAAGTCTGATGTCCTTTACTGTTCCATGTAACTTGAGGAGGCAACTGATACTCTTGTAGCCTCCTGAAATGGTGCTGTGATCCTGTTTTCATTTTGTTGAAGTGTCTGTGGATTTTTTTCTGGCTTTCTTAATTTCCACTACATATGGTCCCAAGCCAGTTCAATCTTAATACGTACAAGTAGTTCTCAAACCTTTGTTCTTTTCTAATGAGAAATAGTTGCTCTTCCAGTTCTTCAGTATTTATTGTGGCTTTTTTCAGCATTCTCAGGTTCTTTTAACTGATTTTTCTTTTGCTGCTGCTATTGTTAAATGCCAGTATTTACATGTGAGTGCAATAAATTAGTGTGTTTTCTTCCACTTCTCTGATCCTGCCAGCTCTTCTTGGGAGGCTGTGGGAATATGGTTCTTGCCTCCCTTCTGCCATCCCAAATTCTTTCAGTTGTGAGTTGTCTTCCTCAGATGTTATCAGCTTCTGCCTGACCCAATGGGATATTTGGGTTTTGTCTCCATTTCTGTTTTTGACAAGGCTTCCGGTATGATGCTGATGCCCAGGAAAGTGTCATTTTGTTGAAGCCACCGTATCTGTGTGACTGACTTGAACGCAGCTTCAGTACCATGTGTCTGCTGGAGATAAAATTCATGTCAGCCTCGTAGTAGTGTTGCTTGTTTGGAGCTGTACAATTACTCTTTTTAATAACGGCTCACATTTCTAGTAACAGGGCTGGTTACTTGGGTAGCTGCTGTCGGTCTCTGATCCTGCGTTGCTACCCACCAGCAAGTCTGTGATAATTCTGAGGGTATTGTTCAGTCACCGCTTATAGGTGGACGGTGAGTGAAGTCCATCTTCTGGCAGATGGCTCGGACAAGCGTGTCCTATGCTTGATCTCTCATTTAGGTGGGGTCCCGTGTGATGGAGAACTGCTAAGATTAAACCGAGTCACAAATGCTGGCGAACTGAAGTGGTTTTTTTGGTTATGTGAAACACAAGACAGCTGGCTGTCAGGACAATCTTTCTTACGTAAAGAACAAAGCTTTGGCAAGGGAAGAGATTCACAGGTTGGAAACCAGTGTATCTGACAGACTGTGCTAAGTAATCTTTTTCAAATTAATACCTGCTCTTACCAATAGTGATTCTTCATGTGCTACTGGCTTCTTACTAATTCATCCTCATAAATTCATTAAAAAAGGAAGAAGGGTGGTAGTGATTTTTCTGCTCGAAGTTTCTTTCTGTTCCCATAAAACAGCATCGCAGGCTCCACAATTCTGTGTCTCAGCAATTCCAGTAGCCAATAAAATCAACTACGAAAAAAAATACTTTCAGAATGATCAGTTCTGGCAAATTCAATGGGAATTCAGATGTCCTGCTGGGCTCTTTCACTCACCGTAGTGTTCTGCAAGCAGACTTTCATTAGTTCTGTTGACAATGCATAAGCCAAAAGCAAATTCAAATTGCTCCATTTTCCAGAGCTTTGCTGCTTTGGAATGCTAAAATATAAATCAAAAAGTTAGTCGGATGCTGTTCTAAATTCACCTGGAAAGCCCATCCCACTATTTTTTCGTACTTGCCAGAATAAGTCTGAGGTAGAATTAAAGGTGGGTCTCCTCAAGACAAGCTATTCCTCTGAAAATCCTGTAGCGTATCCTGCTTTACACAGCTTTTTCTCAATGCACTCTCGTAATTAATTTCCACCATATATCTCCACAGCCTTCACAGTGGTCTATATTGATAACGAAGGCAGACCTAGAAAATCATTCCATTTCTAGAGAGTCTTCATGAAAAATGGTTTAAATAGCATGCAAATTTTACAGCTCTGAAAACGGAGTTGCGATTAGACAAAGATTTGTTGGATTATAAAAGTACAAGTGTTTATTATGGCTGATACTGAGAATAAACAGTTGCCTGCATATGCCAGCTACTATGGAAATATGTTTTTAAGTTCTAATGTGAGCTGTAAACTAAAGCTACTTCAGTTAAAAAAATTCAATACTTAAACTGTGGGGAGAAGTAGTCTGCCAGAGAAAACATTCCCATTTAATAATGTTTGAACATAGAGCTGTGATGCAGTTTGTAGCAAGGCAGTGAGAAAAACCCACAACTAATCCTTCATTGCAGCTGTCTGAACTTTTGGTTGTCTGCCATACTTTAAACAGCGACTTCTTTTTTCTGGTGACTCAAGACCTGAATGACCTAGTGTGGAGAGTTTAAGCTATATACAAAAAAGAAGTGAAGTAAGAAATAGCCAAAGCAAGTTGGGTTGCATGCCCCAGCAAATCAGAGTTTTGTACCTTAAGTCCTCTTCAGTGCCTAGGAAAAAGATATTAAAATAAATAGATACCTTTTTATTTATTTATTTTTGGCAAGGAAATATTCAGCGGTTTAGACACCCATCTCTCCTCCCTCCCCTCTTCTCTCTCCTTAGAGTACCAAGGATACACGGAAACTAAATTCAGTAGAGAGTTCTGAATTGTTTAAGTTTATAAATGCTAATCTTTTCTGCATAAAAACTGTCAAAGTTTTCTTTGATTATTTTTAACTTTTTCTTCCCTTTGATGTCCCTTTTGGGTAGGCCTTTCAAGCGGCATGAAGTAACAGATGTGCCTTTTTTCCTGATTAATTCTTTTGCAAGGTAGTGGAACTTCCCTACTTTCAAATGGAAATATGGGGGTCGGAGGTGTAACTTTATGTGAGCACTAACTTTAAAGGAAAAAATCGTGGCTTTCTGCCTTTGCCCCGTTCTCACTATCACTTATCTGACAAGGGATTACACATTTAAGTATTATCCTGAGCTAAGGGTAACCCTGATAGTCTTGCAACTGTCTAATCATTTCTTGTTACAACTAATTTTTAAAATGGTCATTCATGTCTACATATTGTGATCTTTCACAGCTACGTATTGTGTTGTATCTTTGCATTACAAATGATTTGATATAAAAAAGCCCGTAAATTCTTTTCATTGGAGGAAAAAAAAAAATCAATCTATGCAATCCCCAACGTAATAGCTTTTGAGCCATAGTATGCACTAAGGCAGTGCGACAAAATAGATTGTCATCTAGCTGGCAAATGCAATGACAAGCACAGAAACTGAGGGGATTTCAGCCTGAGAACTTACTGATTACCTAAAAATCCATGATCCTGGTGTTTCTGTGCAAAGGGGAGCAAACACCTTTTTATTGCAAGGGCTTGAACCCCCAAACACTGCCAGTAGCTTCCACGTTACACCTTACAGTGTCACTTCTCAGCCTGCCTGACAGCAAATTGATACAGACGCAGCAGCACATGATCTATATGAAATGGGGGCCCAGTTAATAGGTAGTTGTTAATAAAAGAAAAGAGGGGAAAGGGAGGTCATATCTCAGTCTTCACTGAGAATCAGTGAGCTGATTCTGGCCAGCCTGTTGTAGCACGTGGCTTCCCTACAAGAAGATGAGACATCATTTTACCACAGAGCAACAGATCAATCTCTTAATCACTGGATCTCACCATCAGAAAAGCACTTCTGATATTTCCCCCTTTCCTTTTTTCTTTCCTAATTTCAACACACATTTGGCACTTTCAGCTGAGTTACTCATCCCTCGCTGTATTTTGTCCTTATCATCTTCAGACTATTTGTTGTACTATATTTATTGTTCGCCATCCCTACTGTCTTTAATTAACCAAATTTCACACACAAAAGGAGGTGTAAGTCAAATGTATTATTCACAGGCTGTTTTTCCCCATCTTTTTATTAATTTTCCCAAACTCCCTGAATCATTCCGGTAAAGTGAAAACTGTGAGTACATGATGCTGCAAAAGGGGGTAGATAGTCTTCTGGGCAGAGCTGGGCTGGCAGTCTAAGCTGAACACTTTTCAGCTATTTTTTTTAATATCAAGGTGTCTTCTACAATAATTATCCAAGTGACAGACCTATCTTTTCTCCATAAAGATGGGTGAAAACTGTATGATTTGCACAAGAACACACATAGGCGCTTCCTTTCCCTTTTTTGTAACTTGTTTTTTATTTAAATACCTCCAAAGCAATATGTTAATGTACATTGTTTTCTGGTTCATGAATAACAAGTATTTCTAAGACTCAAATAAGATCCCTGTGCAGTTTGTGTTTGTAATTAGATTTTGAGTCTCATTTTCACATGTACAGTTGCTGAGCCAAGTAGTATGGACTTTTCATTTTGAATGATGCTACACAGAACTGTAACGCATACTGGTACCTTTCAGTTAAACAATACTTTTAATGGATGCGCCTGTGTTTATTTTTCAGTGTATTTCCATGAGATTACAGATGGTATGTTTTAGTTGAGTTAATAGTCTCCGTAAAGTTGCTTAGTGCGAAATCCATTGGTTGTTTTTTTAAAAATGTTACTGCATAAAAAAATAGTTCACAACATAAAATCTAGGTTATTTCATAGTCTAGAATGCATTAAAAGCATAAAGTCATGCATATGTCAGAGAACACAATATTTACAAATCTGTACAGTTTCTGTCCTTATTTATTTATTGTGGCTCTTGCCAGGCGATTAGATTCGATTCTTACCACTCTGAGGTCAAATTATCCAAGATAACATGTAGCCGTCATCTAAAAATGCTTTCCTTTCCTTACCAGCAATGAGACTGATGGCTGTATGCATGACAGACCCAGTTCTGCACTCCATTTCATAAAGTCTACCTTCCACGGAGTTAGAGATGGTTACCACTGTGACTCAAGGCAGAACATGAAAACGGGTAAACTCCACCCAGCCACCTTTTCTTACTCCAGCATTTTGATGTGTTGAACTACTGGTGTATTTCGGCTAAGGCTGTACAATAGAGTGGCAGATGAATTCATTTCTGACCTGCAGATTCTTCACAGTTGCCAATCTTTCTCCTGTTTGTTCAGAAAGGTAAGGAAGAATATTTCATACTCAACATACCAGAACTATGCTAACAGATTCTAGAAAACATCTTCCCCTCTCTCCCTGTTTATTTTCAAAACCACCTGAAAAGGAACATGCAGTTGGAAAAGCCTCTGTATTTTTACACTAACACCCAGTCTACAGGCCAAGTGTTTGCATTTTATCAACTGGATTCAATTTCTTTCTTTCCCAGGTTTGCTTTGTCTTTAAAACTACAATAAGCAGCATACAAAATGGATACCCATCTCCCATGCCCAATGTCTGCCTCAGACATCCTCCAGCTGATGAAAGAGCAGAATGGTGAAAATAAGTTCTTCTACAGAGTTCATATGGCAGAAGTATTATACATGGCCTCAGTTGCCAGAGGTACTACTGGCTGTGAATTAAAATTCAGTATCTTAGTCAGTCAGTATCATGTTCAGAAAAGCAACCGGCTTCAGATAGGATTTCCCTGGAAAGTGCTTCATCACTGTCTGGCTCTGTAATAAGAGGCTATTCATCATAACACCTGGAATCAAAGGTGCCTCTCCTGCTGATACGCAAGAAAGAATGGCACTTACAGTATTCTCTGAATTCCAGGCAGACGTCGTGATTTCTATAAAAAGATTAGTATAAGAATGGCACTTCTTCACTAAGGCTAAAAGAACACCTTCCAGAAAAATAGTGTAATGATCCAACATTTGTGGCTTGTTAAATTCACAACGTTGAAGAAAAGTACTTTAGTAATCATTGCAATACTATCCATTAAAGTACAGTAGCAAATAGTTTTTCTTTTTAAGACACGTCAGGTAATAATTTGTTACGGTGGTTTATCCTGACCAGCTTGGGCAGGTTCTAAAAAAGGAACAAACACTAAATATGTGGTTGCTCCAAAAACATCCTTCTCCCCTTCTTCCCTCCTGCTTTCCCGCTTCCACTGAGAACAGACCAGGAAGGCCTGACCAGCGCTGCCATTACATTATAACCAGGTAACACAGAAATTAATCAATTAATTTATTATTAATAGGAGCAAAATGTAAAAGTGGAACAAATTGTAGATGTACTACCAAGCACATTGTGTCCTGCTGATGTCTCCAAAAGACCCTTGTGATAAAAACGTACAGATACTTCAGCTCTGAAAGGTCAAATATGCTAAACTGTGATTTCAAAAGGATGAAACATTTTCCATCTTCTATGTTCTTTTAGCATTCTTTTTTCTTCTGCTTTCTGCACTGCTGGATTTTAGCATCCATGAGTCACGTGATACTTCTAGCATCAATATGTTTTTCTTCTGATTTCTAGCATCTCTGCCAAAAGACCCCTCCTTAGACTTTCTGCATTTCGATGTGCTGGGAGTGGTAGTGGTGGTAGCAATGATGTCTGGGTTGACACCTTCCATTTAGTTTATAGACAGAATTTTTCTGCTGCCGTTTTTTGAAAAACCACACAGCCAGGACAGCTGCAACCAGTAAGAAGCAGAGAAGAATCACAATTACTGCTATGATAGCACCTTTACTTGTCTTGGGACAATCCTCTCCTTCGCATGGCTCAGAAGTGGGGACGGGCTTTTCTCCAAGGCCCTGGGTGAGATTTTCTTGCTTGGCTAATTCCTGGGACGACATGTCAGTAATGATATCTGGAGCTGGTGCAGTGGTTGCTACATGTGCTGGGTAGGCAGTTGTTTCTTTTGGTTCTGCATATGGAGTGTGATCAGAAGGGCTGACCATCATAGAGGTTTCTGACATGGACGTTTTTAAGCTGGTTATGTCAAACAGCATCTTTGTACCGGGCTCCTGAGTCACAGTTTCTAGAGATGTAGTTGGGTGGTCCCATGCGGCATCATCATAACCTCTGCTCACACTTAAGTTCTCCAGACCACTCACTGATGTAAGTGGTACCAGTGTCTCTTTGGACTCTTCATCATCTGTCCTCAATGTTGCTGCCACAACCTGTGTTAAACCTTCCTCTGGAGCTGGGCTACCATTGCCTGATTTTCTTACTTCAACATGATTCGGCTGGTCAGTTGTGAGGATGACATCATCTTCTGTTCCCATCGATCCATCAACTTTATCCCCCTCCTCTTCATCATCCTCTACCACTTCTTGTGTTACTGGATAGCCATCTAACCATGACTCATCAGTAATGGCAACTGCATCTATGTCTGCCTTTGTATCGTTAGTTGTAAGAATGGGTCCAATGGGGAAATCCTCACTGTCGTAAAACATTTTGGCACCAGGTTCATCATAGCCTGTCTTCACTCCAATGTGGTTATCACCTTCAGAAAACTGTGCTTTAGTGGAATCACTGGTCTCTTTCTCTGATTCAGGCTCACTGAAAGCCTGTGATGGAAACCAGAACAAGTTTTTTTGGCTTAGGAGTGACACAGGGGACTCAGTTGGTGCCCTGCTTCCTTTTTCAGAAGTGTCTGTGTCCTGAGTAACACCTTTGGTACTTCCAGTTCTTCCTTCCTCTGAACTTTTACTGAAGGAAAGCTGTTCTTGCTCCTGCTCGATTTCCTCTTTGCCATTGACTTGTTCATTCTCAACAATAGGTATTGATCTGTCATCAGGAAAATTATCTTCATAGTCAATGTGTGCCTCAGTTTCATCTAGAAAAGTAAAAAAAAAAAAAAAAGAAGCCAACATTTAATTTCTCCAGAAAAGCGCTGGGCTCCTTTGTTGCAAGAAACCAAGAAGAAAGATACAATGAGAAGTGACTTTTTGACAGTCTTTTTCATTCAGTGTTATTGTTTATCCAAAAAGGGGATGGTCCACCATAGGCTGATAGTCAATATCAAGTTTAAAAAAAATCAGGATAGGTGTCAATGCTAACCACTAATAGCTTATCTTTCCAGATTTAAAAACATATATAAATAACTTACTGTCTGCAGTTAGAGGACTTACTTCAATTACTTATGGTTTTCACAAACCTTCACTCTGCTTAACATGATTCTTTTTGCCAGACTGGAGGAAAATTTTTCGCTATATTCAAGCAAGAAATGGGTGCGGAGAGGAATGTACAGCAAAAAGTAATCAATTACTAATTGTACTGTAAAAAAAAAAAAACAGCCCTACAAGTTTTGCAGCAACTTCATCCCTTTTGAGCCAGCTGATTCTGAAGGATTATATTCAGTACCTTATGTTCAATTTTTTATCATTACAGTATTTTTCTTCAATTACCTTGGTGCTGCAGTGATATGACACCTGGGGCCAGGTGAGCTGAATGATATTTCTTATTCCATGAGAGCTCCTCAGAGCTGCCCAAGGAAGGCACACCCCACCCCCCCATCCCCCCCCGCAAAGTTGACACTGAGTTCTGGCCATCTTCATCTGAAGAAAGCAAGATGCACCCATGACTGCAAGGACAGAAAACTCTGCCTCCAACACTTAAAGCCTAACACCTAGGTATCAAGGTAATACCATCTGTAATCAACTCTTGGGCTTCCAATTTTTGAGAAACTAAATGTTACCAAAAAGAAAAGAGAAAAAAAACCCAAACAAAACAAAACCATCCAAAAAACCCCTGAATGCAACAGAGGGGCGTATTCATCACAAAAGAAATACTCCCTGTGCTTCAACAGACCTACCACTCACAGCAAAATTGACTCAAAGCATGAAAATAAATGCTTGAATTTGAATGAAATAATGCATTGTAATTTATTTCTTCCACTCTTCTAAAACCTTAGTTCAGTGAAAAATTTTCCAAACTAGACAGGGTGGTTGATTTTCAGTTCACACAAGTTTTACTCCATAGAAAGTTCATGTAATTGCTGAGATTTATGCTGGCATTAAAAGTCCTAGAAAATAGTGCCTTGGGATATGGAAAATAAAACAAACTGAATCATGGTGAGAATTTTTCTTTTTAAGAGAGTGTTTAGTCTTTCACGAAGACAGTGAAGCAATAGACCTGGCATGACATGGGAAACAAGAAATTAATAGGAGAAGCTGTATTACAAATCAACGCATTCATAAAGCCTTATCTTTTTTTGCCTTTTTACACTCAACCAACTTGGAATCACATTTTCATCTGGGGCCTACATCAATTTCCAAATGAGTCACATTCTCCTTGGAGACTGCTTCCCAGACTTCTGGCAGAGCCATATTTGGTCTACTCTTAAGAAAGATTAGAAATATTGTCAAAACAGTCTGACCAAAAACACTTAGTGGTGATACAGCTCACACCAGCTTACTTTTTGCCAGAAGAGCTTAAGCCAGCTGCCAGAACAGAATGAGTATTAGCAAAAGGTATTTTTCTTGGAACAGCATCCGAGTCTACCATAAACCAAAGCAGTTTAGCTGAGGAAACCGAAATGTGCAACATAGCCTGTGGAGAGTTAATACCTCTGTGAAAGCTATCATGCTGAAGAACTGGATGTTCTCAGCAGGTCCCCTCATCTCACTGCGAGGGTGTAGGGTGTAGGGTGAAACCTGCGCATGATACAACAGCACCAACAACTCCCTCCTGATCCTGGTGTCCTCATCTGCTTGTGTCCTCCTCTAGATCCTCTCCATCTGCTCCAAAGCGAAAAAAACTTACGTCCGGTGCAAAGACAACTTAACAGAGAGGAGAATCCAGATCTCAGAGTGGAAAGCTTCCTGGTAGGACTCTCACTTTTCTAATTCATCCTAAAACCTTTTCCAACAGTATTTCAGACTTTTGTTAACGATTGGAGGGTACCTCTGAATACCAAAGCATTTTAACAACATGTTTCTAAAGCTCTGTGTGGCACTGGCCATCGCTGCATAGCACTTACAATAGCCATCGAATGCTGGTCTCACTTTGTCCCTTGTTTTGCCTTCACTTCAGAATTTTTCTACCTCGCGCTCTCTTTGCATGGAAATGGTGCCTCAAGCCATTTTATCCTCTTACCATCCAGACTCCTGCTAAATGCTGACATCTGCATGCCTCCTTCACTAAAGTCCAGTGTCTCTCAGGAGAGCCTGTAGGTGTCTATTGGATATACGTGAACTGGAACATCGTAATGTGAGAACTCACCAACTGCAATGGTCATTGTTTTCTTTTTTGAGATGAATCATCACACCAGTCTGTCTTCTCCTGTATGTCTCCTGTACCTCTATTTTTGCTACTCATTTACTTTTCAGACTACAGTAATCCAACAGAGGATCAAATACTGATTTTTACGTTATGGTGTTCTAGTGCACACACACGCACCCGTGAACGAAAACTACAGTCATATGCTTGTGTTGTTTCCTCCAGACCTATTCTTTGGTTAGCAATATGAATGGGGAGCCAGTATTCATCTTATTGACCAGTATGGATCACTGGTGAATGCTTCTCAACTGTAGCAATACACTTCCCATATAATTTGAAGCTCTTCCCCCTTAGTGCCTCTCCTGCTGGGTACTTTCAGCCCTTGATGAAAAAGTCCTGTGGAGGCACATCAGGCGAGAGCATGTGCTTTTAGGAAAATACGGGTACCCAGTCTATCAGAACATATTAAGTGTTTGTTGAACGATCAATCAAGTCTCCATCAAACCTGCTGTCTTTGGGCCTGATCCTGCATGTATAGAAATGAATTAGTGCTTTCTTAATGCTCAGCCGAGGAAAGAAAAAGCCCATTGTAGTCTAAAGATTGGAGCTCATTATGCGCTGCTCGTCACTGCATAAGGGAGTCTTGTTCCTTCTGACAATCAGATTGTGGCCCAAGTTGTAAAGCTGCTATAATGTATTTTCATATGCAATCTCCTATATTTGTATAGTTTATAGCAAAGACTATCAACATAACTAATGTTAGCTTATGGGATGCCAGAATGAAAGCAACTATTGAGCTCTCTAACCATCAAAGGAAATCAAGACCCCCTTACTCTCAAGCTTTGAATTATACGATACTGAATCGACTTACACACTAATAATACTCTATTCTTTCTTCTGGGCCTCAGACCTTCTAGTGGGACTTGGACTTGATATTTAAGTGAGTTTGTGTTACCATGACAATCTTTTAAGTCAGCTGTGAGCTTGATTTTCCCGGAACAGATTGCACAACTTTTGCACTTCTTTTTGCTCACCTCCTCAGCACTTTCTTGAGATTTCCAGCTCTCTGAATTTTAGTCTCAGTACTGAAGACCAACAACCAAAGTAGATTCAGCTCCACTTCTTATCCAAATAGTTGTAAGCTTTATTTATACACATTTTTAAAACAGCCAGCAACTGATTTAAAAGTGGTTGCATCTTCCTTCCTATCTAGGCAGGTCTGGGTTTAAGAAAAGCCAGCGCTGAAATTAATTAGTCCAAGACCAAAATCTTTCTATATTTGGTCATTGTTGCATCTTCCCCTACCCTCCTCTGGCAGACTGAAGTATCAGCGAGTTTTGATTCACTGTCTGAGGGATTACCGAGGCTGAAATGAACATTTTACAGCAACAGATGCTGAAATGGCGTACTACCAAAGATGTGAAGCTCAATTAAAAGGTAAAATCCTTTTAATTTAGCCTTGTCCTTTCTGGGAAGCATCCAGTCCTAAACAGCTTTCATCTCCTTCAACTTTTGATCCTAATGTGAAAACAGCGACCAAACACAGAGACAGGCAGAAACAAAGAACCTGGTTTTCCACACTCTAGGATCAGTTTAATTTTTCTTCTAGATAGCATATTGGCATCCAAGCTCTATTTTGAGTGTTGCTATTTTGGACAACCATAAAGTGCACTGCATATTTTATGGATGTATTTTTGGAGTACAGGAAATTGAAACTTGATTCTATGTAGCCCATCACCATAAACATTTCTACTGCATAAAAGCATCTTTATTCTAAGAAACTCAAAGCAGTTACAGCAAACATTAACAAGCTGGCATCTGTCTTTAAGGGTGGGAAGGAAAAGAGCATGTAGACTGATTTGCCTAAGACAGATTTGTGAACTACCGCATCTCCAAGAATTATCCATTTGACTTGGATCGGGCACACGAACACACTTCTCTCAAATCAAGCAGAGAATGCTAGACAGAATTTGTGCTGCCTCTTCCCACAGCTACAAGAGGGAGGATGATTTTTCATTCTATCAGAAAGCCTGCTATTATAAATAAATAACCCATCATATTTTTTCAAACTAATTCGATTTGGCAGAATCAGTTCATGTCAGATCAATATTTTACATTAATCTAATACAACCACTTCATGACAGACCTGAGAAGAGAACTAAAGCTTGTCATAACAATTGTTTTGACAGGCCATGGACATATTTTGTTCCTTATTTTATTTGTCTTTCAGAATTCCCCCCTTGCACTGTCAAGAAAAAAAAACAACATTCCTAAATAAGATCAAAAGCCATTAAAAAAAAAATGATGCTGGCTAGTCATGCTTGTAGACCACATGAATGTGAATCAATACGATACTTGAAAACTCAGAAAAAAATATCTGAAGTAATGAGAAGAATAGTTGAATCGGGCAAAAAGACTGGGAGCTGTAGGTGAAGCTTTAAGAGGTGGTCAAAAGTCAGCTGAATCCTCCTTATACCAAAATCAGAAGTACAGTCTTCACTGTGGAAACGTCAAACCAGCTCTGAATGTACTAGACAAGTATCCAGGTGTTGACCCTGGAGAGATTCCTTAGGTGTGCAGAAGATATGACCTCTCCTGCCGCAAACTTACAGTTGGAAAAAACCAAAGAAGTCAAGGGAAGAGGATACACAAATGACATTCTTTAGGGCAGAGATGTCACATGATTTCCCAGCCATCTAACCTGCCTTCTCTTTGAGTTCACAGACTCTCAAGGACATAGCCTAACACAATGCAGCCCTGACGCCCCCCCCCCCGAAATGTTAATATCAATGCTCCTGATATTGAACGTACGGTTCATTTGGGGAAAAAACCAAGTGCCATTCAGCAACGGTCACTTTAGTCTCTGTGCCTGCAGGACAACCACAGCGCAGCACGTATACATCTGCTTTCAGACCTTCCTACAATGCCAATCTTCAGGACATATTTTGTGAACCAAACGTGTTCTCTCCACAAAGACAGAAAAATATAATAAAATGCAAAACTCACGTATTTCCCTGTTCTCTGCTTAATGTTGCTTTGTTGGGTTAAATATCCCTGTGTTTCCAGCTAAGACACAGCATCTTTCCATGACAAGAAATTGCAGGAAACACTAACTATACAGAGCCACTTTTTTTCTTAAAAAGCATCTTGATAAAAAAATACAGTCCATTAACTGGTGTGTGCTATGTACATTAATCTGCAATGTACTGTTTTCTTAATTTCCAAGACTTTACTGTATCCAGAATCCACTTACTACAACCCCCAAATGATTTTGTTCGCTTATGCCCATAGCCAAGTTTCGACATATATTTTGGATTATATGTGTATTGATGTGTAATATATTTTTTTCATTTAATTTACAAATTTGCCAACTGTACGGTTGTATATGTACATCCTGAGTGCCAGAACGGACCATGTCTCTTCGAGTTGGATCAAAATAGAGAGGAAAGATGATCATAACGTTACTTCAAAGAACATTTAAGTGCTATATTTAGATACTGCTATGATGATAGTTCTTCGACTCCGTATTTGCTCTGGGTGAGCAAGTAGGAATGTCAAGCTGGGCATCGTAATGTGGCAGTTACCAAGTAGGACAGTAATTGCAACTGTAATACCCACAAATCTCAGAAAGCTTTATGAAGCTGGATAAACATTATCGCTTTTTCATGGATGAGGTGGAATAAGCAGCAAAGAGTAGTATAGTGACTTGTCCCTGGTCTCAGAGGCAGTGCGAGATGTAGGAACAGACCTTATATCTCTTAATCCTCTGACCGGAGTTTTCTCCCTGTGGTCCAGTTGTGCTGGTGTAAGAGCATCGGGACCACTTCCCATTTGCAGTTGCTCACCCAGTGCAGATGCAGAACATGGGAACTGTATCATCTTACCAGCCTCTAAACATAGCACTTCAATGTTCATTGAAGTGGCCTCACAACCATCTTTCCTCCGATGTGAGCCAGTTAGGACAGAAATGGCTCACTCTGCCAACAGGGATATAAATTCTCTGTTAAGTCCTGTCGTTAACCTTTATGATGGGGAAGTTACTCTCTTGCCTCAGAACACTTAAAAAGCAGTCTGGAGTACTTAATTAATAATTATTCTCCTCTGTCCTACGACCCCAGAACATCCGTCAACTGTAAATCAGGTTTCTTTTAATTAAATTCAATTTTTTTGTTCTTTTGCACTGAATTCTTACTTTTAAAAAAATAATGTACCCTAGCATCACATATTTCAGTCTTCCTGTAAAGCTTCCTTTCAAAAGAATTGGGATCAGGAGGACTGAATATATAATTATTACTTGAACACATACTGTATTTTCTATCCCAGGTCCTTAAAGTGTTTGAAAAACATTAATCAAAGCAAGCCCCTCAGCATGAAGTCTACATTCAAATCATTTTAAAAATCATAGTCTGCAATATTACATCTGCTCCCAAGTTCCAGTGTTGATGTTTGTGATTTTACAGCCACACTTTCCTATTTCTTTTAAAAATATTTTTCTCTCCCCTGCGGCTGTGTGAAAGGCTCAGGCAAAACAGGGGGAATATAGACTATTTATCCAGGGAAAACAGTGAAACAGACACAACTTATATGGCCTGATTCTTTCCCATCCTTACTTTGGTGTAATACAGCTTTATTTCTATGTGTGATAAAGTTATCGCGTTCACTAACCTCAGTGAAGGAAAAAGAAGTATTGATTGGTGTGGATTATAGGAGATTCAGACCCACTGGCTTATCAGATGTAGATACTCTTTTTTTCTTTCTCTCCCTCCATGCTCCCCCTGCAGCATTTCACTTAATCATCTGAACTGCTGTTTGTAAGAACAGTTCTGGAAGCTGAAATAGTTCAGAAAGACGTTGGATTTTTTTTTTTTTTTTTTTTTTTTTTTTTTTTTTTTTTTTTTT
>Ga0065711_1002474_pt1 | contig 33650 bp, 14 predicted proteins | sample Hoacrofraction12_FD_59098 | JGI IMG/M metagenome (GOLD analysis project Ga0065711, IMG submission 59098) | Hoatzin crop microbial communities from Cojedes, Venezuela - Epithelial fraction 12 v2 (version 2) | ecosystem: Host-associated > Birds > Digestive system > Esophagus > Crop | place...
CACAGAGCTGCTCTCCAGCAGGTCCACCCCAAGCCTGTACTGATGCATGGGGTTGTTCCTCCCCATGTGCAGGACCCTGCATTTGCCTTTGTTGAACCTCATCAGGTTCCTCTCTGCCCAACTTTCCATCCTGTCCAGGTCACGCTGAATTCCTCAGTACTTTTGTGAATCTAAATCCAAGGACTTAATTTCTGCTACATTTCTCTTCTGGGCTGTTAAGGGAGAAATATGGACTCTAGAAGTTTCTGTCTTTTTTTTTTCATGGCTTCTTCTTTTGCATTTCTATTAGTAAAAATGAAAGAAGAAAGGATATACAAAAAGTGGTGATTAAACTTTTTTTCTCTGATTTTAAGTTACATTTGATATAGCTGTTAAAGATATGATATTTTCACTTGAGGAGCATTTTGTTTATTTCTGGCTTTGTCAGCTAGTTTTATCATTGCCATATTTTATATGTAATTTAAGCTGGATGTCAGTTGTAGCAAAATTATTTACCTCAAACCTTTTGTCTGTCGCTTTGTGATGTGCCTAAATATTCTACATTTCAGAAAGCTATTGGTATGCATGTGATTTCTCATACAAAGCCCTTCTTACTCTCCAAGTATGTGTCTCACACCTCACTTTGCTGATAAAGAGGATAATTACCATTGTCAGTCTCAATAATTTTTTTTTTGTCAGTTATTGGGCTATTTAACCATTTAACAGAACTGGAAAAGTAAATATTTACTTGAGTAAAAATTACTTTTACAATGGAGTTGTGCTTGTAATGTGTAAAGAATAGTGTATATTTTTTTCTATTAGAATGAATTTCATAAAGGGAGATTCAAGTTGAGAAGTTAAGGCAACCTGAATGAAATTAGAAACTACAGATATCTCTAACTCTCCATGACTAGATCTCTATAGATATGCTTAGCCCTTCCTTAGGTTAATAGCACAGACATTCTGGCAATTCATAGAATCATAGAATGCTTTGAGTTCAAAGGGACCTTCAGAGGTCATCTAGCCCAACTGCCCTGCAGTGAGCAGGGACATCTTCAACTAGACCAGGTTGTTCAGAGCCCCGTCCAACCTAGCCTTGAATGTTTCCAGGGATGGGGCCTCCACTACCTCTCCGGGCAACCTATTCCAGTGTTTCACCACCCTCATGGCAACAAATTTCTTTCTTATATCTTATATCCTTAGTTTAAAGCCATTGCTCCTTGTCCTGTTGCAACAAGCGCTGCTGAAAGTATTTTCCCCGTCTTTCCTATAGACCCCCTTCAGGTAGTGGAAGTCTGCTAGAAGGCCTCCCTGGAGCCTTCGATTCTCCAGGCTGAACAAGCCCCAACTTTCTCAGCCTTTCCTTGTAGGAGAGGTGCTCCAGCCCTCGGATCATCTTTGTGGTGCTCCTCTGGACCTGTTCCAACAGCTCCATGTCCTTCTTGTGTTGGGGGCTCCAGAGCTGGATGCAGTACTCAAGATGGGTTCTCACCGGACCAGAGCAGAGGGGCAGAATCACCTCCCTCAACCTGCTGGCCACGCTTTTCTTGATGCAGCCCAGGATATGGTTGGCCTTCTGGGCTGCAAGCACATATTGGTGGCTGATGTCAAGCTTTTCATGCACCAGTACCCCCAGGTCCTTCTCCGCAGAGCTTCTCTCAATCTCTTAATCAATTCATTCATTTAACCCACTAACCCATTAGTGACATTCACTAATTTTTGAACTTTCATGTTCAGCCTAAGAGACACGCTTAAAAACATGGAAGATTGAGGCAACTCTTAAGATATCTACAGGTGCCAGTCAACTCAGAATACGCTAATTAGAAGTGTACTTGGAAAATACTAATTGTGATGTAGGAGAATATATAGAAAAGCCACCCAGGAACTGATCTGCTGGCTTGTGGAAATTTTATCACTATGTGTAGAGAGTACATAATAGAGATTTAGGGAACATAGGTCTTGATAACTCAAAGGCATTTTGATCAGGAAGAGAAGTGCTCTGCCTCCTTTTTTTTGGCGGAACAGACACAGAGGTATTTACAACACAGATGTGGTAGGAATATGCAGTGGATATTTGCCTTCAGTTGAAAAGAAGCTTCTTTTTTTAAAATTATTTCTTCTGTCAAATTCCTATTAACTCTTGCATACTACTTGGATTTAATGTCCAAATATAAAGTTTATAAACATTTACAGACATATCAATAAACAGTTTTTGCATATGTACAACTGTCTGATCAATAATGAAGATAATGCCAAAGAATACATAACTTTCACAACAGAGTGAGATGTGAGGAAATTAAGAAAAAGGTGTTTTTCACTCATTTAGTGGAAGCCAAAAAGTTTCAAAGCATACCTTGAGGCTGCCATGGACAAAATCTATTACGTAAGCAATCACCTCTGAACAGTTTCCACAAAATTTGGTGAAGGGCATTTATCAATCTTCAATTAAAATGTCAAATCTAATTAGACTTCCCCTTAACACACTGTATCTTAGCACAGCAGTACAATGAGAGAGACTTTCCCTATAATTACTAAAAAGCAAAGAGAGTATCTCTGAAAGCTCCATGAGAAGCAGGGGAGCATTTCTGTAGGATTTTTCAAGTACAAGGGAGTTAATCCATCAGCTGTTCACAGCCCATAAAGTGTCTATGGATTTGATACGGTACCTGGATGAAGGAGAATTTCATTCTCATAAGACTCCAGACCAAATTGTTCTACGATTAGGAGAGATGTGTCCAAGACTCACAGGTTGTTTTGATAGTGACTGACATCGTATATTGGCTTTTTGGCAGAGCAGAGATTTCACTATTCATTTTTAAGTACTTGCTTTTAATCTGATATGACACAGCTTAACAAAGCTAAACACTAAATGGTGAACAGAATATTCTCTGGAAAGAAAGCTTTCAAGCAATGCCTTCTTGCTTTTTCAAGTAAGGGATTACCAGTCCAGCCTACAAGTTTGACTTACAGAAAACACAGTGAAAAACAAAATGTTGAGTATTAGTAACAGTAACCTAAACATTTTCATACAAACATATGTATTTCAAAACATTAAAAGGAATATTTCATAAAATCTACCACTGATAGCTTTAAGAAATAAAGTACAAGGTATGAAATCAGTAAATATTTTGTTCTCACTAGTTTCCTGAAAAACTAGATGTGTCTTATGCAGACATGTGATTAATGCAGTCCAACAGTTTGAAGACATGGATCGACATACTAGTGACACTCCATAGGCTGATCAGATCGTATCTGGACATAAATGGAATTATTCACCCCCCTAAACTGAGTTAAAATTCAAACTTTAAAGAGTCATATAATGCTTTTATTATAATGGACAAGCCAGATTAGTTATAGATTTGTAACTACTCTATTTTTCTCCCTTTTCCCACCTTCCAGTCACTCAAAACACAATAATTGACATTGTTCTTTTTCTTCTGTTGTCACTGTTCAAGACAGTGTTTTAGCTTTGGGAGGGTTTTTTTTTTCCAGATTGACTCTCATTTTCATATTTATAAAGTATTGCAAATTGTCAGAATTGAGTAGTCTCTGGCCAGGTTCTTTTTGATATTCCACACAAGGAGGGTTTAGTGTTTAATTTATTTGTGAATATTTGGTGTTACATGAGAATTCGATTTTGCAAAATGATACAGCAATATAATGAAATCACAACACAAACACAATATAACATTTTCAATGTACAGTTGGATGACAATACAGACATGATTCCTATTACTGGTCTTCATGAGCTCACCATCATGATGCTGAGTGTCCTCTGTCTCCAGGAAGGAATGCATGACTTAAAGCCAGCTCAAGCCTGTTGCTCTCTTCAAACTCCATTCTGTTTTTTTTTCTATTTTTGTGAGAACCACATATGCGCTTTCCCATGCAGGTCTGTCCAGCTGAGAAGGAAAATACTTTCTATTGTCTATTTTAAGGAAGACCATTTACAGGACAGCTTGACACAGTTAACTGATACAACCATTTATCTCAAGCTACTCTATGGTCCCCTTTATGTCATGCTTCCCTTGCAATAGTTGTGGTCACTATATTATTTTCTAGAATTCATGCGCACATCATCCTTGCCTATAGTATTGTATTTGTGTGTCCAAGTTCAGGTAGTGGGGGGCTGTAAGGAGAGTCTGGGGCTGCTGGACACAGCTGGTTCCAGATGGCTCCAGTGGACCCACTGCAAGAGATAGCTGATCCCGTCAGGCAAGCTGGTGGTGCCTAACATATTTCAGAAAGGGTGAGAAATGCTGCAAAGCAGTTGAGAGAGTAAGGAGTGAGAAAAAATATGAGATAAACAACCCCGCAGACACCAAGCTCAGTGAACAGGGAGCTGTGGGATGTGTTCCAGGTGCCAGAGCAGATTCCCCTGTAGTTCATGACAATCAAGGTGATGCAGGTTATCCTCCATGCAGCCCCTGGAGGACCACGCTAGAGCACATATCCACCCTGCAGCCCCTGGAGGACCCCAAGCCACAGCAGGTGGAGATGCCTTGAAAGACACTGCAAATTGTGGAGAGCCCATGCAGGAGCAGACTCCTGGCAGGAGCTGCAGCCCATGGGAGACCCATGCTGTAACAGTATGTTCCTAACGAACATGGGGAGGACCCACACTGGAGCAGCTCATGAGGGACTGTATCCTTCATGACAGACCCCACGCTGGAGTAGTGGAAAAGTGTAAGGAAGATGGAATGGCAGAGGCAAGGTGTAATGAACTGACCACAAGCCTCATTCCCCATCTGCCCGTGCCTCATTCCCTCATTCCCCATCTGCCCATGCCACTCAGTGGCAGGAGGTAGAAGAATCAGAAATGAAAGAATGAAATTGAGCCTGGGGAGAAGGAGGGGTAGAGAGAAGGTATTTATAGATTTGTCTTTGTTTCTCACCGTCTTACTCTGCTTTAGTTGGCAAAAATGTGATTGCTCTTTCTCCAGCTTGAGTCTTCTTTGCCCATGATGGTAGTTGCTGAATGATCTCCCTGTCTTTATCTGGACCCACGAGCTTTTACATCATACTTTCTTTACCTGTCCTGTTGAGGAGGGGGAGTGACAAAGCAGCTTGGTGCACACCTGGTAGCCAGCCAAGTTTAACCCACCACACCTGTCTTCTCTGCACCCTCTTCCATTGTAAGGATTCATTTATTGGTCATACAAATAAAATGGACATTGATATCCGTTCCATGATGTTCCACATAATTTTTGTTTTTAACTAGAAGATTGTTTGGCAGTGACTGTTCCTTCTCTGTTAATAATATAGTTTCTCTAGAAAATGCACGTAAAGAGATACAGTAGGTAGTGACGTGCAGACTTAAAAAACTCTCCTGCTTATCAATAACTGGTTCTATCATGTCTTGGATGAGACAGAACCAAATGTCAAAAAGGGAAGAACTGACAAGAACACCTTCTGTATGGTAATATAGCCAGCCATTTCTTCACTTTCGTCATATTCTGGCAAGTGTTCAGACAGCCCATAGTCACTAAAAATATTAACTGTATGTCAGAAAGTTAATGGAAATTCTCCAAACACTGAGTGTACACATCAGTTGGGACCCTTCAATGTGCTAACTCAAAAAGCAAGATAACGTATGTAGGGAAACACAGGAATTGAGCACAGTATCTAAACTCTCAGCAAAATCATTCTGCTCTACTACTTCACCAAAGTTAAGATGCCCTTAAGTTAAATTTCCACTTCTGGTGAAATGTGTTCTTGAATTGCAAGTACATATATTCTGCTGCAGTTTTCAGCTAATGTTTTTGTTTACATTTACAGCTCAGATGCTGAGCCAGGAATTGCTAAAATTTCAATGTACTTCCATCGCATTAAAGCAGCTGGGGTTCTGCTTAGCAATAGATCTTAGAAATTATACATTTTGAAGGGGTTACTTGTCTGTGTCGTGATTATGTTTCATAGGTGTTAGCTACTAAGGGATTCTCAGCTAAATGCTTAGAAAATGTATTCAAGTTTATATTCTTGATAGCTTTGAAGAGATGAAATACTGATTTCCATTAGTGAGTATGCACACAGCAGCATTCACATGGAATTATCAGCAAATAATTCAGATAATGACTACAACAATCATCAGCCCCCAAAAGGCATATAAATTATTTTAAAATACAAGCACTTTTAAAACAGTTTAGCATAAAAAATATTAAAAGTTATGGAAGAGATAATAAAATAATTTCTGTCAAATGTGTGCAACTTCAGGTGAATTTATGTGAAATTCACATAAAGAGTATAAGCCTTTTCCAATTTGGGTCAGATGTAAATGAGACCATGCTAATTTTTGATACATGAATCTTTATAAACAGTTACTTCTGTGTGAAAAGTATTTGTGCACCTGTCTTAGCACATTTCCTTGATTCATGTATTCCTGCAAATTTGTGTATGTAGACAGAAGTAGATCCTGATGATTCCCTTCTCTCCAGTCCTCTATGTAAGTGTTAGCAGTTCTTTGATAATTTAGACCCTGATGACAAAATAATGGACAAATATTAATGCTAGCATCAAAACCCAAACTTATTCATGGAAAGGTGAAGTGTTAATAATTGCCCTTAGCATTAGCCAGCATCAGTTCAAGCATGTCTGCAAATGACTTTTGGAAATTGGCTGAGGAGTACCAAGAAGCTACCTTAAAATGTCATCCCACAAATGACCTATTGTTCTTGTTCTAATAAATCTTCTTGTCTTTCTAGAAGTATACATCATAGAAGTTTACTGCAACTGCAAGGCCCTTTATTTCATTAGTTTTCATGCAAGCAGCTTCCATTTTCATTATATTCTTTGCTTTTAATTTTTTATTCTTTTAATAGAACTTTTTGTTGTGTGATGTGATCATTCAGTATTTCAATGCAGTGTCTCTAAGGTGTAGCATAGCAGTTATCCTCTATAACAAAACTTCTGTAAAAAAACCGCAACCAAACAACAACCAACCGCACCCACGCCCAAGAAAAAAAAAAAAAAAAGACTATTAAGAAGCGAAATTATTAATAACCTTTCCAGGGCAAAGTATAGGGATGTTTCATGAAGATACAACTTATCCCGTATGGATTTTCACCAGAAAAATGGGATTAATACCTTTATCCATATAAAAATATCTTGGGATTTCTTAATGAATGTTAGCTGTCAAGGCACTGATATCAATTTCTAAAGTAATTCCTGTCTTTCTAACACAGTTGTCACCTTTGTAAAACATGATGCTGCTTCTTGCTGGGAAAGCAAACTATAGCGTTTGTAATGTGCAGACGTATCAATCTGGTGTTAAACGAAAAATAGAGCAGTTCTCTGCAGAGAAACTGACACTGATTAAAAATACTGTCTTCACCAGTCCTTATGACCAAACTGTATTATATAGAAATATTGCCATGTCATTTAGAAATTCAGATCAAACTAAGACCTCTGTACTAGTAAATAAAATGTTACAAGAGACAAGAAAGATGTGCAACTTATTTAAATGGGATTTTATTAAGCCACACAACTATTTTAGGAGTTAAAGCAATTGAATACTGTACTAATTACAGCAAGTAGGGGTTGAGGTTTCCTAATGTTTTCAAGAATAACAACCTTTTTCTACCTGTCTTATTACTTAACCAAAATTAGCTAAACCCTAATCATCTGAACATTCAGCTTCTAAACATTAAGTATGCCTGGTTTAAAAATAAAAAGAAAACAAGCCCAAATAGGGACTAGACATTTCTCTGGAAGAAGCTAAAGGTTATCTGGGGTTTTATCCATGTTAAAGAAATCTAGAAACTTCTTAAAAGCTCTTTGTGTCTCATGCTTTGAATCATGGAGATTAAATTTGTCAGGAAACATGGATTTTTGCCATGTTTGTGAAAAAACACAGAGTTTATCCATATTACACATCTTAAAAAAACTGTGCAATAAAAATAAGCCGAGACTTACTGAAAAAAAATGTCAGCAGGTTTCTGGTATATACCTTCAGAAGAGTGGTTCAGGAATTCGTAATTAGAAGTGAAAGGAATAAGAAGTGTCTGGAGAGGCTAGACAAATGTGTATGGATATAGTCTGCTAAGAAATCATAGCATTGTTGCAGACCTGAGACAGTCTATGCAAAATAAAAAGATTAATATGGTGGAAAAGAAGAAACCAGATTAGATGTAGAGCCTAGAAATTAAGTTTTTTATTAGAAAGCATTTGAGCACTAATTTAAAGGCACGAATGAAGATCAGAAGGCAACAAGGGAGTCAGGCTGAATGAAGAACCATGAGGAGAGGAAGCAGAATTTAATGGGCAAGCTGTTAACCGGATAGTCTTCAGCAGCATGCAGAGGTTTATCCAGAAAGGAAAGAGATTAATGATGTGAGGACGTATGTGTGATATTTAATAGCTTTTGCTGATTGGAAACATATGTAAATTCTAGCACTTAAGCATAGCTTTAATAAGTACAGCTACAGTTCAACAATATTCAACTGACTTTGGGACAAAACAACAAATAGTAACAGGCAATCATGGCAATAACATAATTATGAGAATGGCAGTGGAAACTATAACCATAGCAATCTTATAAAATAACTAATTAGATTATGTCAATGTAGTGGATAATTACAAACTCCATATCATGCTATCATTAAAATATCAGCAAAATAGTGTTATGGGTGTGGCGGGCACCCTCAATTCCAAATCCCTGAGTTCCCACAACTACACTTCAGTCATGAAAAGACCTCTGTCTTGGTCCTTAGAGGTCACATCCATAGTACAAGGGAACTAGCAGCATCCTACTGGAGAGTGAAGGTGACTTGAAGAAGGTGCTTGTCGCTATAGCAGTTGACTCTCAGCCACTTATACTTGGCAGTGCTGGTCCTCCTCACATCAGAATTTTAGTAGTCTTTGGAGTTGCCTTTTATCATTTCAAAAGACTGATTTTGTTATTTTTTGTTTTGCAAGATGTTTTTTACTTTTGCTGAATTTGTTTCTCAGTCTGGAGACAACTGGTTGCTGGGTCATTGGTTATCACATCCTCATCCTGAGAATGATTCTCTGGGGAGTCAGCTCCTAAAACTAATCAGAAGTGACTCTTCCTTCTTCCTTCTTTCTGCAACTGATATAACCATATAATTATCCCACTGTTTTTCATATGTTCTACTAATTATGTTATCTCAGCAGTGCATTGTTTCAGTTGTTGTAGTCCATAGATATTCCATGATCTAAAAGTTAAGTTTAATCAGCATTTCAGTTAGTCCATATGTATGAAATACTGAATGCATTTGTATTAACAAATGCCACACCAAGGCATTTAACTTCAGTGGTTACCTTTCCCCTACTATGGTGGCTAGCTATATGTTAAGCTGCATATTAGTTCAGCAGTTCCCTTCTCTCTCAATAGCAGTATATGTTAAGGCCTACTGTCCTACCCAGGCTCAGCAACTCGCCTCCCTTGATCCAGGTTTCAAGCCTTTTTGGCATTCTTAGATTTCATCTTACACATGCAAAGTAGAGACTGGGCAGTAGGAACACGGGAAGTAGTAATGTGGAGTCCAAATGAAAAAATATGTACTGACTAGTTTAGGAGAATGGGTCCTTGATGAGAAAATCTCCCAGCTCATGCTGCGGAATTCAGAATTGCTGTGTCAAACTAGTCTTGGTGCAGCAACTCAATCACACTTTCCAGAAAAGATTAAAACTTTCTGCCACTGTAAAATATTCCTGTTCCTCGTATGACAGAAGACTGTGAGATGACAATATTTAGGACTGATAGAGAGTTTGTAACAAGGCTATTAAACTTGTCTTTCAAACAATCATCTGCAAAGAATATATTATGAAAATGTTACCTATAAATATATTTTGTTAAACTCCTGAATTTTGACTAGCTTTCTCCAAAGACAGCTGTTCACTTTAAAAATAAATATGAAAAAAAATATTAATAAGGTGTTTGGCCAAATCTCTACCCAATAATCCCTTGACAGTTTTACAAGTTTTCACCATCTCATTTTGGATTTTGTTTCCTTGTTTGTCTGCATTTTCTTAGTCATAACACTGTGTATTCTCCATTACTGTAAAGTTTGCTTTAAGTGGTAACTCACACACTTATTCTTTGTTATACTGTATTCACATACTCTTTTATTTTTCTCTTGTATCTATTTACCAGTGAAACATCCTGTTTTATACTGAATCCAGAAATTCTAATTCTCATCAGAAATCAGCATTTCTAATTCTTCTGACTACAATTCGTACTGACTCTGAGAGATCTGTAAACAACAGTGAAGCAATTAATAGTGTCCCCCATGTTGGGGTAATGAGTGTAGAACAAGAGGCATTTTGAGGTTCGATGATTAATATAATCTGACTCAAAAAAACCTGAATTCTCTGCCTTGGGGAAAAAGAGGCCTCTCAACATATGCGAAGACTGAACTGAGAATTCAGATGGGATGAAGAGCAGTTTATACCCTATTCCCAAGGACATCCCGCCAAGGAAAACCAGACAGTAATAATTGGAACACTTACAAACATGTTTACAAGAAATGACTGCATGCATCAAGAGAATATTCTGTTCTTTGATTTTAAATCCGGTGGTGGAACTAAATCAAAATTCTTGCCCTGTATCCCTGCTGAAAATTAACAGATGGCCTCATTCTCTTGTGCCATGAATAGGTTTTTTTGCACATACATGTCAACAGCAAACCTCCATCCCTGTGTTCCCCTGAAAAAAAAATTTCTGAGCAAAAAAAAAAAGAAAAAGAACACACTATAAAACATGAATGACAGTGAAAGTCTATGAAATCTTAATGAGTCTGCTTCTTAGCTGATGCATTGTTTGGCTATAAATCACCAATGTTTATTATAAGATCAGTGTAGTAACCATAAATCACATTTATTGTGAATAATGACTGGAAAATAAATACACATTTGAAATAATTATGTATTCTCAGGCACATAGAGTACACCTTACTGCTGTCCATCATTAAAAAACGTAACTAAAATATAACATGACATAGCTGTGCAATGAATGTTGCACTCTTTAGCAGCATCAAAGTCAAGCATCATTTCTCCTTGTGTCTGTGCTTTCTACCTCATCCTATTTTACATTTCTTTCCTCTCTTTTCTACTCTTTTAACCTTTCAGTTACCATATACAGGGCACTTAATTTTCTCTAACCTTCCTTATTACTTTTCCCAGTTCTTCTACTGCTCCTTCAACTTTGTCTCACTGTTTCTAAGATATTTGTAATAGGGTTTCTTGATTTTCTACATGACTTCTGTAGCTATTATACTGTCTTGTACCAAAAAGATAACTTGGTGATATTCCTCAGAGATTTTTGCTCAAAGTCAAACATTTTTGCAAACATAGTGAGAACTAGAATTTTAAATATATTGAAGGTCCTGTGATGAAGTTACTGTCCCATCCATCTGCACAAGAACCATCTCATCAGAGTAGGAAGGGCTGGGAAAATATGGACCAAGGTATCTTCCAGCAAGTCAGCATCGCAAGCACAAAGGTTATTACATCACCCTTCCTGCTTTGCATAAAGAAGCTCTGGGTGAATTTTCTGACTACTGACTTACTGGTTAGAAAGAGGAAATCTCTTCAGATCATATTTTAAAAGAAAAGTTTGACTTGGAAGTGTGTTGAGGAGAAGGAAAATCCACTAATGATAACTTTCCCCTTGTATTTCACTCCACAGAAATCATACTTGTTGGTCTTTTAGATAATGCATTTGGCATGCAGTTAAGGAAATATTTTCAGTAATAGTAGTCTAGGCTGCGAGTAACCTTCCCTCATTTCAGATTTTTTGTTAGCGTTATGACTTAATATTCATGTACTCTATTTTTTGCCTAGGTTATTATAGGCATATTATTAATTCATAGTTTCATAGACATATATGCCAGAAAAGGATACTGGATCATCTAATGTGACCCACTGTGCACTCCAGGCCCAATAATGTGCATTTAACTAAGGCATACCTTCCTCAAAGACATTCAAACTGCACTACAGATTTTCAAGAGAGGAATATTTCATTATTTCTTTAATTCCAAAGGAAAAACCTGTTCTTCATTAGCATTTAACTTCTTTATAACTGGAATCTTAGTTTTTTACTTCAACGCAGAATGTGTTGTACATTATAGCCATGCCCCTCAACCCCTCCAGAAAACCCAAACACAAACCAGCAGTTTAGAATACTCACTTGGCAAGGGTGGCTACTATAGTAGATCATGGGTATTTAAAGCTCTATGTGGTATTCCTTAGCAAGAGCATATGAGGAGACAGCCAAACAATAACTTACACATGGCATCTCATTGTCATGAATTGTTCTCCATTGTTCTCTATTTTCAGATATTTCCATTTCCAACATTAATCCAGAATTAATAGCCATGAAAAAAGCCCTCATTATTTTCAATCATTTATAGGAATTCGAGAGTATACACTTCAATAATGTACGTCCACTCAAGCAGCCTGAAGTGTTTCAGAAGCCATCTGAACTTTGCCAGACGGGGAGCTGATAATGAACTCTATCATGCTTTGTTGGAGCATTTTACTGGGCACAATGCAAAAGATCAAAAGACTAGATAACACCCAGCTGTACTAATTGCACTGCTGCTATGTTGATTCTCTTCCTTCTGAGTCGTTACAATAACCATGCCCTCAGCAGATGTACCACACAAATTGAGTGGATGGGTCAGCTTGTAAAACAAAACTGAAACTCAAACTATTGTTCTGGTCAGGTGGAGAAAATAAATTGCCCATATTTATCACACCCACCTCAGGGAAAATCTCTGGAAATAAACAAACAAGCTTCAAGATCCAAGCGATTATCCATACCTTCCTAAAATATGCAAGATCTTAAGCTGGTAAAAAGCCAGCGTTCTCTATCATTGTCCTAGTTTTCTACAACTTTAATATACTTCTCTATGTCCCAATTTCCAGAGTGCTAAACCACTGCATTCAAATAAAGAGTAGAAGCTAGAAACAATAACCAGTCTGTAGTTGCACAAAGTTGCTTAGTTGTCCCCTTTTAATTTCAGGAAAAAAATGGTGCAAAGACAGAGACTAATGATTCAGCAGTTACAGAAAGAAGACAGACAGTACTCCCTTCCAGCTTTCAGTCGCTTCTTGTTTACTTAAACACTTCTTTTACCCAAACCAGAAAAGTCCAGAACTGTCAAGTTGATTGAATCACGTTGAGAGAGATGCAAAGAGGTTCTTCAGGCAACAGAATTTTCTGTCTCAAACCACTGGGCAGTGCTAACAGTGTCGGCTAAGTAGAGGCTAAGATCTGGATCAAGAAAAGTACTTAGGCGCTTAGTGTTGCATTGCCTCATCAGTAATGCTCTGATTCATTGCACCTAACCCCAGATCTTTGCAGAGCAGACATCTACATGACTTAAACAGACTCCTTTACAGGCAGTGGAGTAAGAAAGCACTTACAGCATGCAATTTGTCTCATCTTAACGTATGCTAAAAACAGGACAGAGGAACTGTGCTATAGAAGTGTCAACTCATTGTTATTGACCAAAGAGAAAGTTTGAATTAGATCATATTTAGCTATCTGCACTGTTGGTGTGATGAACATTTAAAAAATATACCTTAGCAACTATAAATTGGACACATCTTTTTCCTTATACAATGCAGAGACACATACATGATGCGTAACACCATCAACAGATTCTGAACATTTGAAACTTTCTAAAAGACACTTTTAAGAAACAGCAGTAGCGTAGCAATTAATCTGGTCCTTTTCTTGAAGATTAGAAAACATTGGTGTTTTTTGGGGGGTAATTTTACTTTGCTTACAAATTGTTATTTGGCATTTTGCCTAAATTCATTTGACATGTTTGTGATTTTTATTTTTGAAAAACTGGTAATTTTACAAAGGCCCACTGGATCTTTCAGTATGGAAGACATGTTACTGCAGCCAATTGTCCATGCACTGAGGTATAAATATGCTTATATAAATATATACTTACTAATTTTTGTACAATTAGATTTAAAGGTCAATGAGGGAGGGAAACGGAGGAGTCTTTCACCTGCCATTCAAGCTTGTTTCTCTATAACATGTACTAAAAACTATAAAGCGGAGGTTTCTTTCAAGATTATGAGTCATATTTGAAGTTTTTTATTTCACAAATGTATTCCTGTTTACACCTCATCAACTGACTGCAACTTATTTATAAAGCTGAAATTCATTCTCTTGTCCTTTCAGGCTGCACAATTGCACAGGTATTTCTCTAGGATAGTATGTGCTTTTAGATTATGTAAAGCAAAGATGCTACTGTAGCTTTTCATGAAAGCAGCTATCTATCTGCACTACGATTGATGATTCAAAATTCTGTTCTTAAACAAAAAACAAACATAGAATCATAGACTCATAGAATGATTTAGGTTGGAAAATACCTCTAAGGTCATGAAGTCCAATGGTAAACCTAACACTGCCAAGTCCACCAGTAAACCGTGTCCCTAAGCACCACTTTTACATCTTCTAAATACCTCCAGGGATGGTTACTCAGCCACTTCTCTAGGCAGCTTGTTCCAGTGCCTGATAAACCTTTTGGTGAAGAAATTTTTCCTAGCATCCAATCTAAACCTCCCCTGGTGCACTTGAGGCCATTTCCTCTTGTCCTATCCCTTGCAACTTGGGAAAAGAGACTGACACCCACCTTGCTACAACTCCCTTTCATGTAGTTGCAGAGAGCGAGAAGGTCTCCTCTTAACCTCATTGTCTCTGGACGAAACAATCCCAATTTACTCAGCCACTCCTCGTAATACTTGTTCTCTAGATACTTCACCAGCTTTGTTGCTCTGCTTTGGACACACTCCAGCACCTCAATGTGTTTCTTGTAGTTAGTGGCCTAAAACTGAACACATTACTTAAGGTGTGGTCTCATCAGTGCCAAGTGCAAAGGAACAAGTGCTGCCCTAGTCCTGCTGGTCACACTATTCCTCTTACAAGCCAGGATGCCGTTGGCCTTCTTGGCCACCTGGGCACACTGCTGGATCATATTCAGCTGGCTGTCAACCAACACCCCCAGGTCCTTTTCTGCTGGGCAGCTTTTCAGCCACTCTTCCCCAAGCCTGTAGCATTGCATGGGTTTGTTGTGAACAAAGTGCAGGACCTGGCACTTGACCTTGTTGAATCTATACAATTGACCTTGGCCCATTGATTCAGTCTGTCCAGATCCCTCTGCAGAGCCTTCCTACCCTGGAGCAGATCGACATTCCCACCCAACTTGGTGTCATCTGCAAGCTTACTGAGGGAGCACTCAATCTCCTAGTACAGATTATTGAAAAAGATATTGAACAGAACTGTCCCCAAAACTGAGCCCTGGGGAACACCACTTGTGACTACCTGCCAGCTGGATTTGCCTTTGTTCACCACAACTTTTTGGGCCCAGCCATCCAGCCAGTTTTTCACCCAGTGAAGGGTACACCTGTCCAGGCCATGAGAAATCAGGTTCTCCAGGAGGGTACTGTGGGGAACAGTGTCAAAGGCTTTAGTAAAGCCTAGAGAGATAACATCCACGGCCTTTCCCTCATCCACTAGGTGGGTCACTTGATCATAGAAAGACATCAGGTTGGTCAAGCAGGACCTGCCTTTCATGAACCCATGCTGGTTGGACCTGATAACCTGGTTGTCCTTTATGTGCTGCATGATGGCACTCAAGTTGAACTGCTCCATAACCTTCTGCAGCACCAAGGTCAGACTGAAAGACCTCTAGTTCCTTGTATCCTCCTTCTGGTCCTTCTTGTAGATGGATGTCACATTTTCTAACCTCCAATCAACTAGGACCTCCCTTGTTAGCCAGGACTGCCGATAAATGATGGAAGGGACTTGGCAAGCACCTCCACCAGCTCCCTCAATACCCTTGGGTGGGTCCCATCTGGCCTCATAGACTTGTGTGTGTCTAAGTCGTGCAGCAGGTTGCTAACCATTTCCCCTTGGATTATGGGGACTTCATTCAGCTCAGGGGGCTGGATACCCCAAGAAAAACTGGTTTTACTATTTTATTCAGTATTTTTCCCAAAATATTGTAGCATCCTTCTTCTTGCCAATAAAGAAACTGAGGAAAAGGTCTGTTCCAAATGAAAATGTTAGTTGATGAGGGGATCAGAAGTAAAATTTATCATCCTGTCCCTGTAGAGATATCTCCTCTACCTACCTAAAAGCATCCCTTCCCTACCACAGCTGTCCACAGGCAGGAGTAACTACTGGCCACACTGTGTGCTTCATTGCCGATATTCACAAAACTGTTAGACACAGAAAGAACCACAGGAAGGCAGCAGATGGTATTGTCTAGGGATGGAACTGTAATTTGTGCTTTTCCATTTACTACCTTACATACATTTAAATAAGAAGAAATATAATGAAAGAGTATGTTGACAGCTTTGGGCATCATTCTAATCTTCTGTGCCGAGATTTTTAATTAATCGTCCTGCCAGCCAGGGTCCAAAAGAAAAATCTAAGGTTCCAGCTGTGCTTTTCAACAGAATATTTTCAGAAATACTAACTTAAAAACTTAAGATATATTATTATATCATTCATGCTAGAAAATGAGAGACTTTAGAACTTGTAGTGTTAGACTGTCCACAAATTTTATTTATTTATTTATTTTAAATACTTTTCTTATCTCATAGTCTTTATGCCTCAGGCATTCATGTGGAGTCTTGACGTTGTAAGCCTTCAGGCTTACCTACAGTTACTGTGAGGATGGTTTTTAAATGTCCATATGGTAGTTTGAGTTTTTCTGCTGACTTACAGTCACAACTGAAAAACACTAATGTACCCTGTCACCTCAGCTATTCAGACTCATCAGTCATCTCTGGTCTCTTGGCTTGTCCCATACCTCAAGATGCCTGTTGCCTTTCTGTCTGCAAGGACTGACTGCAGAAAAAGAGGATGTTTGTGAACACTTACGCTTATGTGAATTTTGAAAGGCAAAAAAGTCTCTAGGGAGAATTAGTATATTTTCTCAGCCTTAGTTACATGTCTAGTGCCTTATCAGAACCATCAAGCTTAAAAAGAAAAATTGCCTTGCTTATTAATATTCTTAGATGATCATGACTATAATACCTCCGCTTCATAAAGAAAGTACTTTTGCAACATCTTGAAAATTCACTGCTGGTTTGTGAGACATTGAGTCTGGAAAAGGAAATAATATTATAATTTAAGTGACCATCAAGAATAACAGTGGCTGAATAACTGAAACTCAAAGCAAGGTGTTTGTAATCAGTGTGTGGCTTGAACTATATTAAACTGTTCACACAAACAATTTCTTGATTCATTCTGTATAAACAACTCATTGGTAAACATTGAACTCTGTCACGAATAATTTACAAGTAACAGAAAAAAGCAAGCATGTAAAATAAATTATTCCTAAAGCGTTATCTGCCCACATCTCTTAGTTGCAGCCTCTTCCTTGTATTATCCATGGGAAGCCAAAGACACTTTGCCTCTTCTCTAAGGAGACTGTAGTGAAGTACTGGAAAATCTGGCAGGCCACAAAAAAAATTCAAGGCACAGGCCAAAACCAACGCTTTTTCATGGATAGTTTTTAAACTCCCCTATTTCATATTTGTAATAATATGATTTTTTAAAGTGTGAGTGTTCTTATACAATGCATAGGATTCCTGAGTGACGACTTTTAAAACAAAAGATCAATTATCCATTTATCTCCAACTCCAAGCATTTTCCAAAGTCCATGAATTCTCTTTTCTATAGTTTTGATTTCAAGGTAAGAACTTCTCAAGTTTTCCTCCTTCTTCCTGAGTGTTTTTGGTCTTCTGGGTTTAATTTGTTAATCTAATTCTCACATACACTTTTCTCCTTTCTCTCTTATTCAGTACAACTATACCTTTGTTTTAGTCACTCTGAGATCATTTCTGGACACAAACTGTTTTCACCTCACAGAAATCAGACTGTGTTTCAGCTTCTGAGATATTCCAGGTACATCCCCTCTCTCCTTTGCATATATTCAAACAGAGTCTGTTTATTAATACCTAAGATGATGTACACAACATCCAGATTTCACAAAAGAGATTTTAAACTACTCACTTGTTATTTTAGACTGTTCAAGAGATCAAAGACTCCCCTCTGTAAAAAAAAAAAAAAAATCTACATGCACAAATCACAGCATCCTGTTGTGATTTCTCCCTATCCCAAATCATTCGTTAGCCACATTCTGTGATGCCCAGGGTCTGTTCTCTCCCCCGTGTCTGGGTGGCAAATCAACTTTCAGCCCATTCACGAAAGCTGGTTTTCTTAGTCTGTACCTTCTCTACCTGGAGAGATATTCCTTTGAGATTCTTCTTTTTCAGATATAAGAATTTACCTGAATGCTTCTTTGACATTCCAGGGTAAGGTCTATGTTATAAGATACTTTTACAAACAAAAAAATAATTTAAAAAAGTAATTAAAAAGTTGCAATTCAGAATGAAAATATTCAGCATAGAAGTATTCAGAGATGCACTAAATGTAACTATACACCTCTTTGTTCCCACTTTCAAAATGAAGAAAGCAAGCAGTACTAATCAAGTACTCTCTGTTGTTTTTGTTTTATTTAGATTTCTTTAACCATGTTCCAAGGACATTGTCTATTATCATTTGTTTATTTACATGTCATACAAAGAGTCAGTATGACAGTCGCAGTGTTCATAGCAATGTACAGTTGCAAGAACTACAAAGTAGTCAGCTTGTATCATCAAGACTTTCTTTTCCAAAAGAGGATGGCAATTTTAAAGAATCAGGATTTGCATATCCCGTACATGTTTGTGACGCTGATCAGTTGAGTAGTGTAACAGGTTTTATCTGCTACAAAATGTGTTGTCAAGTGAACATGATTCTGGTAATTATTAACAGTGTAGTAATTTCGATGCCTGACGTATTGAGTTTGCATGGCAAGGTTTTGCTAGCAGGGGAGCTACAGGGGTGGCTTCTGTGAGAAGCTGCTAAAACCTTCCCCTATGTCCAATAGAGCAAATGCCAGCCAGCTCCAAGCTGGACCTGCTGCTGGCCAAGGCCAAGCCCATCAGAGATGTTGGTAGCACTTCTGTGAGAACGTATTTAAGAAGGGGAAAAAAGCCCTGCTGCCGGCACCAAGGTCAGGGAAGAAGGAGGGGGAGAAGGTGCTCCAGGTGCTGGAGAAGATGTTCCCCTGCAGCCGACAGAGGAGACCACAGCAAGACAGGCTGTGCCCCCGCAGCTCATGGATGATATCCACCTGCAGCCTGTGAGGGACTCCATGCTGGAGCAGGTGGATGCACCCAAAGGAGGCTGTGACCCCGTGGGGAGCCCATGCTGAAGCAGGCTCCTGCCAGGACCTGTGGACCTATGGAGAGAAGATATCCACCTGCAGCCTGTGAGGGACTCCATGCTGGAGCAGGTGGATGCACCCAAAGGAGGCTGTGGAGCAGGTTTGCTGGCAAGATTTGTGACCCCGTGGAAAGGACCCACGCTGTAACAGTATGTGAAGAACTGTAGACTATGAGAAGGACTCAGGTCGGAGAAGTTCATGGAGGACTGTCTCCCATGCGTGGGACCCAATACTGGAGCAAGGGAAGAGTGTGATGAGTCCTCTCCCTGAGAAGGAAGGAGTGGCAGAGACAACGGGTAATGAACTGACCACAGCCCCCATTCTCTGTCCTCCTGTGGCCCTGGTGGGGAGGAAGTAGAGGAAATATATCTGATCTTTTCTGAATAGATGTGCAGAAGGATTACAGTTCACAAAAGCTAAAAATCTTTTTTTTTTTAAATTCATAGCATGTGATGAAATCTCAGGTTATGAACAGAAAATCGGAGTTAGATGCACAAAAAGATAAACAGTTTCTACCACCACCTTAAAACAAAATCACTGTGTTTAGCACTTTGACTCCAAATGGTATACTTTTAGTACATCGCAGGATTAAACCCACAGCAGAAAATACATATTCAAAGACTGATGAATTTGAGGCCAAAAGAAAATTGGTGGAAATATTCTGACAAACATCAGAGGAGCCTTTATTCCACCCTGAAGAACTTAAAATGCATTACCAGAAGTAACGATGAGTATTTACACATCAAGTACCTCATTAATTATCAGATTTGATTTGTATCTCTTTCCGTTTATCTACTTCTTGTTGACTCCTGAACTTTTTCTGCTTTTGATCTTTTCATTCCTCTGTATTTAAATTGTATTGGATTTTTCATCTGCTTTGATCTTTACAATAATGCCTCAGTTTCTTGAGACTCATAATATGTATGTTATCATATGCCTAATTCTATTTCAAATACCTTGCATTTTTGCCTAGGACAAAAATAAAGTTCAAGTTGTATACTATAAATTTAAAGTAAAACATGTTCAAAGTATCCATGAATTTAGGGCTTCAGAAAATACTGCTCTTTCACCTACTTTTTTTTTTTTTTCCAGAGAACTACTTGTCATTATTTACACTTATGAGTAGGAATCAAGATTTTATGCTTTACCAGTCAGGTAGAAAATGTTGAAATTAGGAAGACATGAATGAGTTCTCACAGAAAAGTAAATTGCATTTCTTAATGTGTTCTGAGTTAATTTTATGGCCTTAGTTTCAATTTCTCCTCCAAAATTCCTATACATTTCATTCTTAGAAATGACCTATGCCTGCAAGGTTTAAGTTCTAGAATTCAATCCTTTGTCTTGCAGACCTCCATCCGTTTCTGATATATCTGAGATAACTGACTCTTTTGTTTGGGGAAAATGATGTGGCAATCCGTAGTGCTTTTTTTGTTTTTTGTCTATAAATTCTTCTCTACAGTACAGATGTGGGTTTTAGACTAAATCCATTAATGAGAAGCTTAGTTTCTGTGTTGACTGGAACAATTAACTTCTTATATTGACACATTTTTTATTAAAAAATATGTAAATAAATTTTGCAGGTTAGACGTTTTAGCAATTGATGTTGATTATCAACTCAGAGAGAGCTATTTCAAAAAGACCTAATAACACAATTCAGGCTGCAGCATCATTTCTGATAAAATGCCTGATGGATTTCGATGGGCTATAAAAACAGTGTGAATATAAATGAGCATCTGACTAAAAGGGCATTAAAATAAACTTATTTCTGATCAAATCCATAACATTATTTTTGAACAGATTGTACAAAATATCTTCTAGCATTTTTTTTAATTTCTAATTTAAAGATCACAGTCTTCAACGAGTCATTAGTATTAGTATACTGTAATTGGAGAATTATTCATAGGAAGGCATGAGGGAAATGCAGAAGGAAAGTATTTTCTTAAACAAGATGAAAGATATTTGAAAGCATATTAGAAATATTGCACCACTCTAATAGTTTCTGCATGACCAGTAAAAAACCCTTACTCAAAGAAATTACAGTAGTTTTTCTCACCATATTTTTTTAATCAGAGTGATTATTAGGCATTTTGTAAATTTTAATATTTTTCCACTAAAGGTTATAATATTTTGTGAATTCAGATTTTGATTTCTTTTCTTTATTTCTTTACAAATACTCTTCCCCAATTTTCCCATTTTAGAATTTCTGGACGTGAAAATAAAACATTAAACACTTTAAAACTTCTCCAGGGAAAACTTTGCTCTACTTGAGCTTAGCCTTGTTATCCATCAATCACTCAGTCAGCCTTTATTTTATGTACAGTAAGACACTGGAGAATGAATCTCAAAGTGCCATGCGTAATAGCTGTTAGTTAACAAAAGAAAGCTAATCTCAGCTGATGAATTTTCACCTTTGTCTTACATCTACTTAAAGAGTTTCTAACAACCTCAGGGAATAAGTTTTATTGCTGCAGGGCATATGCTTGAATTCTTAGTCTCTGTGTTTTGTGCAGCTGTGCCCACAATTACTATGGAATAAAATCAACTTAGGTTTAAGATAAAATAATAGCATCAACGGCTGAATTTTTATGCTATGTAGGAGAACAATTACTAATTACGTTCTTGTGACTTAGGAACTTACCATGGCCACAGGATAGGCAAACTGTTATAAACAGATCAAAGCTATGTTACTGAATCTGTGCCCATAGAGTAAAATTAGTCGTAACCACATTCTTTGCAGCTAACACATGGATGAAGAATATGCCTGAGGGATGTCACAACGTTCTTATGCAAAACGGAAATTGTCCTGTTAGCTAGATAGTTGTTACATGGCAAACCCCGCCCCTGACTCCACGAAATGTCAAGAGACACCTGAAGAAGTTCCCTCTGGGATTTTTCATCTGCATTTTTCTAGTAAAAGAAACATTTTCTGTCAAAGGGAATGGTGGTAGCAAGTACGCCCTGTACTTGTAACACTGACAGAAATAAATGTAATGTTAAAATCCCATACATAGTTTTTCCATATTTTTGCTGCTTAACACAGAATGCCAAGATCCCTATACCAAGAGTTTGACATTATTTCTGGGTAATGTATAGAAGCCAGTGGATACAAAATGGCAAATGTACCTGGAAAGTTTGACGAGTATCTGAGAGCTTCAAAATTTCTCCTGAAGTGTATGCATGCTATTGTTTGTTACAATCAAAGAAGCCGCAGAAAATTAACCCAAATCACTATAATGTCGACAAACTGTTTGTTGAATCTGCTATCAACTGAGCTTCTTTTCAGTGTAAACAAGCATGTAATTTCTATTGTTAACTAGATACTAGATAAATTTGAGCAAATTCTCCTATAGGCCTATTTTCCAAACTACGTGTATTGACGTCTGTCTTAATAGTATCACTATTCACAGTTAGGATGAACAGTAGTCATTTTCACAACACAGATTAAAATTCTGTGGAATTTTTCTGAGTAACTAGTTTCTATTTTAATCTAATAGATTTTTACAGAAAAGTCCAGACTATAATGTTTTGTATGTAAGAAGGTCTGCTTTATCTCTGGCAGTTTCTCTCCAGGGAATGCCTGTATTTCCTCTGTAGGTCTAGGGAAAAATTAGAGAAATTTAAAATCTTCAACATTTACATGTACTTTTTGGTTGCTTGGTTGGTTTATTTGGGTTTTTTGTAGTTTTGTTTTCTTTGGTTTTTTTTTTTTTGTTTTTTTTTTTGGTTTTTTTTTTTGTGGAGAATCTATAATGTAAACACTGTGCTTCAGGCAGAGAAAACCTTAAGAACATTTCCTCAAGTGTTTCAAGTTACAGAATAAAACTTTAAAAAAGTCTGGAGCATTCAAAGGCAAACAGAATGGCACAGCACAAAGAAGATTCCATCTCAAAAGAGAACTACAGTATATAAATAAAGCTCTGGGTGTAATCTGACCTTCAGACTTTAAATGACTGGTGAGTTTTGTGAGAGAAACTGCTTCACCAAAGTGGGGAACCTAAGCTCATGACTGAAAGATGAGAAAAATTCTGGTAGTTCTACTCAGGGCAGCAATCTGGAGGAAAGGACCTATCCATGGCAACTCAGCACATTTTTTAGAAAATTTTTCTCTATATATTTGCATATTTTTGCCCTCAAGGCAAAATATTCATATATATTTACTGTGGCAATTTACTGTGAGTTTGAATAAACATCACTAGGAACTAAATTTCTGTAAAGGTAGTAGTTTTTCATAGCATGTATTCAGTCCTCGAAAAGAATCAGTATGTCAATCCAAATTAATCTCTGTCTTTTTTTGAAAAGCTATAATGCTTGATAGCACATGTCAATTAATAAGCAGAGTGCTTATAATAATTGGCACTTAACACTGTATTATGAATCAGGTTGTTCCCTGTTAATGGAACATAATGGATTGTAATTCTGCACTCTCATATTACCTGCCAAAGCATGCCACTCTCACCTTCTTTTACAGCTTTAGAACTAATTACGTAATATTTGACAATGATAAGTAGACAAATGATAATACTTCACACATTGTTTCATTAGGTTTAGAAATGCAGTGGGTATGGACCATTTTTAGTGCTTTACAGAAATCCTATAGACTTCACATAAGTCATCAACATAGGATTGTCTGTTGTTCCTAGTTGAATGCTTATTTTCATTATGAATTTTGACACAGGCTCACAGTAGAAATATTCTAGGCATACTGATTATTAAATATGCTGAGTGTAGCCACTAGATAAGGGATACTTACACAGGCATTCTTGTCACTTCTCGTACCAAAGCTTTAAGAAACAATATTTGGTTTTGCATCTGCTGTTGTTAAAACTCCTGAACTCTGTCCAAGTTTCAATGAACTATAGACACAAATCTTGAAAGCATTGGGATCAAGGCTAAGTGATCTCTGCTAATAATTACTATTTCTTGTGTGACACTTCTGAAATTTGGTCAAACAAACATGCCCATAGGAACCACTGTGCCTGATCCCTAAGGAAGAACACATAATAAGGTAAGTGCCTAGCAAATAACCAGAACAGCCAGCTGAGGCTTTGTGCCTGTCATTTTCTGCTGGAAATTAACTTAGGTAATTTCTATATCAGGGAAAAAAAGACAGAAAGAAAAAGAACATTTACACTTTTTTTGTAGCATAGACAAGCACCTTATTTATTCAACTGCACAGAGCAGCAGCAATGCTTCTTTTCAAGCCAGGACTAATTAAAGTTTGAATCAATCTCTCTTCCATTGCTGGCAGTAAACTTTAAAATATGATTGCTGTTTTGGCTTGACAACAGTAAAAGAATTGGCTTCTTAGGCTTTTCTTTTTTCATTCATGTTTCACTGAAGTGCCAGTATATATATATTAAAAAAAAGTCTCACTGCCATTCACTACTAATCTAGTTACGGAAAGTGCAATCTTCCTGTGTGACAATATCTAGCAGCTAAACAGAAATCAATTTACCTTTCTGCAGATAACTTGTATGAATTATAAATCAAGAAAAATATTACCATGATGCTGGTGCAAGAATAAAGATTGCTGTCACAAAACCAGTGCAATGTAAATTTCCTCCCCTCAAAAAAAAAGACTTATTAATTACTTAATTAATTTTAATTCATTTAAAATAAAAACAAATACTGAAAAATAAGTCTTATACAACCCAAGAGGAAAGGAAAACATGTGAAGCTGAATCTTAATCTCACAAGACATACCTGTCTATATGCTCAAAAGAGCTGGTAAGGTTGTCCTTACTTTCCTCATCAAATGGGATACCCATTTCTGAAGATGTCAAATTTATTATTAAATAGCATAGAGCAGAAGTGTTAGATATAATATTATTTCAGTTATTTGTGATTCTGTGGTTCCTCTGAAGCTTTTTTGGTACACAACCCAAACTTTTAACCAACAATGGAAGTAATAAAATGAGAAAACATGACTCGGTAATGTGCACTCACAGCCCAGAGGGCCTATTGTACTCTGGGCTGCATCAAAAGAAACATGGCCAGCAGGTCAAGGGAGGTGATTCTGCCTCTCTACTCTGCTCTGGTGAGACCCCACCTGCAGTACTGCATCCAGCTCTGGAGCCCTCAGCACAGGAAAGACATGGACCTGTTGGAGTAGGTTCAGAGGAGGGCCCCAAAAATGTTGAGAGGAATGGAACACTTCTCCTACAAGGAAAGGCTGAGAGAGCTGGGTCTGTTCAGCCTGGAGAAGCGAAGACTTGAGGGAGACCTTATAGCAGCCTTCCAGTACCTGAAGGGGGCCTACAAGAAAGCTGGAAAGGGACTTCTTACAAGTGCATGTAGTGATAGGACAAGGGATAATGGCTTCAAGCTGAAAAAAGGTGGATTTAAAGTAGCTATAAGGAAGAAATTCTTTACTATATGAGGGTTGTGAGGCACTGGAAGAGGCTGCCCGAAGAAGTTCTGGATGCCCCCTCCCTGGAAGTGTTCAAGGCCAGGTTGGATGTGACTTTGAAAAACCTGGAGTAGTGGAAGGTGTCCCTGCCCATGGCAGCAGGGATGGAAGTAGATGATATTTAAGGTCCCCTCTAGTCCAAACTATTCTATGATTCTACAACAATTTGAGATAATTTCTAATGTTAGGAATTTCTATTGAATGAATAAGTACTTTTCTTCTTACCAAAAACTTTAATAGCTGTATTTCCATAGTTCCTAGTACACTGCACTTCAGCAGGTTTACTAGTAGCAGAGCACCTGCAATTGAACAAATCTCATCTGCTCCTAGACTTCTAGGAGCAACAACAAAAAAATCAAATCATCTGAGTCTTGCCTAGACCCTGGAAATTACATTTATCCTGTCTAAACTGTAGGAGTTTATGGGTAAATTGAGAAAACCACGTAAAGAGTTAGAAAGCAATTGTGGTTACCGCTAGCTTCATTTGTTGAGAACCTGGTGTCAACAAACGGTTAAAACACTGGCAGAAAATGGAACACTCCTAACTTTTATCCTTTATGTTGAAAATTAAACCCTGGATAACACACAGATGTAGATTCTTAGATACATATGTTAATATTCACATGGTACATACTTACACCCATCTAGACTGGATAAATGGAAAAAAGAATATTAGAGAAACACTGTATCATCACCTTGGCATTTTGAATTTTGGATTGATTGTGTAATTATTTAAAACGCTACGGGTTCGCGTGGCAAGGTTTTGTTAGTGGAGGTGCTACAGGGGTGGCTTCTGTGAAAAGCTGCTAAAAGCTTCCAGAAGCTTCCCTCATGTCTGATAAAGCCAGTGCCAGCTGGCTCCAAGACGGATCCACCGCTGGCCAAGGCCAAGCCAATCAGTGAGAGTGGTAGTGCCTCTGTGATAACATATTTAAGAAGGGGAAGAAAAAAACCTGCAGTGAAAGGGCTGTCGAGAGAGAGGATTGAGGTGATGTGAGAGACACAATTGCAGACACCAAGGTCAGTGAATGAGGAGGAGGGAGGAGGTGATCTAGATACTGGAGCAGAGATTTTTCCCCTGCAGCCTGTGATGAAGACCATGGTGAGGCAGGCTGTGCCCCTGCAGTCCATGGAGGTCCACAGTGGAGTAGATCTCCACCTGTAGCCCATGGAAGGGACTCCATGATGGAGCAGGTGGATGCCCGAAAGAGGCTGCAACACGCTGGAGCAGGGGAAGAGTGTGAGGAGTTCTCCCCGAGGAGGAAGGAGCGACAGAGACAACGTGTGATGAGCTGACCATAACCCCCATTCCCTGTCCCCCTGTGCTGCTCAGAGGGGAGGAGGGAGAGAAACGGGAGTGAAGCTGAGGCAAGAAGAAGGAAGGGGTGGGGGGAAGGTGTTTTAGGATCTATTTCTCATTATCCTCTTCTGATTTGATTAGTGATAAATTAAACTTTTTTTTCTCCCCAAGTTCAGTCTGTTTTGTCCATGAAGGTAAATGGTGAGTGATCTCTCCCTGTCTTTATCTCGACCCATGAGCCTTTCATTATATTTCCTCTCCCCTGGTGGGCATCTGTCATTTATCAAGGCTAAATCAAAACAAAAAAGACATCAACAAGTAAATAATAGTTTCCATTAAGCCATTCTGGGTTGTCTAAATTTGGAACTGCTGGAAGAACTTCCAGTTCAGGCCAAGGTGTACACTGTAGTTAGTCCTTGACTACCTGCCTGAACTGACCTACAAAATTAACTGTTTGAACAATGATAATGTTGTTTTAAAATGAAGGAATCTGTTATTTAGAGATACCACTGCTATGTTACAAGGTGTTGATATTATAATCCTGGGTTTAATTATGACTCAACAATGAAATGTAAAGGAGAGAGAGTCAGTGACTATTTCCTCAGCATAGAAAAAGCAGAAATGGTTTTCATTTTTTGTGCAAACCAAGGCTGCACCTTTAAAGTGAGTGATCCCACCTACTGAAATTGTTTGCATCACAGAGCAGTCTTGAAGTGTGCAAGCTGGTTCCTTTTAGATGAAACCAAATCAATAGATAAGGTTTGTAAGAGCACCAGGTGTTTTCCGACCAATAGCTTTTTCTTTTTTTTTTTTCTTTTTTGTGCCACCATGGAACCAGGCTAGGGATAATTCGAAGTAAAAAAGGAAAGAAAACAAACAAATAAACAAGCAAACAAACAAAAAGAAAACATTTACAGTGGGGATAAAAGGTCCTCAGCACCAATATGCCCTATGCATATTTTCTCCCTGTACTACTTACTTAGACAGATGTAGGCAATGGCATTTGTAAGTCAGCCACCCGTTACGGTCCTAAGCACTAAAAGTGATGTAAGTGTATCTCCTGGTTAACATGATTGACCACCACATCTCATACCCCTGAAGTGTGATGCAATGGTTGATTTAATTTTGCATTACGAAGTGTGCTTGGAATTCTGTTTATTAAAATCATTGTGCTTAGTGTTGCTTTTGTGCCACAATGGAATAAAAGCATTCAACAGCACACAATCAGCATCAGGATGTGTTGTTTGTGTAATTGTCATGGCTCAGGGAGGTTGATGTCTTATTTTTTTCACTTTTGAACTGTCTCTTGCTCCCTTTATTTACAGAGTACTGTAAACATTTCCAAGTATGACAAAATCTCTAATTGTAAACATAACCCAATATGCTAATGTATTAAATGCAATGCAAAACAATGTACAGTGTCTTGCTGTGCAGCCACCATGAGAAGAAATAAAACCTAATTGTAAATTGTGTGTATGCATATGTATGTATTTAAGTAATTACTTTGATTAAGGGTAAAAAGGAAGCTCTCAGAGAGCACTTGCTATTCTTTTAATGTTGAATGTATTCTTGTTTAATGAATAATGCACTTGATTTCTTCAACTTTCTTCAAAAAAGGAAAGCAACCTCAGAGCTTATCAGAAAGTCAGATGTAAAATCCATGTTTGCTCTTTTATAATAAATACTGATTTTATCGAAGGCAGTGGAACAACTCCAATTCAGACTTCAGAAGTGCTCAGAAGTAAAAATATGTCTAATTACAGGATACAAAATCTCATTGTAAAAATACCTAGGGTTGAAACTGTCTTTACTCCATGCGTGATGTTGTAAATATCCACCCGTATGTTTTGTCTTCTGTTTATCCTTTGCTGAATCTAAGAACAAGAAGCACAGAGCCTAGCTAAACAAATGAACCGGGCAGAGCTAGTTATAAGCATAAGCTTTCCACTGAAATTTTAGATATGTAAGCACTCATTAGTGTCAAAAAAGGCCAGATGCCACTCATTCTCAGAAAATTGCCAAAAATTTTTAATGTTCTTTAGCTTTGTCTTTGTCATCCCGTCACTGAATACCTTTTCATTTTTCCTTGATTGTGCTTGTAGAGCAACATCAGCTTCTCATTTTCCTGTATGTTGAAAGTAATGAATAAGTCAAGATTTTTTTTGTGCTCGTTTAAGCACCACAAATCTCATCTTTCCAAAATTATTCTGAAACAAAACAAATTTTAGGCTCCTATGTAGCGCCTGGAAACGGAGTTATACATCCCTAAGTTATTGTGATATATTTGAAAACACTAATTAGTATCCATCCCTTTCTAGATCTACTGTGAAGGTGAGAACAGCAATAGGAGATCTGCCTAGGGAGCATCACAGTTAGTAAATCTTCTTAGCATAATAGCATGATAGATTAAAAAATACCAGGCATAGAAAAAATGCCATCTTTAGATAATTAAAAAAAATAAATTATACAAAGCTTAGGGGAAGAGAAATGCCATCTTGTCCAAGAATGAGGCATTATGAGAAGAATTAGGAAATTACCCCATTTTTCCTAAAACAAAATTGATACAATATATAAATATATAGATTAAATATATAAATATATAAAAGAACTACCTCATTGAAGTTCATCAGAGAAACCTGATACACTGACAAGTATTCAAATAGAAACTACTTAAATTTACTTGTCTTGGATTTATTTTTTTTTAAAAAGGCAGACAAATAAAAGCTTTCTCAGACCAAATTTTGTACATGGAAACACAAATTGATGTCTATCAGAATCTGGAGAAATATAAAATAATCAAGAAACAAAGTTGACTGTTTCTTTGTCATGTCTACTCATTAAAGTCTGCAGTTCTAAGAGAAATGGGCAAGAACAGCAACAGTTTTAAAGGAATGTGGGCAGGATAGCATTGAATGTCCTACTTTGTACTGTTTTGCTAAGGACTGGAGTCTCTTGCAGGCTCTTAAGTTCTGTATGCCTTTTCTCCAGAAGTCCCAAATAGGTAGATCAAAATAGCGGCTACATTTTTAGAGAGAAAAGGTGGGGTTTTTTTGAAAGCAATGAAGTGGTGCTGTCCTGGTTTTGGTTAAAACAGAACCGATTCTCTTTTAGTGAATCTTCCTTGCAGCTGAGTTCTTCTCAGTAACAGCATTTTTCTGAAGCTGACTGCATACAGACACTGTCCGCTCCAAAGCTGATAACACCTAATGTTTATAGTTACACTGAGCTAACAGTAGGAAAGGAATGCAGAGAAAGGCCCCTGTTTATAGTTATCACTATGGCAGCCAAGGCCACTGACGGGTCTCTTGGGTCCTGCAAGTGAGGAGTCGGAAGGGGTCGTACTTGTGGGGAAGGGTGGACAGGACAGGTGACCTGATATTGGTCAAAGAGGTATTCCATGCCATGCATGTCATACTCGGTTTAAAGCTGGGGGACTACGAGGGTCTCACTCTCTTTGTCCATGGCCGCCTTCTGAAGAGGATCCTGCTCGTTGTTCTACCTGTGATCCTGATCCAGATTCCAATCCGTGCATCCCTGAGTCCATTTCCTGCCCACTGCAAAGTCCAGTCTGGGACTTCCTGGTGCTGCCTGGCAGCTGCTGGTGGGACATCAGTACCTGGCACCCAGCTCCGGGAAACTCAATATCAGTTTTGCATATTTTACGTTGTTTCTCTTATTATTCGTACTATTAGTGTTATTAGTAAAACTTTTTATATTAAATTTGCAAGTCTCTCTCCCTTTTCGTCCTTTTCCCTTCCTCTGGTGGGAGGGTGGGGGTTAACAGAGAACATCTGTCACTCAGTTTATTGATGCCCTGCTTTAAACTGTGTCAAGCTTTTTGATCCAATATATCAACCTGATCTGAAAATCACCCATACAATATAAAGAAAATTTGTCTTTAACTCACTGAGCAGGTACTAACTGTGCCTCCTGCAATCTTTCCCCTTTCTGCTTTCAGAAAAAAAATAACAGATTACACAAAAAAAATAGTTTATTATAATAAAATAAAACAAAAAAAATAATCTCTCCAGTGGAAACTTTGAATAATATTCATTTCTCTAAGCAACATAGGTGTCCCAGCTGATGCTTTTCATCCATTGATTTGTGAAATGGGCATGATTTTATCCTATACAAAGTGAGTATGTAATGTTCCACAGAAGAAGGTGACATTTAATCAAATTCTACACTGCTGTAGTATAAGAAATTCATCACAACTTTCCACACACTTGAGAGTTTAAACTAATGAATTTTTCTTGTTGTTCATGAATCATGAGAGTAAAGCTTTTAAAGACCCATTTGCAAACTTTTTTTTTCCAAACCACAATCTCATTGCCATTAAGGTTCATTTATTAATTACCATGTTGTATCAATTTTCAGTTAGACAATTCTGATTACTTAGGATGTTTAATGAAGACAAGATGGTTCATCATATTAGTTTTCCTTGGCCAACAAATTCATAATCTAGTTATAACAGCCCTAGAAGTATGAATTAGTCAATGAGTCTAAGTCAACAATAAAGAAAGTTTTTCACTTACAAAAACATAACAAAGTATAAGAAGTTACACAGAAAAAACTTCAGTTGTTAATTCACTAACTTGATCAGAACTGTTCATTTACTACATCACAAAAGTCTGAAGAGGATTTTCACTGCTTTGGTACTGAAAAATTTTGATCTATGTAGGCTTTAAAGTAAGTTTTTCTTCTTCATGATATTTAGTCATGGGGTGGAAAAAAAAAACCCCTTACAATCCTACCAACTCTTCAACAAAGTTTCCTGGACATGGTTCTTAGGCAGCCTGCTATGGCTGACACTGCTAGAGCGCGGGGATTGGACCAGATGACCTCCACAGGTGCCTTTAGTCCTCATCCATTTTGTGATTCTGTGAACCTTTCTGGGGATGTAAGTACATCTATACAGACACAGACGTACAGAATATAAAAAAACAATTTTTTTTCAGAAATTAATAGATTACATTAATAAATGACAAATTAGAGAATTAAGTTGGAGAGGATGGTAAAATGGTGGAAGTTCACAACAGCTGTATGTGCAAAGTTCAAGTATTATTAGATCAAAAAGAAATAGTTATAAAGCTAACAAATTTACTCTGAAGAACAGCTTTGCACAGAAATACTTACCAATGCCAGGTTAGTGCTTCAATAGAAAACAAAGACAAAATTTATGGGCAGTACTTGTTTTATAGTTTTAGAACTCAGAAAGCCTCTTGAGTTATGTGTAAGGGTTTAATCACAAATGCATAATACACATCCTGGCCTCTTGGTCTCCATAGAATGGTACTGGAGCTTGTGTTTTGCTTTGGAATCCTGAAGTTCTTTGGTAGCAAATGAAGAAATTGGTCAGTCTACATTTCATGGTTTTCTATAGATCCCCAAGAAAAAAGTAACAAAGATTAACAGCTGCAGACTGCCATGATTTTTTATTGGGGTTGTGAACAATGCTATATGTTCATGGAGGTATTTAACTAGCGAGAAAAAGGAGATGATGACTAGAAAAACTATGTAAGATTAACCTCAATCCATCTTCGGCCAACATTTGCATGAGGAAATGGAGGAGAACTGAAAGTGGAAGAGGAAAATGTAAGTCCATAATTACTAGAAAATTATCATATTTTCTATCTTCTATCCTCCAAAAGGCCATTTACAAAAAATAAAGTTGCATTACTGGCTGGTGTAGTTTCCTGGTTCTTTTATCCTTTCTGTAATAGTTTCTCCATAGGCAGAAGTTTTATCACTTTAGATCAATTAAGAAACAATCTGGAAAAGCTGTACTGGAAAGAAGTAAAATGCACCGGGGGGTTTTACTGCTGGCTCTCAGTGTGGCAAAGAGAAGCATAAAAGGAAAAATAATAAACAAAGCAGGTGCTTGGGTTTTTTTGATCTTCTGTTAAAGCCATGTCTAAAGATCATAATTTTGGGAAAAAAAAAGTCTGTGGAGCTATCAGAATGATTTTGGAATCTACACTTCAGTGCAGTAGATTCATCACAGGGTAATCTAGTATAGAAAAATTATCTTACATATGTCCATAAACCCCTCATTTCTGTTTGTTCATCATCGAGTTTGATGATAATGTTCTGCACTTCTTCAGTACCTTTCATCTTTGGATCTCAAAGCACTTCAGGAATGTTAATGAAATTCTCCCTACTGTAACTCAGTGCTAAAAATCATCTTCCTTCAGTTCTGCACGTCCATTAAATATGGTCCCTTTCCATCTGGAAAAGCAGAAACGCTTTTAGAGATAGTAGAAATGTACAAGAAAAAAATATAACTAATTTCAAATTAATTTTTCTTTCATGGTATCATCTGTACCTGCTCAGAGAAAGTACATTCCCAAAGTTTGTGGTTTTCCAAACCAGATTTTTTATAATAGTGCATCTAGTATTATGTTAATTAATGTTTAATTTTGTTTAGTTCTTGGATGATATCAGTGAACAATTTTAAAAGATTTAGATGGTGATTTTTCTCAGGAAAGTGATGTGTTTAATTCTGGGCTTTAAAGCTGTTTTGGTTTTGGCTGCCGCCGGCAACAAAAGCGCCACGCGGCCGCCCCTCCCCCTGCCGGCGTGCAGAGGAGAATGAAAAGAAACAGGCAGAAACTGGTGGGTCGGGATAAGGGCAGTTTAACAGAACAGCAAACAGAGGGAAACAGGAACAACAACGATACAGATAAGGAGAAAA
>Ga0065711_1030115_pt1 | contig 33649 bp, 23 predicted proteins | sample Hoacrofraction12_FD_59098 | JGI IMG/M metagenome (GOLD analysis project Ga0065711, IMG submission 59098) | Hoatzin crop microbial communities from Cojedes, Venezuela - Epithelial fraction 12 v2 (version 2) | ecosystem: Host-associated > Birds > Digestive system > Esophagus > Crop | place...
GGGGGCGGGGCGACCGGTTGCCGTGGTGACGGGGACCCGGCGGCGCCGTCTGGTCCGCTACCGCCGTGCCGGGGAGGGCGGCGGGCGGCCCCGCTGGCAGGGCCCAGGCCCAGGCCTAGGCCTAGGCCCGGCGCCTTTTGCAGGCTCCCTTCGCCGCGTTGCGCTGCCCGCGGAACGCGCAGGGCAAGGCGGCGGCGGCGCCCAGCCTCTTGCTGTGGCGGCCGGCGGTTAACAACAGAGCGGCGAGCTTGGGCTTCGCTGCGGTAAAACCGGCTCCTGCGAATGCTGCGTGAGAGAAGTGGAAGCGTTGTTGTTTTGACAGCCGAGGGGAAGGGGCCTTCCTGCCGCTCGCGTCTGCCCGTGGCGGCACGTTTGGGCTGGCCGGTGCGCCGGGCCCGGCCGTGCCTCTGCTGCTGTGGCCGCCGTCGCGGCTCGGGGTTCTGCGTGGCCTTGCACGGGAAGCAAACCCCGCTCAAAGAGCTCTCTGAATTCTCACTCGAGTTCTTTGTTATTTGTGTAAAAACAAAGCCAGCACGTTAATATTAGAGTGCTTGCCGTGAAGTGTGCTTCGCTAGTCTGAGCTCAGCTCCTGACTCCCACAGCAGATGTGGCCACCCTTGCATTTTCTGCCGTCCGGCCTGCTGCGGCGAATCGGGGACAGTTTTTTAGAGCAGAAGGATTAATGTGAGTCTCAAATGTATTCAAGAAAGCTATCGTTCTGTTCTGCTGTCCTGCAGTATGAGATGTACACCATTGAGAGGAACGCTGAAAGGACGGCGTCTGCGGGCAGGCTGCTCTACGACATGTAAGTAACCAGAGCTGGAACTCCGCAGTTACGCCAGGTGCTGCTTTCCATAAATGTCAGAGTTTCCAGAAATATAACGTGAGTGTTCTTGGAAATCCACGTGGATAAATTAAGCAGAAAAGGTCTTATTAATTAAAAATAAACAGCAAAAAGGAAGGTTTTATTTTCCATTTGCCCATGGACGTTCTTTCATAGGAAGATTTTGTCTTGGAAACGGATTTTGAGATCACTGTGCATTCCCTGCCTCAAACTTTATTACAGGTTTGTGAATTTTCCAGACCAGCCTGCTGTATGGAGGGAGATTAGCGTTATTACGTCAGCATTAAGGAATGACTCGCAGGACAAGCAGACACAATTTTTAAGAGGTAAGGATTCCATTCGGTCAATAGGGAGAGTCCTGAAGCAATCTGAAGATAAGTCCTCTGGTTACATATCTAGTGTGGCAAGTAAATGTCTGTCTTTTTAACTTTGCTTGTGGGCGGGCTGCAGATTTTTTGCTCAGTTCAGCCCTAGAGACTTCATTCAGTATGTTAGGCTTAGGAAACACAAAGAAAGGGACATGAGAAGCTGGTTCCCATTGCTTTGTATCTGGTATGGGTAGACCAACTCTGCCAGAACAACAAGCACTTAGAAGAGAGATTGCATAGGGAATAAGTGGAACGGGACTTATAGACTCATTAAAGCTGGAAAAGACCTCTTAAGATCATCAAGTCCAGCCATCAACCCAACAGCACCACGCCTGCTAAACCATGTACTGAAGTGCCACATTTACACATTTTATGAACACCTCCAGGGATGGGGACTCCACCATCCGCTTACGAATCATTGTCCCACTGATTGCAAAGAACAATGAGTGGTCATAAAAATGGAGTGAATTTGTACGTGTGAAGTGAGGGTTATGAAAATGAACAGTGACCAGAAGGGCTTGGCGTTCACTGCTGGCAACCACAGGCAGTTTTGAAAGCAACATTTACACGTGACAAATTATAATCTGCTGTTTGAATATGTGCTTCAGAAGCTCTTAAGGACAAGCAGTGTGTAACTACATACAGGCTATTCCAGTTAAGGAAACACTTGCTTTTTCATGGGTGTGTTTATTTTTCAGAGAGAATACATAAAACATACACGGAGAATGTGTTGGTTTCTTTTTTAGTGTCTCATTGGAAGTTTCAGTTGAAAAAACTACCTTTTAATAACAAAAGTAGTAATTGTAGAAGTGGAATGTAAGTAAAAAAATAAATGAACATTCTTGGAAAAGCATCTTAAAATGTCAAATATTTAAGTATTAGGATTTTCAGTATTCCACTCATTAGCAGTCTTACTTGTTAATTCAATTTCTGTTTACCCAAGTAAACACAGATAAATATTCATATGGTCTTCTCTGAAAGAAACAGCTGTTTTTTTTCCAGAAGTAGACATTAAAAGCAGAAAAAAGTATAAGGCAATCTCACTCTGCGTGGCAAGGTGATGTGGACTAGTCTTTTTACCCTTTGCTAGTCACCTTTGCAATTTAGACATAGCAAGTTAAAACGTTTTAATTTTTTGTTTAAGGATTATTTGAAACCCTTCCTGGTCGGGTCCAGTGTGAAATGTTACTGAAGGCCACAGAGCAGTGTTTTAACACGTTAGAAAGGGCAGAAATGCTACTACTACTTCTGCGACGTTTCCCAGAGACTGTGGTACAACACGGGGTAAGAGAAACTTATACTAAGTCTTCAGGATATTGGCATTCTATTTCTTGAGATTTTGCTGAAATGTGTTTTCCTTTGCTTAGTGAGAGGGTGAGTGTTTCTATTCATGTTTAATTGTGGCTTATAGTTCAGATTGCTGTATCTTGAGGTTACCACCAGGAAAGAATTGGGCAGAAAACAAATGGAGGCAAATAAAACAATATTCCGTGCTTTTTGAAAAAGCAGAATAGCATAAAAAAGAGTGTAGGGGAGTATTGTAGTCTAACAGAGAATATTGTTTCAGCGTTTTGTCAGTAAACTCCCATTGAGGGCAGAGTGCTTTGAGGTTATGAGTGAACTCTAACAAGCAGCGTGTTTGCTCTGACTTATGGAACTACAGCTGAAGCTCTTTAAAATATGACCTACTTTTTAAGGACAGTTTAAGGATAGTTTAAAAATAGTTTAAAGACTATAAAACCTGTTAGTTCTGAGAGTGACTTCCACTAACGTGTTCTAGCTTGTACTAACATCAGGCAAAGTGCACAGTCAGTTACTGCAGCTCAGGTGACAAGCTGCAACTTTAAACCCTGGTACCTCCATCACTTTCACCTGTCTGTGGACATCTTTACTGATACAGTCACATGCACAATTTTTCTCTTGGTCTTGTTTCGCTATATCCTGGCATTGCTTTGCGCCTTTTACTAAGTAGAGATAGTTTAACTATGTATTTAGAGACTAGCACGTGCAGTTGCCATGTAATGAATTGCTACTCATGCATCCGCTGAATCAGCTCCATTGAACTGCAGTTTAAAAAGTTCTGAAACCACTGTTCCAGTGTTTGATTTTCACCTCTGTTTACACAGGTAGGCCTTGGAGAAACATTATTAGACGCTGAAAGTATTGAAGACCAAGAATCCCCAGTGAATTGTTTTAGAAAATTATTTGGTAAGAAAATATTAATGTTCTTGTTTTATTATACAGCTTTTTAGTACAGCAAGATTCTGCATTCAGTAAACTGCTTTCAAGATATTAGGATTAGAAAACTGCTTTAGTCAGAAGAGGTTCAGGCCCCATTAGGCCAGGCTGACCATACAGTACAAATTGGTATTACACAGTCATTCATGTGAGGTTCTTTGTGATCCTTTGCGGTGTATGGTCAGCCAGAGACAGAGGCCTGCATTGCTGACTGAGTAACCTTACTTAGGGCAAATAGAACAAAAAACCCCCACAAACCTGAAGGATTTTTTGGTTTGTTTTCTATTTTAGTTTGTGATGTTCTTCCTCTAATAATTAACAACCCTGATGTTCGACTCCCTGCGAGCTTGTTATATAAATACCTGAATAAAGCAGCGGAATTTTATATTAACTATGTAACTAGATCTACACAGACAGAAAGCCAATATCAAGGTAAGAATATTTTTACAAAATTAACCTTTCTTGGAATGTATATTGGTATTACTGAAGTGACGTCCATAAATGACGAGTACATTACTTTATGTAATGTATCCTGTAGCCAAGTGTAAATAGTAGTATTTGATGTTTCTTAGTTCTTTGATACCAAATCACCTCATGATGCTTCAGCTACTTAGCCATGATGCTCATGATGCTTCAGCATATGTAGTGAGAGGTGGGACAAAATGTCCAAGATCTCCTTATCCAGCCTATCAGCTCTCTTGTACTAGGAGGCAGAAATGCCTACTGCTCCCTGTTAGCCTTCTCAGTAAAGAAAGGTTACCCTGAAAACTCCGGTGTACATTTCCACATGTCTCCCTGTTGAAAATAAATAAGTTGGTTTGATTTCTTTATGGAGAGAAAAAAGTGCTTTTTTTTATAGGTTCACAAGATTCTTCTGATATTATGTCTCCAAGCAAGCGTAGCTCTCAGAAATACGTAATAGATGGTCTCACAGAGAAGTCATCCCAGATTACAGATCCTTGGGAGAGGCTATTTAAAATATTGTCTGTGGTGGGAATGAGGTGTGAATGGCAAATGGATAAGGGAAGAAGGTGAGAAATTTGTACTTTTCCAGGTATTTCTTCTCAAGGAGAATTTGGCTTTTCAATTCTTAAGGAGATGGGTTGAAGAAGGATTTTAACATGAGGACATTGTACAGTCTTGAAAGAAAAGCTGCACTGAATTTACACACAATGTAAAGCAAAAACGTGGACCCAGGGAGCACTTTCAAAATAGGCTCTAAACTAAATCTTTGTTGATGAAAGTCGTATGTAAGAACTGTAGTACTGTGGGGTATCCTTCCCTAGGTGCCCCAGCAAAGAGAAACTTGGTAAATGTTCAGTGAAGTTTCACTGGTGTGCATTCCCAGCCTCCACTGATTTGCAGCTGCGGGATTTCCTTGGCCAAAACCTGAAGTTTTTCTTATTCACTGTGCATTCTTGCCTTTAGTTTTGGAGTCTGTGTAGCATCCTGAATTCTTTTTGTCCCTCTTCCTCAGAAGTCTTGGTGATATTTTGCATCGAATGAAAGACCTCTGCAGATACATCAGTAACTTTGATAGTGATGCACATGCTAAATATAAGAATCAAGTAGTGTATTCCACGATGTTGGTCTTCTTTAAAAATGCATTCCAGTATGTCAGCAACATCCAGCCGTCACTCTTTCAAGGTCAGTTTCTAATGTAACTTTTGTAAAAAGTTCTTTGTGATTTCATTGCTAATGTCTGAAATATCTTTTCTTATTAGTCTTTTGAAACTGTCATCTTACAAAGTGACATGGGTCTTTTTAAAAATTCTCCCAAGCCATTAGTCTTACCAGCAGAAGTAGTTCATGACAACTGCTGTGGTGGATCAGACCAAAGATCAATCTGACTTGGCATCGTGGTTTCAACCTTGGCCAGCAGCAGGTAGTTTTCTGGCAAAGAGAAAAGTAACTGACCAGATGTTAGGAGAAACATCTCTAGTGTTGATTCCTACTCTTCCATCAGCATCGTGTTTGTTTCGTTTTCTCTTCCGATTCTGTTTCCTCGAAGATGATATTTTCCTGGCTTCCTTCAGTCAAAAGATTGTACAAAAAGCTTCCACAAATTAAGTGAAAATATTTTTGCATTAGGAACACACAAGAAACTTATAATTAATCAAATAAAAACTGAATAGGAAAAGATTTCCTGAAATTCACAAGCTTCCAACTTGGCTTTATTTGTATACTTTAAGCATAATCTTATTTAGAACTTATTGAAATAAACAGCAGCATAAAGAGGAATTTTCAACTCCTAATAGTATGCTTCTTCACTCACTGCTAGGGAATTCCTTGCAGCAATTACAATAGTCACCATAGGTAATCAGTACTTATTAACACTACAATTAGTGATTCGTGATGAAACTACAATTTTAGTTGTGTTTTGTGTTCATAAGTTTCAGCACAATTTCCTGTGTGGAACAAATGATCATTTGAGTAATGAAGCACTCAATACAAATGGTGGGTTTTAAACAACTTTACAGAAAGTTGGGTAATCAGTTGAACAATGTCAGTAGGTAGCTAAGCTCAGAAGACAAATGGCATGGCAACTTGTAAGCAGAGAACTTGTAGTCACTTCAACAAACACAGGAACTGACTGAGTTGAGTTTTTTGTTCTGTCCAGAGGAAAGAAGAGTTAACGGTGGAGCAGTGAGATACTTCAGCTGTGCATATAGTTTTAGCTGCTTGATTCTGAGTTGAGTAAGAAAGCAGGTAAAGCACTGGTGAAAATGTTCCTTTCTAAGTTGTACAATTGAGTATGTTAAAGCTCATGTTTTCAGACTGAACCACCAAAAAAAATATACTGAGATAGCAGAGCGCAGTCCCTTTGGTGCAGCATTTCTGGTACCCTCTGTCATTTCCTGACATCAGGAAAGTATTTCCAAGAGATCTGTTACTCATTTCTGCTTTAGCATTAAAGTCTGGTGGTATTCAGCGCCTTTCATATGCTTTCTATCATCAGGGTTTTTCCTTCTCCTCTTTGGAGGGCTCGCTGTAGAAATGCAGAATCCTATGTATTTTGGAAGCGTAGTGATGGGGAAAAAAGCTGTCTCCTTAATCCGGCAGCTCTGAGCTTTGATCGGCGACTTTCTTCTCATGTGTATGGACTTGGAAGAAACCTCGAGAGAAAACTTCTCAATGCATTTCTCTTACATAATTCATATTTGCCTTGCTGGAGACTTGAGAAATGAATGAGGCAATTCACACCTCTCATAACTTTCAGGCTGCCTGCAGGCTTGGCAGGAGTTGCTCTTTGGGCTGATGCTTTTAGGGGTTTATTTATAACACTGTGCTAGAAATCAATTAGAAACTCTGTAAGCTTAGATTCTAGAGCTTGGTTAGATGGAAAATCACAACATTGCTTTTTGTGTGGCTGTGTAACTTTCAGAAATGTAAGAGAAGATTTGCAGCCCGAGTCAAGCCTGAGGTTAGGTTAGGTTTTGTTTTAGTTTAGGACCAGAGGTTTTGGAATAAAGGCTACAGTGCGCTTGCCTGCTACTGAGAAAAGAGCATTTTTCTGGAAAGCAAAGCGCTTGACTGGTATTCATTCAAATCAGTATGAGCAAAAGAAAAACCCACTCTTTTCTTCTCAGGTGTTAGATGTAGGCAGCTCTTGAGATTTTAGTGATAAAACTCTTCCAGCATCCCAGTTGTGGTACTTTCGTATCTGTTTGTCATGGATGCTATTTTCTGCATTATGACTTGGCTCTGTTTTCAGTTCACACAGGTTAGATTCAAACACAGTGGAATACATGATGGTACAGGAGAGTTGATTTCAATGTGTTGTAGCCTTTGTGCAGGGGACATTTCAATGGTGGTATTCAGTTTGAACCTAGTCAGAGGAGGTAACTATTTGTTAAGCATGCCAGGTAGGTTGTTTCTTGTAACATTAACTTCTGTTGTAGTGGACTCCTTACACATCACTTCTGAGTAGACGGGAAAAGCTTAATATAGGTTCTTTTATATCGAGATGAAATGTATTGTCCTTATACCAACATCTCAAATTATTCTTTGCAATTACGAATGAGGCCTTAGCCTCATGCCTTTCTGCAAATAGAAACAGAAGAAATGCACATACTGAAAATACTTCTGAGCACTACTGTCTTGTCTGGTGGAGATTTCAGAAAGGGAAAGCAGATTAATGGATTTCCCCTTTCCTTTATATTTGTTTTTTCTGAGCTTTGCACATCTATATACAACTCGATTGTGCAAAAGGAGAAAATGTTTTCGGAAGGAAAGCTTTCTCAGTAATGGCCAGGTACCAGTGTTCTTTGAGATTAAGAAGTGGTGTTCCTGTTTTATATCTAATGAAACTTAAGCACGAAGGTCTGAAATAACAGGTACCAGATGCCACCGGATGTTCTGTGACACCAGTGTAAGTAGAAATTATGTCTTCTATGCTTCAAAATGAGACTTCTCTAGAGGCTTTGAGGAGTCATGATGGGCTCTGGCAATCAATTAAGGGTTAATTCTGTACACTGAAATCACTGGGGGCAAAGTTGACAATGAATGAACCTACTAGATAAATCTTGTGATAAAATACACTCACTTCTTTGAGGCATCGGTGCCTGTCAGCATATTGATTTGGTTTCTCATGAGAATGTTTTGAGAATATTGCTGTGCTTTACCATGTTTATGGCTGTTAACTTTGCAGCTGTTTGTTCTGTTCACCTGTTGAATATTTGTACTTCTATAAAAGAAAATAATGCTTGATGAGAGAACACCTGCTGCCTGACTATATCTTGTGACTGCTCTGTAAGAAAAGGATTCAAATATATTCTGAAGCTCTCAGACAAACTTTTGTGAGGTCTGGTAAATGCATTCTGACCTTTACCGTAAGGCTGCTTTGAGAAAACCATAGCTTTACCAGCATAGTTTAAGCCTATGCAACTTAAGTGAATTAATTTCAGATTGTTTTCTCTAGCATTATAATAATTACTTGTAAAGGAAACAAAACCAGCTTGATGTAGGCATGAGACCTTTCAAATCGCTTTAGAGCAATCTTGAATTAATTTGTCTTTAAATCCAGGTCCAAATGCTCCAAATCAAGCCCCACTGGTTCTTCTTGAGGATGTGACCAACATCTATGGTGATACAGATATTGATCGTAACAAACACATACACAAAAAGAGGAAACTTGCTGAAGGGAGAGAAAAAACAATGGTAACTTCTCTAGACATTTTCCTTCCTCACAAGAGTGGCATTGGTACTAGAATTTAGACAATAGTCATTTTGACACAGAGGTAACAGACATATCTTTAGAGCTACCCTGGAACAGCTGTTTATGACCACAATTTGCAAACGAAATTTTTTTTGGCTAAAGCCGTCAAGAATAAAAATTTTTTGTAGCAATTGCTGTAGACACGTATGTGCTGATGTGAATACCTTAACCTGAAGGAGTTCAGCAGAGACTGCAGAAATTTTTAAAAATGGTAGCTACAGCAGTCATGTTCTACAGCTCAACCTCCAAATTAATTGACTTTTCATGATTGGAACTGTGAATACATCTATTTCTTTAATAGTAGAAAACCACTATTTTGTTGAATTTCTTTGCTGGTAGAAGTATGCCCTTATACAAGAATTACATTTCCTTTGCATTACGCCACTGTAGGCTTAAACTGGGTGATAAAGTACGTATGTACTTCAACAGATAGTCTGCCTGAGGCTCAGTGGAGGTACGCCATGTTTAACAGAATGAATTCTTTTGGGGTACTGTTTATCACACTGAGTTTCTTGGTAGTAAAACAGATTGTTCTAATATTAAAACAAGCTAAGTGAAAAGTCACTTAAAGGCACTTAAACTAGGATCTTAGCATCTCTAGTGCAGAATTGTTTTCGTGTGTTCAGTGGAACTTCTGTGACTTTAAAATCTTTTGAAATAAGTATAAATTAAGTGAATCTTTTTGTTTTATACTAACTCTTAAGCAGAGCTCAGATGATGAGGATCCTTCTGGGAAGGTGCGAAGTCGCCATATTACAGTAAACAAGGCAGATCTCGCAAACTCTATTGAAGTATTAGAGAGCTTTAAACTGGCAAGAGAGAGCTGGGAGCTGCTCTGTTCTCTGGAATCACTCGACAAAGGTAAGGCTAACTGCAGGCAGAGTTGCATTTAGGCTTCATTGCTGTGCAAAGCAGTCATTTTACTATTATTAAAATAGAATTCCTGTCATTGTGAATCCTTAAAATTGAATTTACTTTGGGTCCAGAGTATTTTTGGTCTAAGTTCCAGTAAGAAGCTTTATCAGTTGTTGCGTTTCTGAGTATTTTGGTCCTGGATTTCATTTCCTTCTTCATGCATCTTTGCTTATTTACCCCCATTTCTCTTGGAAGCAGCTTTTACCGAAGGAACAGTTGGTTAGTAGTAGTGCTGATAATACTCGGTGAGGAAGTGCTGCTAATGGCTGCTTTAGTTCATGCTTAAGATGATAGTGTCTTTATTCTGTCTCTCCCTTTCTGATAATATCTGGTGTGATAATCAAATTTCTCTTCTAAAAAGCAGCAGATAGTACCACCTAGCTGCTTTTAGATTTGTTGGATGCTGTGAAGTATAATCAAAATATGATTGTATAGGAAGAGAGTATCCTATATTTGAAAGATTTCACACTGTTACTGTTTTGTTTTTCTCATTTTTAAATTCAGCCCCCCCCCCCGATAACTGATTTTTAACTCAAAGACTCAAAGCTGTGAAATGCTTCGTTTTCTCTTCTACTTTTGCTTTTCTGACCACTGACACAGAGTTCACCAGAATTTGTTTGTCGTGGAAAACAGACACCTGGCTTTGGTTAAGAATCTTTCTTACAGACATGATCATCTACCAGGTAAAAAAATAAAAACTAATAAAAATGACAGTTACATTGCTCTTTCTTTTAGTGAACAGCTGTTCTGATTAGCCACTTTGACTGCTTTAAGTGTCTACTGATTTTATCCTTTAAAGCATGACCCTTTTGGGGATGGAATCATACCATTCCTACCACAAGCTAGGTACTCTACTTAGGATATTCCTGCCCCAATAGCTGTTTGTTGAGTCCAGCTAGTTTGGGCATATGAAAAAGACCTCTGCAATGGCATTTTGACTTGTGGATATATATAGCATTATGGAAGAAAAGTGCATTTTAATGTCTGTCAGTGCATTATTTTGGAACACAATCAGATAGAAGAATTTTCAAAGAGCAGAAGATTTTACCATGTCTCAGTTAAAATCTATCATTCTCTTCAGAACTTAGGCTGACTGTACTCATTCCAAATACCATCTGTAGAACAAAGCTTGTTCTTTTATATTTTTCTTTTGGAGGTTTCTTGTTTTTGCCTGTACTTGTACCTGAACAAGAGCTATTTCAAATTCTATTATAAAGTAATGATTAACTAAAAAGCACAATTATTTGTTTCAGTTACAAATGCGATTTTGTAAACAGACTTTTTAAAGCAGAATTCAGTTTGTCTTCTCACTGCCTTGCAAGTGATTGATCCACACTCCTGCACGCAGCACGTCACTGGAGTGTTCTGCTAGATTAAAATTCTGAAGCCCTGTTACTTGGGCATGCTCTGTTTTGAAAGCTTTCTGTAAGGGAATTTTTATTTCTATCTTTCTATGCGTTGTATACAGAAGATCCTAACACTGTCTTTTTATATATTTTTTTAAAGGGGCAATACAAAAAAGCAATTAGCAGCCTACATCACTTGGCAGCTCTTCAGGGCTCTCATTCTCCACAGCAAATTACAGGACAAGGATCATTAGAAAATCAGAGAGCGCTAATCCAGTTAGCAACATGCCACTTTGCCCTTGGAGAATACCGGGTACGTACAGCATTCCATACAGTGGTCCTTCATCATCTGGCCCCGGGGTTCCCATTTATATTCTTCCTTTGAATTTTCCTGTTAGGCTGCTTTCAGCAAGGTATCAAACATAAGCTAGAGTCTACTAAAAAATCCATGCTTCGCAGGGGGAAGAATTGCATTTCCTGGCACATAAACCATTAGCATCTCTCATATAGTCTTATTTGGTAGTTATAATTTGGGGGGTTTAGTTATGATTTGCCATAGCCACGAGTGTTTGAGTTGTCTGTAAATGTAACCTTAAATTTGAATTCCTTTACTGAAACAGTTTTAAATACTGAGGGAAAATTCTTATGTATAGGCTTCATGTGGCAGATGAAAGAAAAGATTTATAGAAAAGAAACTTCTGTGATCATCTTAGAAAAGAATTAGTTATGAACTGGCAGTATAAGAGACTCCAGAACAATATTATGTGGCCTGACCTCTGAACTTGCTCTACCTTTGCAATACATATTTTGTGGTTTTAATATTGCAGGAGTGCATGGTGGTCTGAGGTCAGTCAGTGTCAGCACTAATAATAAAGGCTGGTCTCTTAGGATCTAACGTCATCCTAGTACTACTGGACAAGTCTTTTTGTCCCTTCCAGTTTACTGCTTTTTTATTGGAAATGTGATAATATATCCCCAGACCTCTTACTGTCTCTAGGAAATAGTATTAAAAATTCATTGCATTTCTGTCATGCTGTCAGGTTGCCATTTCCCTTTCTATTTTTACCATGGACAGAACAAACTTTTAAAAACTATTCTAAGAATTCATTTGAAAACTTAATCCTTCAAAATAAAATAGTTTTTGATTGCAGTTATATTAATCTTGAAATGAAGAATGCAAATACATTTTTTTCACAATTAAAATGACTTGTGTAGGCTCTCAGAGATTGTTTAATGACAGCTATGTCTTTTTGCTCAGCCATCAAATTACACATTAAGTCCACTCAAGTTCTAGCAGATAATTTTGCGATTGTTTTTTTATTTTTGCAGTGTCTGAAATTTTTAATCATTATTAACATACCTGAATTTTAAGGACTTTAATTTAGGTGTAGCATTATCGTGTCTCTCTTCTTCTTTTTGTAGCAAACATGCGAAAAAGTGCTTGACCTCATGTGCTGTATTTCACTTCCAATACAAGAAGGAGGTAAAGTACAAGAGGAGCAACCTAAAGTAAAGTCTAAATTCAGGAAAGGTATGGAGTTGCTGCTACCCTAAACTCAGTTGTCAGCTCAATTTTAGCTCATGCATTTCAGTTGAGTATATAATTCTTCTCTTTTTGTATTATGAAAAGGGAGGAAGTTCTTTATCCCCTCTTGGTTTGTGAGTGGTTTTCCTGCTGGTACCTATTAAAATATATTGGTGATAAAGTCCAACCACAGGAAAACAGAAATGAAGAAAAATTTTTAAAATGTGTAACTTCACATTTTGAATCATTTGTAATTTACGTTCAAAGTTTTTCTCCCTACGTGAGATTTGGCAATTGTAAATTTGTTTTGCACCATTCTAATTTCTTTCAGATTTAAATAATTATGAGACCACTAAAGAAGTTGCATGATAAACTGTTCTGTTGCAGGGTCTGATTTGAAGCTTTGGCCATGTACCAGTAGAGCTATCATGCCTTACTGCCTTCATCTATTGTTAGCTTGTTTCAAGGTAAGCTACAGTCAAGACTTCAAATTCTCTCATGTCTCTAAGGCCTAGTTTACACATCTGGGGACCTGCAACTGCATGGCCTTATCCCAGCGGTGTTACTAGGTGTGAAGGGCTGTGCCTCAAGTGCTTCTCACCTAAATGGGTTTGTGAAGGGTCTTTTTCTGGGGAGGGAGGGAGTGTTGATGGAGGAGGGTTTGTTCTCTCTTTTTTTTCTCTTCTATTCATTTTAGTTTTGGACAGAGGAGATAGAATTAATCTCAAAATATTTTTGTCTGTATTCAGACTTCCCTTATAGGACAGTGGAGAGAATTTGGTATTTTGGCTGGAAACTTCCAACCTATTTTAAATGTATAGATCAGGGCAGAATGGAATACACTCCTAAAGAACTTCTTTTGTATTTGCACAGATGTAGGTGAGATTAATCCCATATATTTATAAAAGCAACATGTGTTTCCTGATTGTCTCAATGTCAATTTTTTTCCCTGAAGCTCAGAGCTTTCACAGACAGCAGAGATGACATGGCACTGGGCCACGTGGTTGTTCTGCTTCAGCATGAGTGGCCAAGGGGTGAGAACTTGTTCCTGAAAGCCATCAACAAAATCTGCCAACAAGGAAACTTCCAGTATGAGAATTTTTTCAACTACGTCACAAGTATCCTTTCTCTAACCGAGAGTGTCTTTGACATCCACAACTACGTGCTGGGGTGTTGAAAAAGCTGCTGGATAGTTTTAGCAGCAGCTCTCTCCCTGAATCACATTCTGTATTTATTTCCATACCATGCAAGCCTCTTGTAATAGGTAGCAGTGCACAATGGACAATAAATATGCCTCCTGTCACCTCTTCTGGCACTTGAGAGTACCCTTAAGTACATTGCAATTGCACTTCCATTCAGAAAAACAGCAGCAGTTTAGGCTGCTCCTGCAAGTGATTGCAGTCTTTTCAGTAAGGTATACAGGACATTATACTACAAGGGTGTTAACAAAAGCATAAAGCGGTACTTACGCTTCAAAGAGCTGAATGTCAGAGCTGAATTATTTTGGCTATTGTTTATTAAATGCTTTGTGTAGGTGAGATTTTTGGGTTGAGTAAGATAAGGAGCTGTGTCAAAGTTCATGCAAAGCGTGTCCAATTTCTATATTCATATATCTGACATACTCTTTGATCAGCATACACGCACATGGACAGTTTAGTGGTTAACCTGAATAGGCATCCAGCCATGGTCCTCAGGAATCAAGGGGTCTAACTCCTAACTGAGACAACTAAAAAGGCTCTGCTGTTAAAGGAAGGGGGGAAAAAAAAGAAAGAAAAGCTAAATAAGGGACCAAAATAGAAAACTAAAAAGGGTGGTATGTTCCACTGTGGTGGCATTTCCTTCAGTCCCAGTCTCAGCCTGCACTGCTTTGATAACCTGCAAGGCAGGAAAAGGAAGTAAAAAAACTAGGGAATTTGGAGAGATGAGCTTTCTTTACCTCTGACTGTACATGAAGAAATTAAGAAAGAAAAAAAAAAAAGACGTATGTACTTTGCAATTTAAAATTTCTCATGAATTTGTGGAGGAACAGAAATACATGCTGTGATCTTCTTTACCACTTTTAAGAATAAGGTACTTCAGTAGCTGTTCATTTTGACTGTCAGCAATGTGGCTTCAGATGCGAGAGATAAGGAATGTTCTCTATCATTTTTTCTCAAATCTTTAACGTTTTCTTCAGATATTGATATGTTAGAGGAATTTGCTTATTTAAGAACACAGGAAGGAGGGAAAATTCATCTGGAACTGCTGCCAAATCAAGCAATGTTGATAAAGTAAGGATAAAAAAGCATTTACTGTTTTCTTTGGGGGAAAAAAAAAGGGAGTATGTTCTGGTTGTCTTTGCTTTCATGTAATCTTCTGGATAGTAAGTTTGTGATGTCTTTGAGATTAAATTTAAGGAGTTGGCTAAGGAGTTCAAACAAGGCCATGAGTTTCTTTTTCTGACTCTCCTGCTGATCTGTGAATTCTTTGGGGGGTTCTTCAACTTTAAACTGTTACTTTTATGGAACTTTATTTTTAAGTGTGGCATTTGCTTTAGAATGATTCATATTAAAGTGATTACAGTATTGCTTTTTCAGCCAGACACTTGCACTTTGCAGGAATTCCTTAAATAACTGGGCCTGAGTGCAAGGTGTTGTTGGTAATTTTGCTCAACAGTAATGCTGAACAGAAAGCACTATTTGTTGTAAACAGAGTTATGAAAGACCACTGAATGATGAAAAACTTAAGTATTAAACAAATTAAATTACACTCCAGGTAAACTCTAATAACCTTTCTGTCAAAACTAGCAGGTCATCTCTTGCTATGTACTGAACAAGCTTATTCTGCTTAGCTTATTACGAGATGCTGAAGGAAATTAATAATTTGGATTAACTTCCTAGGTGTTCTTAGTTTTGAGTCAAGACTGAACAAGTATCTGCTGCAGGGTTTTAGTGGCAGAATGTTTTGGAATATCCTGGTTCTTTATGAGAACTTGTGGTATTTTGTTCTGTAAGAGGGGGGCTGCTAAAGTTTGTTGTGATTCCAGTTTGGCTTAATGTATTATGGTTATTCACTAACTAGAAATGGGCTACAGCTTTAAAAAAATGGGAGCCTAACATTATAGACAACTGGATCCAAATTTGGACTAGTAAATAGATTTTCCACAGTTCTAGGTAACCAACACAAAAATGAGATACTAGGTGTAACTAAAGAAAAGAAAAAGAAGAAATACAAATGCTTAATTATATGACAGAGAATTTTTTTTAAGCTCTAGATTTTCAAACTCTTGCCCTTGCTGTATCTCACTGCTTGTAACCAGCTGTATGAAAACAAGAATCAGAGTATGGTGCACTATGTATGATACTAAGTAATAAGCTTTGTCAGCAAAAGGGCTTAGCACTGAAGACTACACCTGGTAACTTCTTAGCTGCTGTCTCAAGTTAGTTGCAATAGTTTAGCACTATTTCTCTGCATCACAGCTTTTATTTTGATTGGCGTGGTAGCTGTTACGGTTCTGACCCCACCAGTCAGGAGGCAGGTAGTAAGCAGTGTTTCTAGCAAGACAGAAACCTCTCTTTCACCTCCTTTTGACCAATGCTGTGTTTCCTGAATGGTGGAAATGCTTGTCGAAGAGCAGTCCATTTCTTTGTGCTTATTGAGCCAAAATGGTCAAATACCCCTTCCAGCTGGAAAAGCCGTGTACAGTGTCTTATGTGTCTGAGGTGTGTACGACGGGAACCACTTCACCAAAGAGCGGAAGGGAGGGAGAGTTCAGGGTGTAGTCCACTAATCGGAGATGACTTCTACTCTGCTGGTAGCCCGGATGTTTTTTTAGCTGGACTGGCTGTGAGGCTCAGGGATGGTGTCACCCAGCAGTGTTGACCATAGCAGCACTGATCAGCTCATGGCCTCCCGTAGCTAGGGTTTTAGATAAAAGTGCGCCAGCACAGCCCTGTTTCCTGGGACAATGGTTGGTGGGCTCAAAATCTGCAGACTGTCTTTCATGTTTCAAAACTTAGCATCAGTTCTGGTTCTAAGAGCTGCTGCACCACCCCCCAGTAATTAGCAGGGGCAGCTCAGACGCTGTTCAGTCATGCACAGGAAGACTGTGAGTTTGCCACAGCAGCCCAAAGACGAAGCAGTTGCTCCTTTGCCTGATCATTCCTTGGCATAAATGTACATAGCAATCCTACATCTTAATTGATGGGAAATGTATTACAGATAGTGTATGTTTTTTATAAGGACAGCTTTTTGTTTTGTGACTTATATTTTCCTCTGCAGGTGAATTCCACATTCTTTTTCCATTACTCTTCCTCAGTACCTTATACTTTATGGAAATTATATTCGTTTTTCTGAACCCAGGAAAACAAACTGCAGTGTGGTTTTCAAAAGCTGAAGTAAGATCTTGGTAGCCTGCAGACTTAGAATCAGGTCCGGCAAAATATATATATATAGCTTGTAAGCTTTCCCTTTGCTTGTATCCATTGTGGGAATATGAAGGTCCACGGTTTTGGTTTTAACTGGTGACACAGCCAGCTCATTCCGTTTGCAGTGTCAACAAGACTTCTACGATGGCCTCTAAATTCAACCACTAAGTGCTTTTGAAGTAAAGTCTCATAGTTTTACTGATTATACATGTCAGTAGTTGGCAGTGTTAGCTAGTGAGGTTAAAGAGAAAAAGAACAATATGCAAGAAATGACTGATTCATATCGTGCTGCTATTTTTGATAGATCTTACTCTAATTAGACTAATTTTAGCCTACCAAACTGCGTAAACTTGATGTGAAAGCTGTTGAGTGTTCTGCCCCTATGCACAGTCACATCACATCTGCATTTGGGGACAGAGGGGGAAAAGCTCAGTTGGTTTGAAGTGAAACAAAGTATCTTGAAAGTGTAATTTTTATTCTGATCCTGCACTTGAGTATGTTTAGTTCTGACTGCAGATCTTGCAAACAGTAATGAAGGCACAGTTGCGCAGAATCCCTTTTGCAAACATATGCTGCTCTTGGACCAGTAACATCTTGCTGTTCCTTTGTCTTTTCTGTTCCCCGTGTCCATTTTTGCAAGTACTGGACTCATTCATGCCAAGAACTCCTGGAAAATGACCTTATTTGAGTAATTCTTGTGAATATTTTATTTCAGGTTATTGTAGCTGTATTGTAGAGTGTTTCTGTACTACTAAAATGTCCCATCTTTATTTGACTTTCATAAGTATAGCTCTCCATCCATATTCATTAAAATAAATTATAGATACTAACCAAAGTGCCCACCTCTGAGATCTGAAGGTAGGCACCTAACTCAATATTGTAGGTATGTAAGTACGAGTCTTGCTTCTGTGCTCCCTGCTTAGCATCTATGGGGGTGAATGATGCACGCAATACTTGGGTGCCTAATAAGATTAGGTGACATTTTGAGAGACTTAAGAAACTAGACCTGTTCTCTGTATACCACATTTCTCCTTAGGTGGGGCATTGCATTTGCTCTAGGCTGGACATGTGGGGTTATTATCTTGTGCTACAGATAGCATACAGAGATAAGGACTAATTTCACAGAGAAGACAAACTGTCTTCCACTCGAGACGCCTTTTGGTGGCTAGTTCATGTGGCCGTAGTCATAAATGGGAGGTTGCTCTGAGTGGGCATTTGTCCTCTGACGTCGTGACTTCTTCTAAGAGCCATTTCTGTATGCAGTTTGAATTTGAAAAGGTGAAAAAAGCCATCTGTGGGCTAATGAAAAGATACTTGGGCAACCTGTAACAAGCACTGTCACGTACTCAACTTGGCCAGTGCCCACTGTGCATGCACTCAGCTTGGGCTCAGCAGCAAGCCCCGTAACTCCCAAGTTTTGGGCTCTCCCAGTTCGCTGACGTGCTCTTGCCAGCTCTGCAGGGAAGCTGTGGTATCTGCAGCGCTCCTCTGATTAAAACTTTTCTGATTGACACGCTTCCTGGGAAGAGCTCTGTCAGTTCATCACAGTACAACTGTGAATTGGTTTTGCACCTACTGCTGTCCTTTCTCCCAGTGTAAATGTCCAAAAATATGTGTATATATTTAGACCACAGTTGCAGAACAGCCTTGCAATGAAATCTGGGGATATTTGCATATTTGTTTGATGCTGTTAGGGTCCTGCACCCCTTTGGCTGCTCAGTGGTCATATTGCTGTGTGGTCTCACCCTAGTTCTTTGTTGCTCCTTTTTCTGGAGAGTTGTTTTGCACCGGAGGGGGGAGTTGGTGTGTGGTTGTTTGAATGCTGCTATTTGCTGTTTTTTAAAGGACTTCTAGCCCTCCCATGGGGTTACTGCAGCAGGAATTCATACCTGTGCTACAGCCCAGCATACAGACTGCTGACAGGTACCAAGTGGAAAAACCCTGCTCATAGTGTGCTGTGTTTTGTCAACATGTTTTACTGCCCATGGTTTTCAGCAATTTGTTACTCAATATTTATCTTTTTTTTTTTTCTCCATTTGTGCCTACATTGCCTGGCAAACCATGTTGTTCTATTATAACATTTATTTTTCTTTTTCCCATAAGTTGCCAGTATCCGTGTCCTTTCAATTTAATAATCACTGTTGAATTTAAACAACAATGTAGAAATCCCCCCAAATGATACCAATGTTCAATCATGTATTAGCAAGACTATAACCCTTTCTTTTCAAGATACTGGTCACTGGATCTGTTTGTAGCTACTTTTCTTCATTTAAGTTGTTCTGAATTCTGTTTTCCAGCTGTTGTGTGACACACATCTTCAGAAGCGCTGCTGGCTTACTCAGTAGCTGTAGGTTGCTTATTCTCCTTTAGGTTGTAACAGACCATAGTGGTCAGCTGCCAGCAATGTTGAAGACAGTAAAGGTGGAAAACAGGGCTTATCCCGTAACCTCTGAATATGGTGGAGTATTTTCAGTGCAGTTTTGCTTCACTCGGCGTAGCTCATCAATGAATTGCCCAGCAGTCTCCAGGCTAGTCTCTTCTTTGCCTTTTCCACGTGTTACAGAGGTCTCTACTGATTTGGCAGAGAAGTCTCTTCTCAAATGCTGGACTTGGTGATTTAAGTGGAGATGGGGCGGTGTTGTTGGTGAGGGTAATTCCCAGACTTTTCCCTTTCTTGTTTCCAGCATCTCTGGATTGTTATAGAGGCCCTCACCTTTTATTTTTTATTTCCATTCTGTCTTTCGTTGTGCTTGCTGGGTTCACTCCAGTTCTTCCCTTCTTACCCATGAATCAGGACTTGTCTCAACGTTAGCATTATGGTTTTCTCTCTAATTTAATTTATGCTGCTCCTTTAGTAGTGCTAGGGCTCTCATTTCAGCACATATCTTTTGCTTCCCTTGCAAGTGGGGCTTGCAACTAGATGTGACAAAGTCGTGATCTTACTTATCCAGTTCTGGATCAGTGTACGTGAATTTTTGTGCTTTGGGGCTGCAGAACATTGTTTTAAGGACAAGATTTAGGTATTGAGTGCTACAGGACAGTGTAAGGATCAAGAATTGTTCATAAGAATGGCCTTTAACAGGGCAATATCCCAAGTTTCCCCAGCCAGCATCGCTTTATCTTGCTCAATAGCTGGACCTGTGCTCTGTTTGCAAGTAAGTCCTGAACTTTTCCTCAGAATAAATGTAACTCCTGCCTGGTGTCTAGTATCTCCACAAGAGCTGGCTTCTACTGACGCAGACTCTCAGCCTGCCTTGATTTTGGCTTTGTGTCGGCCTGTGAAGCGTTCGCTGTGCCTTTCATTAGTCAAGGAGTTATCAGTGCCCACAGGATTGTATAGCTCCTTCCTGCACTTCCCTACTGGTACAAGATGCCCTCTGCTCTTTATGGTGGCAGCCGTCTGCCCCCTTCCTCCAGAGGAAGCAGGTTAATCTTTTCACTCTTCTTTCAAACCCAACTATTTATAGAAGTGATTACAAGGAGGAAGTGGCCTGGGCAGCAAAGATAGATAGGAAAAAAAGAAAACAGACTTCCTTTCCCCAAGCAAGGAGAACTCTGTACATGCTGGGTTAAGAGACTAGATTTTCCTGTTAGCCAGAAAAGTCTTTTTCCCCCCAACAGCCATAATAAAAGCAGTGAGAGCATCGACTTGGAACTTCTAACTGTTGAAAGACTTGTAAGCTACTAAACACCCGATTTTTTAAAAATAGCATAGTATGGACTATTTGGCTCTCCTTATATAAATTTGGGTATGGACAGTAAATATATAGTAAGTGACATGCAGCACCTTTTAAATTACTGTAGTGCACCAAATAACCATTACTTGATTTTGTCTGTCTCTCTCTCCTTCATGGCTTAAGGCATCATACAGTGACGCGGGGTATAACTAAAGGAGTGAAAGAAGATTTCCGCCTGGCCATGGAGCGCCAGGTCTCGCGCTGTGGGGAGAATCTCATGGTGGTCTTGCATAGGTTCTGCATTAATGAGAAAATACTGCTGCTTCAGACTCTTGCTTGAATGGAGTGGATCATCATGCAGTGTTTCTTACGGAGAGAGGGGAAGGCTCTCAGTTGTGTGAACAGTAGCATGGCAGTGGAAAATCGCTTGTCCGGAGAGTCAAAGAAGTTCCCTATGAATTACACGTTCTGCAATACACAAACGCTACTCGGTGTTTGTTCACTGCGTAGTTTTCTCATGTGGGTAGATCAAACTTTATAAATAAAACTTTGTTTAAGAAGTCTTCTGTAATGTCCTATTTATTTGGGGTTTTTTTCCATAGCATTATACTGAGGTCTGCGTCTTAGTTCTTTCTGTCTTTATACATACACAGAGAATGTAGCAGGATCTTTCAGGCTTTTTATTAGCACTAATTTGGAAATCACAGCATGAGCAAATTTCCTGAGCTTCCAAAAACTATTATCTTACATTGAATTGGTCTGCTCTCTCCTCCTTTTTAGCCAAATTCTACCTGTAGTGCTGGTTTTCAGATTCAGGGCCCTTACGTAAATTCATTGATAAAGAGGATTGCTTTGATCGAACTTTGGTAATGTCCAAGTGCTTATACAAAGACAATAGTATTGAATTCAATGAATAATGATCAGCTGAGTCACCACTTTCCACAGCACGCTGTAGCACAGGGGTGCCCCTGAGCTTCCCCAGGCAGTCACTGCACTGCCAACCCACGTGCAGGGCTGAGGATGCTGCCAGTGCTCCTGAGTCAACCAGATGGCCAAGTTAAATGTGTGCCAGTTGCCAGTGGTGCAGGTGTGCGGCAGGTGCCAAGGGTATATACAAACCCCCAGCCACGTGAGTTAGGGGCTGCCTTGTCAGATGCAACGACTGTTGCCATAGTCCCACTCTGATAACGCCTTTTAGTCACCACCCAGATCCCTTGCAGTTCCTTTTGTAAGCACCATCAGGCTGTCTTTGACTGCCCAACCACTGCAATATGTTCAGTTTCTCCATGTGAAGGAGGGAGATCAGTAAAATATTTACAAAATGTAGAAAACAGAAAGAAAGCAACTGCAGCAGACTAGTTAAGTTTTTGCTAGATAGGAAAATACTGTCCCTTAAGTCACATTAAAGTCTTGATGGCAACTTCCATGGCACTGTGAACTTGAACTAGTATCCATTTTTAGTAATACAGCCTAGCACAAGTGGCAATATTTCAGGCTAATCCACCTTATGCTCTTGCCCCATCAGAATCTAGGCTCGTTACACCTTGACCACCTCTGTCAGATTTTCCAGAACATCCTTCTCCTGTAAAGTAGATATGATATTATGACCCAAAGAGTTGTTGCAGTGAGGTTTTGAGTCAGATGCTCTGCATGGGATTGACTGTCTCGCATCTTCCACTTAAAAGGGAAATAGTTTTCGAGCACTTCGTGTCCAATGTAGACCAGGATTGAGTTCATTCCTGAAAGTAAGCACAGGTCATACCATCTGAAAGAGCAGGTAGGAGCTTGCTTCAGAGTAAGCAGGCAGAGGCATGCCAGGCTTATGGAACAGAGTGGCACCGAGACAACAGCAGCTAATCACAACAGCTAATGTTGCTTTCCCCAGAGATGCTGTACACATGTGTTTTCAAATACAGTCTGAGGGGTTCTCTCCCCCCCAACATTTGTTGAAAAGAAAGGCAGACAACCCATATGCTAAATTGAAAAAACAACCAAATCAGTATCCTGCAATTTTACTGATGAGGAGAATAATCACAGTTACTGTTTTCAGGGTGGCCAAGCGCCAACGTATTTGGTCAGCGCTACTGCCTTTACAAACAAAAAGCTGACTGCCCTTCAAAGCTCTATGATTTCTGGTAGGAGATATGATACTATGCTCTCACCCTACCCATCTTCCTGTCCAGACACCAGACACCAAAGCTGCTGAAAGGTTCCCTCTGCTGTGGGTTTGCATTCTGTACTCAGATATTTGTCAAGAGCCCAGCGTGGTTAAAACCGCAGTGGGATGCTTTGGGAGACAGGCTCATCTAAAAACACAGAGACAGAACCTACGCAGCTGCCCAGGGGATTTTGTTGTCCACATCTTCAGAAGTGGTATTACTCTGTCGACAGGCCTTTGAGTTTCCCCATTAGGTTACCCAAGTCTCAGCAGTCTTTTCCAAAACTAGCTATGAAGAACCAGCTGTGGTGTTTTGCTTGGTAATAGGCAGCTGTTCTCCGGGACCTTGAGACCAAACTGAGAACAGTCATTGGGCAATAGCAGCTTCCAGCCCATTTAAAGACTTGATGGTCCCTTTCTCCTAAATATCTGGTCTTGAGTGTCCCAGTTCTGCGCAAAGATTCACCTCAAGTTAATCATCCTAGCATCCTCTGGGTTACCTCACTGTAAAGCCCAACTCTTTTAAAAAGGGAAGCACAGAAAACATAAAAGGATAGTATCAGTGCAAAAAGAATTCGAAGCAATACGTTACCTGCCATGGTTTACTGACCTGGGTAGAAAAATGGAGCACCTGACCACAGTCTCTTGACATCCACAAGGTAATATATCAGCAGTAAGAGGATGAAGGCAAAGCAGCTCATGGTTGTCACATATGATATTGACCTACGCCCATTTTCAGTAGAAAGATTATTTAGAGAAGTATGTGATTCAGACAAATCTCAATATAAGCAAGGCAAAACATTCTCCAAGGTAAAATAGTGCTTTAAAAAAATCATACTAAAAGCTGTATCTCTTTGCTTACCATAAGTTCTTGTTTATGGGAATAAACCCTTCTTCTTTAGAACATTTTGTCAAGATAGCAGAAATAATTCCCTGCAACAGAAAGTTGCTGAAGTTCACATAACCACTGCAACATGTTTCAAAAATACTAAGTTTGCGTTGCGTAAAAATACACATCTATTAAAGAGCAACATAACTGACTTACCATTACTATGCTCCATATGATGAACCGACTCATAATTTGTTTGTACTGGTCTTTGTAGAACAAGATAATTTTTCCTGCCTAATATAAAAAGAATACAAAAAATGAATTAATGCCCATAAATGTAACTACATGTCAAGAGCCAGATGTATTTGCCACCGGCTCCCTGTGCTAAGACAGAGAACATGAGCAGAGTTTGTATCAACTAAATGCCTGAAAGGCTCAGAATGGGAACTTTGTGCAAAGAATGGACACAGATGGGGAAAATATGTAAATACAACCCACTCAGCAATACAGGTGCACCTTTTCTCCCTTCCCTACCACTTTAACACTGAGGAAGGGGACAAGCAACTTTGTTAGGTTAACACAATGTGACTCGAGCTCCGTCTCCCTCAGCAAGGACTGCACAAAGGAACAAGGTTACATGGACTCCCCAGCCAGCCCCAACAGCTTCTCAACAGGGCCACGTCGCACCCTGGCCTGCTTGGAGCACACGCTCCTTTTCACCCACCACTAAGAAATGTGTCCTAATGACTCATTCCTCAGTGTCACCCTTCTGTTCCAAGTTCCGCCCCCAGAGATTCCCAGTCAATTTTTACCCAGTGCTACATGCAGTAACATTCCTTTCCCAGCACAAGAATTTCAGTTTGGCTAACAGCTGCTGCAGACAGGAAAGCCAGCAATGACCAACTAGAACTGCATCAAAAAGCATCATGAAGCCCTATTTTAAACATGGTGGTGAGCTGTGAGCTTTCAATGTTGGTAACACTAATGTGAACCCCTGCCTCCCTCATGTTTGGGAAGGTGAGGACCCCCACAGCACCTATGCAAGACAGCTAACACTACATGTCAAGCGGAAAATTAGCAACGGGGAACATGTACAGCTGCAACCTTTAAAACTGTATGTTTAAAATGAAGCTGTGAAGTCTATGCATCTCTTGGCCCTATTTTCCAACATGCAGAGCCAGCCCAAACTTAAAACAAGCAAAAGAAGTTTCTGGTTGGATATTTTGCAAACTTCCTCTGTCCATCCCTTATAAAAACTGAGAAAAAGTCTTGATTTATGTAATGCAAGCTACTGCCAGGTTAGATTCCACTGCTCTGACACTCATCTCAGGATAAGTCAACCTAAAAGCATTGCTCTGGAAAAGGTTTTGTTAGAACCAGTCTCAGCCTTAAATAAAGAAACCAAGTTCCCAAACCAAGTTCCCTCCCCACTTCCAAGATTCCTCCAAATCTTCCCATTATAGCACACATCCAGAAAGAAAAGAGGTACCTGCAGTCCCAGAAATGCCATAAAAATTGTATTTATGGTCCCCAAGATCCCTTCAGGATCATACGGCATCGTTGTTTGGTAAATCACCTTAGAGAGAAAACACTTGTTACAGGGCACCTGAGCAACCAGTCTGCTCTCTCTTCCCTCCCCCTGCATGTATCCTTCCCAGGCCCTTCCCGACAGCTGGCCTGTGTTCAGTGCTCGCCTGCGGCTTCATACTGCAACCCAAGAGCTACTTACACTTGAAGAGGGATGCTGATATATATGCTTTTCTCCAAGCAGCAAACGATCAATGTAACCAGCCGCTCCTCCAGTGCAGTTGGGATAGTTTCCAAAGTCTCCAATGCCCCCAGGACCAAGATAGCCCCTAGACCAGAAGCAAACAGGTTATGGCACCAAGTGTTTGTACATTCCACCTGAACAGCAGCTGGTCCACTGGCCCAGCACACTAAACACTTGATGTTTTCCCTGGCCAGCGGCACGCGGTGAAACACAAGTCCTACGTGACAGCTGGCTGGTGGCCATCTTGTTCTGATCATCACAATGCCATGAGCAGCCGGATCACGAGGGGACAGGCAGTATCAGGAGGCTAAAGCAATGCTTCAGTTCAGACCTGGCTACCCAGCCAGCTGCTCCACCTGCTCTGCAGGTGCTGACCCTTTAAAGGGGCAAAGACAGAGACAGGGATGACATTGCGATGATCATATATCGCTGTACACAGTTCTCAGGGAGATTTTAATCCTCTTCTTCAGACAGAAAGGAACAATGATGTTGCTTTTATAACACCTGGTACTTTAGTACCAGACAGTTTTTTCACATGATGAACACTTCCCTTAAGCCTGCTGGCCTAAAAGCTCTCCTCTTCACTCTTTTCCTATGGCTAATAAATGTATTTTCCACTCAGTAGAAGAAAAACAATCATCTGATGCCCCACAGAAAGTAGTCTGAGTGCACAGTCTTACCTGGGACAACCCGGCACTGGTAACAAAAAGGTGAGACAGAGCCAAATCACTTCTAACATCAGAATGAAAATCCACTGTGGCCAGTAGGGGAGAATATCCTGCAGAGCAGGACATGGCGTCTCCTGCATGAGAGGGAGGGAGGAGGGTATTAGCTGGCAAGTAAAAACCATGCCCTCAGGGTATCCTGTACTTCCTGGCAGGCAGTCCCCCAGATACAAGAAGGAGCTGTTGTCATGACAAAACCGGGTTCTACCAATAGACTTTTCATCTTCACAAACATTTTCCAGACACTTAAGTTACTTGGGGGAGGGGTAGAAGCAAGCCAAAACAAAAGCCCACAATGTTTTTTAGCTTGGAAAATGTCAAAAGGAATTTTGATTCATGAGTACAACAAAAGCCTTTTGGGAAAACTGACTCCAGAAAGGCTGGAAAGCATTATTACTTTCCCCTGCTGTGAAAAAACACTGCCAAAATTCACCGGACAAAACACAGGCCATGGGTCTCAGCACAGAGATGCCTGTCCCTGAGGTCCCTTGGCGGTGTAAAGTCACCAAAAGTGGCTGGGAATGCCTGCTTCCAAGCACCATCTGAGTGGATCAGTGAAATCCTCAAATACAGCAAAGCTAGATGTGATAAAACGCAGACTGGGACACTGAAAGGTGCATTCTCCCCCAAAATTTTTGCCAGGTCACACTACACTACACATCAGGTAAGATGCTACATGTTTTCTCATCATTTCTCATGTGTTCTTTGTGCCCAAACAAGAGCAAAAGCTCCCAAACCCTACTCCAGTATCACTTGTCATCTCCCCACATAACTCACCAAGATCCCACTCTCAACCCCCGCTCTTGTAAACAGGAGTTCAAGAGCAGCAACCACCAGGTATGTGAATCCCAGCCTCTGGAGCACCCCAGGAATACGCAGATTATCCCAGGACACTGGAAAACACGCAAGCAATGTGGAAGAGGAGCAGACATAGGCTCTTTCGTAAATATAAAAGCTACCCTTCTCCAGGGAGAGCTGAGACCCGCTGCACCTGCAGGTACAAGGACACCTCTAATCTGCCAGCCCACTTTCTGGAAATCATAACCCTGAGAAAGTCACCACTAAGACGATAAACAGCGGTTGGCACAGGGGTCAAACACAGAGAATTGCATCAGTGCAGAGCTGAACAGCACTCTACAGGATACCATCAAACCGCCCCTATGCAACTGGTCAGTACAGAAGGCCGACACTGTTTTCTCAACAGCCCAACGAAGGAGGCAGGACCAACAGTTGCAGAAATACAAGGAAGAGAGCAAGCTCCGCTCACATGGTCCAAGGCAGTAATTGGGATTCACAACTATGATTCCCAGCAAGATTAGCAGAAAACTCCTCCAGAGGATTTTCCCGAGCACCTTCTGCTTGGAACTTCCCCACCTCAGCATGGAGCTCATTGACAACGATATCGATGTCCCCATGATGAAGACAAACCTGGAGAACAGAGCAGATGGGAAATGGAGCTGACAGATGTCTCATCACACATGTGAGTGACAGCAAACACTAAAGCTAAGAGTAGCCTGCATTGCCCCAACAGAAATGCATGTATTGAGTGAAATTGGACAACTTTACTTCCTTTGATTGCTAGGAATTCCCAGACAACTGAGCTTGTACTATGGGACCCTTCCACCTCTTTCAGTGGTCATTTGAGGCAATAAAGTTCAGGAAGTAACTGCATTCTGGTCTTTCTGCAGCAATATATACCACCAAAAAAATTCCATTACCCAAAATTAAATTAGCGTCTTTAGAGCAGTAAAATACAAGCTGCAAATCTATGATTCATATTCAGAACTGACCCGCTCCTCCCCTCTAGATTAGGTTCACAGTCCAAGTCCAGCTCTCATCTCCAGGAGTAACCACAACTGGTGTGTATTTTAGAGAAACATGCTAGGGGCAGATGGGATAGTTGCTTCCCCATAAGACTAGAGAGATTATAGGTTATAGAGAGATTAGCTTAATTCAACATTCCTTTGGCTAATTTTACCTCTGGATACACATCAGTCCAGCTTTGAATCCTGCCATACTGACCGCCTTCAACACGTCAGCTTGGCAATTAGCTCCTCAAGGATACTGCACTTCCACTGGTAGGGTAACCCTGGGCCTCCCACCGACGTTGTGTAGGTGGAGGAAGGAGGATGTGGGCAGCCGAACGCAGTTAGCTCTTCTACTGATTCATAAGGATGGTGCTGTTATCTGGAGGGGCAGATTCCTACCAACCGAATAACACAAATTCACCTCTCCAAAAACATGGAGGCAAGGTGCGCACAATGTTCTCCTTGCAACCCTTAATATATAGAACCACTTGACACAAGAACTATTCTTCAGGAAGACTTACCATGGAAACACCAGGTCTGCCACTGTTAATCCTACAGAGAAACACGAAGAAACACATTATTTACCTCAAACCCTCCCTAAATTTTAACAACATTATTGCTGAGTTTCCAGAGGAGTTGCAGGCTGTTTGCAATTATTTGATGCCCCAAAATCTAAAACACGTTATAAAGAAAACATACAAAGAGCTAATCATCTCACTTCACTGCTTTCACCATTCTCCAAAAACAAAGTCCGAACTGATCGCTGTGTCTTGGGAAAGATTTCAGGGGTGGGATCCTTGCTGTTCTCCACTAGGGCAGCACAATGCCCAACCCCTTCCCCATCAGCTTGTCAATCAAAGCATTATGTTCGTACAGCATCGAGCACCATCAGCTTGACTGTGGTCACAGAACAACACAGGAAAGTTAAACACATGAATCTCTGTCAAAAATGAAAAGGTTACACACAGATTGTGATCTGAAACTACGCCGTCACTGTGTGATGAGCAGGACTGTACGCTGCTCTGCCCATTAACCTAAGAGGCCAGATACCCTGCTGAGGCAGACTGGCACAGCATCCCAGCCTTCAGCTGAGCATCAGCTCGCTGCAGCAGCTGCAATGCTAACCATGTCTAGATGCTGCCGCAGTTAAAACGTAGATTAACTGTCTCAATTGTACTTTACCATTCCAACTCTCATGTTTGAAGAACCAGTATTTTCCTCCTCCATAGTTAACAAACACCATAATTATAAGAGAGAGCCTAAAAAGACAACAAAAGCACACACAAAGTATCACATGTCGATGAAATACATAGATATGAACACACAGTTAATGTTTACCCCCATTAGGACATTTCTAACTGTGAGATCTGGCTTATTTTATTTTTAAAGCAAGATTATGTACAAGGTTTCCAGCTTTGCCAAACGGGAAGCAGCGTTTCAAAGATCATGGGTGGCGGTGAACCAAAGTAAGCTCCTTCACATAGCGTTTTCGCACTGAACATATGTTGTTCTTTTCCACCCTCTGCCACAACTTTAATGTTTCCTCAAACTAGATCAACTGCAAAGTGTTTTGGAAAATCCAAGATTTAAAACCTTGAGTATCTTCCAAGTAAAACAGACCCCCTTGAACCCTCCATCTGCTATGTATTTCCATACACTGTCAAACTGCCATTGGAAAAATCTCATTCCCCTTGGAAGAACTGCTTTTGAGCAAAGTCTTCTGCTCACCCTCGGAATGTGTCCAGTGAACGCAGCCGCTGCCGAGAGGCCGTGCTCCACAAACGCGGGGTGGGATCGCTGCTAACAGAGTCTGTTGTTTTCGGGGACCCGAGCTCCTTCAGGAACAAACCAGACACCAGATCGGCAAGTCAGCAGCTGCATCAGCTGCCTAGAGAACAAAGATCAGTAAACTGCAGACTTTCACATACTGTGTTTGTCTTTGTTCTCCCCATCTTCCTCTTCCTTTTGTTTCCCCACTTGCTACTTCTAACCCCTTCACGACTCCACCATATTGCAATAATATTTGCAGATGCTCCACACTCCCCCTTTGACCGGGGTGGAAACAAAATATGCAGTGAAAAAAGCCTGTGTTTGAGACTAATGAGAGCCGAATCCAGCTGAAATCAGCCACAGATTTGCTGTCACTGTGAGTGCTGCTTCACAAGAGTTGAGCAGATCCAATTGTTGACTCTCAAACAGGATCCATCCCATCCCACTGGCACCTGTCTAACACCACAGAGAGACTGTTTAGAGAGCTAAATCAGCCACTACTTTTAAATGCAGGAGTGGCTTCTTTCCAATCAAGTTCCCTAAATCACTCTGATCAGCTCCAGTAACAGCATAAAGAAGCAGACATCGCTGTAACACAGCTATGGAGACGCACAACTACAAGAACAGCTGCAGAGCTCTGCTCCCAAGTCTTTTGATTCTAGACAGGTTTGGACCTCCTAGATGTGAAGCCCAGACTGTGATGATCTGTCTATTTGTACTACAAAACACATCTCACACAGTGATGCCAGGTCTAGAGCTGCCAGAGAAATGTTGACTTCAGTGTAGATCCTGCTAAAATTCCTACTGTGCTGGAAGCAGACATGAAAGCTAGCACTTCTTCCCTTCCCTTACTTCGTCTATGTCAGAAGTGGACAGTATTTTCACCAACACGTTTGCTTCAAGGGAACCAAAGAGGGCACAAAGCTGTATGTTCGAGACTTGCAAAAGCTCTATTGGGAATCCACTAAACTTGCATGGAAACCCTGTCTAGCATTCTCCATTGCCCGTCTAACTTCAATACAAGATTTGCCAAGGGGAACATGCACAAGGAGATGACTAGTAATAAACAAGTTCCCAGATGTCCAGATAATGTGTGTTCCTCAGAGGTGAAAACATTACAGAATGCAAATTAAAGACACTGTGGTCACTCACGGAATTAATCAGACGATCAGTTTCTCTGGGGTTCAGTTTCTTATAAACCCAGTTTCTGACTGGATCAATTCTGAAAATTAGTAACAGTTTAAAACACAACACAAAACAAGAAGTACTTTATAGCCAATTTCATCTTAATATCAACGATTCAGCAGCATAAATCAAAAGTTGCGGCAGTCTCTATTTCTGTTTTCCCAGCTCACATACGCAATACTGAGATTCAGCCAGTACCTGGGACCTCAGTTAAGTCCAGCTCTGTAAGTACACTGCCACAAGCTCAGGTTCAGGGGCTTTATTCTTGGGTCGTTTACAGGCAGGGACAACTCACGTCATTCAGTACACAAGATGGAAGGCTCCATACGCTACACACACTGATGTCCCACTGACTTGTATTGCCAGTTCAGGGCTAGACCCAGGAACAAGTCACAGGAGGGTAAGGCAGGGTGTGTGCAAGCTTACAGTGGACACCCGCAGCTCTGCAGTAACCGCTCTACGTACAAGCTAACGAGGCTGCAAGATATCCCTCAAGGGAAATCCTATCACTCTGTATTTATTATCATATGGACAGCTACCACAGCTGAACTTGTACACGTCAACCTGATAACAGGATCTGATCTGCAAGCAGGGCTACTGTGGGACTGCTTACACTACCACATTACTGCGTGTGTTTTGAAACTGGCAGCCCCACTTCACGTGTAAGAAGGTATTACAATACTGTTCACTTACTTCATAAAAAGGCGTCCAACAATCAGGATAGCAAGGATCCCCGTGTAAACCAGGAAAGCAAAGAGAATAGCTACATGAAAGGGAGAAGAACACAACTCTATAAATGATCTAACAAAACCATTCAGCAGCCTGGGCTTGGCCAAGTGTGGCACAAACATGACAAAAAACCCAGCCCACCAATCATCACATCACCTTCTCCATGCAATACATATCTCCAGCATCAGTCCCAGAGGAAAAAAAGAAAAAAACAACAAACCACAACAAAACCCCAAAACAACCCAAAACAAAAGCAGGATAGTTTCAAAGTGCAGCTCAGGGACTGCACAACTCGGCATAAAAAAGGCAAAATAAAACTGCACTGCATCACAAGGCAATGGTCAGAAAAGAGCTGATGTGCTATACATTCTGAAGAAGAAACTAGAGATTTAGAAACAGCCTCAACACAAAGAAGACAGGGGAGAGGGTAACACACCAAGTTTGCAAGCATGCAGATTTTTTTTCACAGCTGGAAGACTGGAAGGACTGAAGAATAACCTAATATAAAGGAAAAGAATGGAAGAGACGTAGATGAGAGTTTGAAACAGGAAAGGAGATGAACGAAAAAGCAAGACGTGAGGTTTAAAACTAAAAGCACAACAACAAACAAAAGTTTAAACACTGTATGAATTGTTTCCCATTTTGTGAGAAGAAAGATAGAGGCAAGAAGAGGGATTCTGTGCACATACATAAACATGCAGGGGAACAGGAACTAACTACAAAAATATCTCCCTCTGGACACATACCCACTTATTTTTCTGAGCTAATCCCTGCTGCAAAAAGGTTGTGGTCACACAGCATATCATGTGAAGAGGCCTGATCCTGGTCAGGGCCTCAAGACGAACATATAAATCGTAAAGAGGTAAGATCCTGAGAGAGGAGCAAGCCCATGACACATCTTCAGCACAGCATAACTGGCTGCACAGGCTTTTTAGCAAGTTGGTTCTGCTGGGAGACATGCAGGTTGTAGAATGAAAGGGGAAAACAGAGCATTACATACGGAGGTAGCTGTTGATAGGGCCTTCATTGATGACTAGGTCACAAGAAACACTTTTGGTTCTTGTACTTAGGGTCTTTACCACAAGGGAATAATTGCCAAACTCTCCAAAATGATACTGAATCCTGCAAAGGATAAAGGAAATGAAACTTGCTGAGCCATCACTGCGAAGTTCAGGCACCACGGCAGCATTTGGGGGGCTGTAAGCCTGAATGCTTGCAGGAAAGGCAAGCTGAAAACTCGGCCTAACAGCATGATCTAGCGACGAGGTGCCTGGCTCTGCCTTTGGCAAACATTACCCTCCCCTCGCCCAGCACAGATGCTTTACCACACATGCACTGCCTACCACATCACCTGTCTTCTCGAACTACAGACTCTCCGCCAGAGAAACCAGGTGCTTGCACATACTGGCTCAGTGCACACCATTTCAGCTCCTGCTTGTGCCTAGACCCTTCCAGCACAGTTCTGATGCACACCACAGCTACAGCAGTGGAGGAAGGGCTGAGCTCCAGGTCCAAGCAGCCAGGAAAAAGCAGGTGATGAGCAGGCAACAAATAGGCACATGGCTTCAGGTAAAAAAACCCTAAATACAGGACAGAGCTACCCAGGTGTTCTCCAGGGCTGGGCCACCTACTTGCAGAGCTCCCCGTCACCCACAGAGCCGTTGAGCAAAAGGGTGAGCGGATGCTGGGTATCGACCGCGACTGCCGCCATGCCCGGTGTTCTCGGGCTCCCGTTGCTCGGCGGGACGAACGCCAGGAACTGATACAAGCACTGTGGAAGAAGAGCGGGAGGGGAGCTCGTCAGTCCCAAAGCGGAGGGAAGGCGGCCCTGCCTCGCACAGCGGCCAAGCCAAGGGCAGCTGCCCAGGGGCCGGAGCGGCCCCCGCGGCGGGGCTTCCCGGCGCGCCGCCGGAAGGTTACACTGACGCGAAGCCAGCCAGCGAAGCCACGGGGAGACGCCAGCGAGGCCCAGCAGTCCCGCCGAGGCCCGGGGCCGGGCTGCCACAAGCGGAGGCCGTGGGGTGACACCGACACTGCACGACCCCTCCGCGGGGCCCTCCGCTCACCTGGTGGCAGGCGCCCGAGAGGGCGGCCAGGCGGAGGCCCGGCACCGGCAGCTCGTTGCGGACGAGCAGCA
>Ga0065711_1002475_pt1 | contig 33644 bp, 19 predicted proteins | sample Hoacrofraction12_FD_59098 | JGI IMG/M metagenome (GOLD analysis project Ga0065711, IMG submission 59098) | Hoatzin crop microbial communities from Cojedes, Venezuela - Epithelial fraction 12 v2 (version 2) | ecosystem: Host-associated > Birds > Digestive system > Esophagus > Crop | place...
TGTGGAGTCTCCTTCTCTGGAGATATTCAAGACCCGCCTGGACAAGGTCCTGTGCAGCCTGCTGTAGGTGACCCTGCTTCGGCGGGGGGGTTGGAGTAGATGACCCACAGAGGTCCCTTCCAACCTCTACTATTCTGTGATTCTGTGATTCTGTGATACCCGAGCATGTCCACAGAGCCAGCACAGGAATTTGTGATATACTGCGCTGCTTATTTATCAGAGCAGATGGGTTCCTCTTTACTGATGTGGAGAGGGTCTGAGCACCGTTTCCCATTTCATGCCTAAGCCAAGCTGCCTGATAGCGGGTCTCGCAGCCCAGAGCTGTACGGCACAGTAGTGGCCATAGGTAAAACGAGCTGTTGTGCGTGGTCCCAGCCCAGTGGGGACAGCGTGGGAGGGATGACACATCTGCTCAGCTGGATCTGTTTGCAACCCAGGACTGGAAGGTGACACTGGGGTGAGCCTGCCCAGCTGTGCTCAGTGGTGGACGGGGAAGGCAGTGGGATGAGGCATCCATGGTGATGATGACAGAAAGGCAACTACTTACCATGTGCCCCTGCAATGTAAACATCAATGTCGATCCGGACAAATTCTTTCAAAGTCTGTTAAACCAGAAAGAGGCACCATTTAGATATTGCTGTTTTTGCTGAGAAGAGCCACTCTGGTGATTAACCACAGCAAATATACAAACCACCTTAAGATATTTAACATCTATGATGGTAAGCAGCTTGAAACTCAAATTCTCTGCACCTAATGGCAGGATGATCACTTCACATGACTGCAGGCAGGAATGACTGATCCTTTTCAAAAGGGGTAGTATGAAATACATTTAGGACATAGTAAAAAAGATATTCTTTCATAAATTCTATGGCTTTGTTGTACCTACTTGACACATGATGAAACTAAGAGTCCAAAAGCTTCTGGCGAGATTTTTATAACTGGGAATTTGAGCAGAACTACAGTTCCCACTGACACGGCGGGTATTTAGTTCCTATGGAAATAGATATACACACCCTACGTGGCTCTTGATAGTTAACTTTAGCTACTACTGATTGAAAATTTTGTTTTTATTGCTTTATTCAGGGTCATCCTAGGAAGCAAGAACAGGAGCAGAAATGAAGTTCCAATGCTCCAGCTCCCAGCCCAGTGTTTAAAGCCATATTTCACATGTACATTTCTGTGAAGCTTCCCAAAATCTTACTAGGTGACAAAAGGATGCCACAGCCGAAGTCTAATTCCAAGAAAATTTAGGTTGATTGTTTAATCTGTTTCCTAAACATTTTCTGTGGAAAATGTACATTAAAATTCACATAAACTCAAAGGTTGCCACTGACTTTCCAGACCAGGTAGAAATACCTTTAAGAAGCAGGCTAGAAACACAGAGTAGAATCACAGAATGGTTTGGGGTGGGAGGGACCTTTGAAGAACATCTAGTCCCGGACATCTTGAACTGGACCAGGTTGCTCAAAGCCCCATCCAACCTGGCCTTGAACACTTCCATTGATAGGGCATCCACAACTTCTCTGGGCAACCTGTTCCAACATCTCATCACCATCATTGTAAAGAATTTTTTCCTTATATCTCATCTAAATCTACCCTCTTTCAGTTTAAACCTGTTGCCCCTTGTCCTGTCACTACAGGCCTTGTTAAAAAGTCTCTCTCCTCCTTTCTTATAAGCCCCCTTTAAGTACGGAAAGGCCACAATAAGGTCTCCCTGGAGCCTTCTCTTCTCCAGCCTGAATAGCCCCAACTCTCTCAAGCCTTTCCTCCTAGGAGAGGTGTTCCATCCCTCTGACCATTTTTGTGGCCCTCATCTGGCCCTGCTCCAACAGGTCCATGTGTTTCCTGTGCTGGGGGCTCCAGAGCTGGATGTAGGACTCCAGGTGGGGTCTCACCAAAGCGGAGCAGAGGGGCAGAATCCCCTCCCTGGACCTGCTGGCCATGCTTCTTTTGATACAGCCCAGGATACGGTTGGCCTTCTGGGCTGCAAGTGCAAATTTCCGGGTCATGTCCAATTTTTCATCCACTGGTACCTCCAAGTCCTTCACAGCAGGGCTGCTCTCAATTTCTTTATCCCCAGCCTGTATTGATACTAGGAATTGCCCTGACCCAAGCGCAGGACCTTGCACTTAGCCTTGTTGAACTAGCTGAGGCTCACATTGGCCCACACCTCAAGTCTGTCATGGTCCCTCTGGATACCGTCCCTTCCCTCAAGTATAACTATATTCAGATGTTTTTCTTTCATATAATCACTGTTTGTCTTGGAATTACAGTTACCTTTTGGAGGACTCTCATGGCAGAAAAATCGAGAAAGGACACTGGTGAGAAATCCAGAACGATGCTGTGGATGTTGACCCGGGGTACAGTGATGCCGGGAGGGAGGTCAGCGCCCCAGTTGATCTGAATGGGCAAGTCTGTCATGTTGACGGGCTGGTCCAGCTCCTCTATCCTGTTGTTGTCTAATTCTTCATCTGACTCCTGTGTATGGTTGGCCATGCAAATAAAGCCTTTCTGTGTTAACAGACAAACATGTCATAATTAACATCTATTTCTAAGACCCAGACAGGGTAGTAGTGCATCTTACGCAAGGGGGAGAGTGCTGGCAATGCAAAGCTGATGTACCCGTGACACGGAGCAGGACCCACCTGCACTTTACACTAGAAAAATTCTCTCTCTCCCTTCTCTAGAGGAGTTTGGAAATGTTGGCTTTCCTCTTATCAGTAATTTGACCATTATCATAATCAGTTAATGGTGGCTTTTTATTGTTCCCTCAAGTCAATGGTCAGATATGCTTTGATTCAGTAATTTTGGAACAAGTCAACAAAAAGCCAACAGGATTTGGGAATGGAGAAAACCAGCTTTATCCTACCATTGATAAAGCACGAACATCACCTCTGTGGAATCTGATCCTGCCATTTGATGCCAAATGAAGCTCCAGTGGACACATACAGTTTCTGCCTATGGTAAAGTTGTAGGTCTCTAACTGTGAGAGGCATTTAAAATCTTACTTTTGAAAGGTATTTATGAAGTGAAGTGGCAACTTGAGGAGTAGCATATCTAATTAAGACAGGAGCCTGTGAGGCACTTCTCTGCCATGTCAAGTCAGGGTGCTGGTTGCTTAACCTCTCCCAAGTGGAGTTTCCTTACGTACGGGCGTCACTTGCAGCTCTCCTTTCTTCAGCATCTTTCTGATCTTCCTCAGAGCTTTATTGCGTTTCCTCAGGACTCTCAGTGGGTTGAAGCCAACCTGCAGAAACAGCACTTTGAATAATTTAAAAAACCCTTAGTGACACTGGGGGAAGAACACAACATCTCATGCAGCTTTTCTTTACAGTCACAATGAGCATGGTTTGGACTTGATGTTGCCTACCACTTTTCATCAGTTCAGACAAAGGCCCTTTTTCAAGGCTGGAAAGATGTCTACAGGTATGACTGCAAACCAGGCAGGCTGATCTGTGCTAGCTTTAGGACAGCATTATAGCACTGATCATGCTGTAGCACAGGCCAGTAACTGCAGCAGGCTGGTGCAGTGCTGGCTAGCCCAGAACTTGTCCTAGTCATCTTTGTTATGAGATGGCCACCCAGGCGACTGAGATTAGAGAACTCACAGGTTATATCTGCTCGATGCCACCTGATTGCAGCGTGGGTCCTATACACGTTGTTTTGTTTTCTTCAAGAAGAAAAACAAAGTTGATCATGCTGGCTGCGTATGTCTCTTGAATCTCTCAGCTGGCTTTAGCAAAATTATATGGCAGGTAAATTAGGCTAATAAGGGTTACAAAAATACTAAATTTCTACAAATCTTCTGCCTCATATACCTAGTGGATGGAGGACACGGGTGTTAAAAATGTCTGTACTTGTAAAGAAGGACAGCAGTGTGAGCATCTGCACTCACAGACAAAATCCTTCAGGCTCTTCTGAGGTGAAAGACGAGCACGTGGAGACCCACACATGCCAGATTCCCTGGTTCATCTTCCAGTTTCTGTCCCTCATGTGAAGAATAAACTTCTCATTACCAATGCTCAGGGTAGTCACTGCTTATTTACTACCCCCGAAGAGCAGCAGGAAGGGGAGGTTATGGGTGCAAGAATTTGCCTTAGACTAGAATAGATGATTTCGGTTGGAAGGGACCTACAATGAACATCTAGTCCAACTGCCTGACCAGTTCAGGACTGACCAAGTTAAAGCATGTTGTTAAGGGCATTGTCCAAATGCCTCTTAAACACTGACTGGCTTGGAGCATTGACCACCTTTTTAGGAAGCCCGTTCCAGTGTTTGACCACCCACTCAGTAAAGAAATGCTTCTCAATACCCAGTTTAAACCTCCCCTGATGCAGCTTTGAGCCATTCCCAAGCATCCTATCACTGGATACCAGGGAGAAGAGCTCAGCACCTCCATCTCCACGTCCCCTCCTCAAAAAGCTGTAGAGAGCAATGAGGTCGGCCCTCAGTCTCCTTCTCTCCAAACTAGACAAGACCAAAGTCCTCAGCTGCTCCTTACAGGACATTCCTTCCAGCTCTGTCACCAGCTTTATTGCTCTCCTCTGGAGGCACTCAAGGACCTTCACATCCTTCTTCAACTGTGGGACCCAGAACTGCACACAGTGCTTGAGGTGAGGCTACACCAACGCTGAATACAGTGGGACAATCACTTCTTTTGTCCGGCTGGTTATGCTGTGTTTGATGCACCCAGGATGGGGTTTGCCCTCTTGGCTGCCAGGACAGACTGCTGACTCCTACTGAGCCCACTGCTGACCAGCACCCCCTGATTGCTTTCTGCAGGGCTGTTCTCCAGCCACTCCTCTCCCAATTCATACTTGTACCCACCGTTACTCCATCCCAGGTGCAGGATCCAGCATTTGGACTTGTTAAATTTCATCCCATTAATTGCAGCCAAATGCTCCAATCTATCCAGATCCCTCTGCAAGACCTTTCATCCCTCAGGAGAGTCAACAGCACCTCCCAGTCTGGTATCATGAGTAAACTTGCTAATGGTGCGTTCAACTCCTGCATACAGATTGTTAATAAATATATTGAACAGGACTAACCCTAGAATTGGACCCTGAGGAACACCACTGGTGACCAGTCACCAGCCAGATGTAGCCCCCTTCACTACCACCCTTTGAGCTCTGCCCTTCAGCCAGTTCTTCACCCAGTGCACCATGTACCTGCTCAGCCCGCAGTTGGACAACTTGTCCAGAAGGATGCTGTGAGGGACTGTATCAAAAGACTTGCTAAAATCCAGAAAAACTACATCTGCTGCTTTCCCTCATCCACAAGGTGGATGACCGTCTTGTAGCAAGATATCAAATTAGTCAAACAGGACTTTTCCTTTGTGAACCGGTGTTGACTCTGCCTGAGGATTGTATTAGTCTTTAAATGCCTTTCAATAGTACCCAGTATAATCTTATCTGTAATTTTTCCAGGAACTGAGGTTAGACTAACAGGTCTGTAGTTTCCTGGGTCTTCCCTCCCACCCTTTTTGTAAATTGGAATAACATTGACTAGCTTCCAGTCAGCAGGGACCTCCTCAGACTCCCAAGACTTTTGGTAGATGATCAAAAGGGGTCCTGCCGTAACATCCAAAAGCTCCTTCAGTACTCTGGGATGAATCCCGTCAGGCCCTTGTGAACACTAGACTTGTGAATGTTCAGCTGATACAGCTGTTCCCTTACAATTTCAGTGTCCACAAATGGAAAGTCACTGTTCCCGCACTAGTGGTCCTCTGACTCAAGGGACTGGGCAGTCCAAGGTCTATTAATATTATTAAAAGACTGAGGCAAAAAAATGCATTGAATGCCTCCGCTTTTTCTTCATCCCTATTAGTTAGATGACCATCTTCAACAAGTATCAGTCCAATGTTTTCTTTAGACCTCCTCTTGCTGTTGACTTACTTTTAAAAGCCTTTCTTGTTATCTGAAACAACACTGGCCAGTTTCAACTCTAATGGAGCTTTGGCCTTTCATGTTTTCTCTCTGCACATACGAACCACAGCTCTGCAATCTTCCTGCGAAGCCTGACCTTGCTTCTAGGGATCATACAATTTCTTTTTGTATGAGCTCCTCTTGAGCTCCATGAGGGGTTCCCTGTTCAAACAAACTGGTCTTCTGCCCTGTTTGCTTGACCTATGACACAGTGGAATTGCCTGCTCCTGTGCTTCTAAGATGTGATTCTTAAAGACTGACCAGCACTTGTGGACTCCTAAGGCCTCAAAAGCAGATTTCCAGGGTACTCTGCTAAATAGCCCCCTGTATAGCTTGAAGTTTGCTCTCCTGAAGTTCAGGGTAGCAACTCTGCTGTCCTTTTTTCTTATTGCGCTGAAAATTTTTAACTCAACAATTTCATGATCACTATGGCAAATACAGACACCTACCATCACATCCACCACAAGTCCTTCTCTATTCACAAACAGCAAGTCTAGGAGGGCATCTTACCTAGTTGGCTCACTGAGTACCTGTGACAAGGAGTTATCATCTCCTACAAACTTCAAGAATTTCCAGGACCTACTCATCACAGGAGTATGATATTCCTCGTTGATGTCCGGGAAGTTGAAATCTCCCAGAAGGACAAGGGCTACCGATCCTGATATTTCTCCTAATTGCCCATAGAATAACTCATCAGTGCTTACATCCTGGCTGGGCAGTTGGTAGTAGACACCCACCACAACATCTTCTTTGTTTTGCAAGTTCGGTTTAGCCTGGGGATGGCTGGCACAGAGAGGGGTCAGTGGTCTTGGCTCTCTGAGCTGGTTATGGAAAGACCAGCTGCCCTCGCCCAGTTTGTCATGGAAGACATGAAGACCTCTTTGATGATAGGGTGATTTTGTTCAGCTTTTCTTCTGACTGTTGAGGTTAAGTTCTTTGGGGCAAGATGAATAAACTAGCATTTATTTGGTGTAAATAATATAAATGCTAATAAAATAAAATGATGTCCCTTTATAGTCTCTATGTTTGCACTACTTTCTTCTAAAGAACTTAAAATATGGATATACATTGTTAAAGTGTAAGTTCAGTACAAGTCAGGCTGTTCTCTTTCTCAGAGTTGTGTGCATACAAGTCGCATTACAGTAGTGGCAACAATATTTGAATAATTAATGAAAAATTCATCTTTGAACTCTGGACTGACTGCATATGTAGTAATTGTTGGGAAATTGTATTCACCTCAATGTGTAATGCAATTCATATTTCCAGATCAACAGGCCCAGACACTTACGGCAGTGATGAGTTTCTCTCTGAAGAATTCAATATTAGCAAAAAAGATAGGAGATGAGCACCTGAAAATCTTCACTCCCTCTGGCTCATAGATCTGTACAATGAAGGAAAAGTGTCAGTAACGATGCCTGCTGTAGAAACACAAAAGCAGCAGATAGATAGCAAAAGAAATGCAACATTTCTTACATCAGTGTAATCCTTCCTGTTCCTGTAGATGTTACTTCTCCCAACATTAGCTAAAACGGTGCAGCTTGGACTGTGAACAAACACACACACACAGAGTTATTTGTACCCCATACCGAAACCTGGCAGAAGGGAAGGACTGGAGAAAGCGACCTCAGCTCTAGTTCTTCAGACTGAAGCAGGACCCACATCCAAGCGTTTATACCCGTAAATGATTTTTCCATACACGGTTGCTGGACAGACTGAGGCATGGGGCTGCTGGTCACCTCTGTATGGGTGGAATTAATTTATAACAGGAGGCCCTGAGATATCTTTTCATCGCGTCCAACAAGTACTCACATCTGGGAGCGGATCACCACGGTCAGCAGCTGGAATGCCACGGCGGTAGCTAGCCCAATATCCAGGCCAAGAAAAACAGCAGCTAAGAAAGTCACCACCCATATAACCTGTAACGAGCAGGTGGATGACAGTGGTTATGAGCGTGTTAGGGACCTGGGACCTGAGCCCAGGGTGGGAGCAGCAACGTTTGGACTGTCTTTTCAGATCTGGTCCAGGCTGTCCACCCACTTTTGGCGAGTGGTTTTATGTTTCCTAGGTTTTGTTTTTTTCTTGTAAAATAGGGCCAGGCTCACCAGAGAGTGTTTCTAGGGATGACAATTTCTGTACGATAAAGGCTTAGAATAATGGAGCTGTTGATCTTCTATAGGTGGTTCACTAAACACTCCATCAAAATCCAGCAGAAAGGAAAGGTTACAAGTAAATCAGGATCCTGGTAGAGCAGAGAGTTGTAAATGTGCTTTGGATATCAAAGCAGGCAAATGTAGGTGCTGTGAATGTACTTGACTGATAGGCACAAATGACTAAAGAATACTGAGTATTTTTAACCACAGATCTCAAAGCATTTTCATATGGTAAATAACTGTTTGGTAGCTGTGAAAACTGAGGCCTGGAACCATTTGGAAACACAAGGAATTGGCTGATGAGGAAGCCAAAGAGCCTATATTTGCTGAGTGTCAGAGGTAAGCAATCCTGCCCTCCAGCCATGAGCTTTACCATTTGGAGTAAACCCTACAAGCCATGGTCTTCACTTGTTTTTTTGCTGTGCAACCTCCACCTAACATGCTATGTGAGTGTGAGAAAATACCCCTGAACGTGTAGCCAATGCACTGGGTATTTAGACATTTTCTGTAACTGCTTTCGATATTTGACTTTCTATAATGAACTGTATTTTAATAGATTTTGGTGAAATAGATGAAAATGAAGTTAGGAGAGAGAATCAACTCAAAAGAGGTGGGACAAAACCGAAAACATGAGCAAGGAGTATAAAAGTAAAAAAGGCATGCCACTATTGTACTTTCCATTTAGTGAAGTAAGACAGGTATAAAAATAAAGATAACCTGTAAGCAAATAAGGTGACTTTCTCAGAGTGCTCCATTTCTAAATGCTTGTGGAAATCAACTTACACAATCATACTTGTCCTTTCTCCATAGGATGCCTACTTCCTTGAACTGCATGAGCATTCCTTTCAAGTTGCCAAGAGCCAAAGATGCAAGGACGGACTGTTAAGAAGACCAAAATACATGTTGAATTTTAAAGCAAGCAAAGCAAATGTTGAGCATTAAGACTTAGAAGATCACACAAATACGGCCAACGTGCAGCTGAAAGGCCAGGCAGCTCCTCACATCATGTCACTGCTGCAAGCCGGGATGCCCTGTGCATCACACTGGAACCTCCCTAGCTGTGGTGCAGCGCAGGTGTCTGACTCAAGGCTGCAAATCTCACTTATGTGTGGCGCCTAAAAGCTGCTGCTGTGATATTTGGTGTTTGGACATTTGCATTCCCTCTGAAGGACCAGATGTAGTGGCCCTCTCTGTCATGATCTGGGAAGAAGAACCAAGCTTTGCAAACCTCTGTCTGGCTCTCATGAAGTCTTTGAACACTCGCAGTGACTCTTAGAGCAGCCCTGTCTTTGGCAAGCGGGAGGAAGCACTAGGTGAAAGCAGTGAATACCTTCTGTAATGGCGCCAGGAGAAACCCAATGGCCAAGATCACAATCAAGACAATGACAGCTGAGATAATACCGGCAATCTGCATGAGAGAACAATTCCACCATGAGTAAGTGCCCAAAGGCATTATGGTCATCCAGGAAAAAAGAGAACTTTCTTGCATTAAACCCCATCATGATCTGTTGTCTTCTATACCTGTGTTTTGCCTCCTGTGCTCTCCTGAACACCTGATCTCGACAGAGCAGTGCTGGAGGCAAATCCTTTGAATGATCCGCCAACTATATTACCCAGCCCAAAAGCAATTAGTTCCTGAAATAAAAAAAAAAGAAGAGACTGTTCTTAAAAGCTAGTTCATGACAGTTATTCACAAGGCAAAACATTCCTAAAATGAATTATTTCCCAGTGACAAATGCACTGTATTTATTTCTGTGTTATTCGCCTACCTGGTTGCCGTCTAGCGGGTAGTCGTGCTTGATGGAATACACTTTAGCCACGGAGAAGGCTACTGCAAACCCAACGATTGCGATGGAAATGCCGTCGACGACACACTTTTGGAGGACACCTACATCAGGTGCAACAGGTGCATGAAATCTGAAACACAGAAAAATCTACTCCTTAAGGATATGACTACGAAGACAAGTTGCCAAGGAAGTGAGAAAGGCAGTGTCCAGCTCATACTGAGTGCTTTGGAGAGATGTGATACAGAATTGTGAATCTGAACCAGGTAAAACTTTGGGGAATCCTTGATCAGAACAGGGACTCTGTTTATCCGCGCTTGGCTCAGTTTGTATCTCAGCAGATTCTCATTTCCTTGGCCAGGACCAGCCACAGCCTGTTTTGTTTGAGGTGTATGCACAGTTGTCTTCTAGTTACACACAGGTGTAAGATCTGACACAGCACTGGGGCCCTTGCACAGGTAATTTGCACATGGAAGGATTTAATTTAATTGTAGCAAAAAAAAAAAAATCCCTGCATGATTCATCGAAGCACTTTAGACAGCTAAACAGATACTTGCTGAGTCGGGTAATATGGACTAGTCTCTCAAGCTATCTGCTGGCTTCACCATTTCCTGCTCCTTTGATCAGAGGCTTTTGCAGATCCTAGGGAGAATTCCTCTCTGGGCTTGTTTTTTTTAACCCTCAAGTGATCTGAAATCTGAAGAATGGAGACTCTTGAGCAGAAATAGCTGTTCATCTTCAAACCTCATCTACTAACACCCCTGGGGCTACAAGAGGCAGTCAAGAGTGTCCCAGTGAGTAAATGGCTGTGGTCTGCTGTCCTAGTAAATGTCTTCCTCCCTCTTTTTAACTTCACGTGTGCCTAAGTGTATCCTTGGGTGCATTAAGAAGAGTGTGGCCAGCAGGTCGAGGGAGGTACTCCTTCACCTCTACTCTGCCCTAGTGAGGACCCATCTGGAGTACTGCACCCGGTTCCGGGCTCCCGTGTTCAGAAAAGATGAGGAACTACTGGAGAGAGTCCAGAGGAGGGTTACAAAGATGATTAGGGGATGGGAGCATCTCTCCTACGAGGAAAGAGTGAGGGAGTTGGGCTTTTTTAGCCTGAAGAAGAGAAGGCTAACAGGAGATCTTATAAATGCAATAAATATTTTGAGTGTGGGTGACAAGAGGACAGGGCCAGACTCTTTTCTGTGGTGCTCAGCGGCAACATGCACAAACCGAAACATATGAAGTTCCGTCTGAACATGACGAAGAACTTCTTCACTCTGAGGGTGACGGAGCACTGGAACAGGTTGCCCAGAGGGGTTGTGAAGTCTCCTTCTCTGGAGATATTCAAAACCTGCCTGGACAAGATCCTGTGCAACCTGCTGTATGTGACCCTGCTTCGGCAGGAGGGTTGGACCAGATGATCCCCAGAGGTCCCTTCCAACTCCTACCATTCTGTAATTCTGTGATTGTCTTAATTCTTTATGCCAAAATTCTGGCATAGCTGGATGTACTCTCCATATAGATATATACTCTCTATATGAATATACTTATAGAGGAGCGGATTTTAAGGCCTGTGGAGGATAACAGTGCCAGGGAAGATGCTGGTGGCTGGTCGCAGGGGACCAGTCAGAACTGTGCAGTGCCCTGGTGGCTTCCCAGGACTGCTAAGGCTGAGCCATGCGTGTACTTCAAGAGAAATGGAGGGCTTCAGGAGTGAGTAGGTCAGTAAAAGGGAGAAACATCAACATCCTGCTCAGCAGCTCTCTTAGAAAATGAAGCATGCAATGATTTCATGTCACAGCGTTTTCTTTGTCACGTAGGAGATGGGATCTAGTGAGTAACTTTTGCCTATTGAAGGTGTGTCCTCATATTAGTGAGAGCAAAATGTTTGTTTGCCTACCAGAAGAAGATAAAGCTGATTATGCTAATCAAAAAGTAGAGCTGAACCAAAGTAGCACTGACAAACTGGAGAACATTTGCCCCACTGGTAAATTTTAAGCAAATCACTTACCCCTCCTCTAGTTTTCCAACAACAGCTACATTAAATTTTTCTTCGAAGTTTGCAAAATAGGAAATCAGTGCTGCTAAGACTGTCTGAAAGATAATAAACCCCACTTCCATTAGGCATATTTAAGTAAGAGTTTGAAGAGACTGTTAAAAACCATTTCTTTCCCTCTCCCACATGCCCTCCTGTCTCATCACATAGCAGCAGAATTATGCCCCAAGTCTGCACATCCGAGGTGTCACTCCTGAACCCCCTTACAGGTATGGATATACATTCATAAATCACATGGAAAATACATCAGAATATCTCATTAACAGAGAACATCCCACCCAATAAACCAGGTGTTTTCTAACAAAGTTCTGTGATAACTCTGGGGGAAAACAAGCACTGCCTGCGTCTATAGCAACAGCTTCCAGGACTTTAGGAGCTCATTGCTTGTGCGAGGATTCCTCCACCCCACTGCTGTTTGGGGAGCAAACCCCTCTGCTGCTGGCAGGCAAAACTGGTTTGTGCTTGGCCATGGATGGCCAAGGTTTAAGTGGCTGTTTGCAGGTGTGGTGCAGAGGGGCCCCAGCTGTGGGACTGCAGCCGGCTGGTGTCAGAGGGAGGCAGACGATTTCATCCAAGGAAAAAAATTCAAGTTTTATAACATTTTACTCACTATTCTGTTAAGAACAGCTAAGCAGAGCTAAAATACCTCGCAATACGTCATAAATGCTGCCAGTTTTCCCTTGCAGATAAAATGACAACAAATCATTTAGTACAGAACAGGAGAAGAAATAGTTAAAAGGCTGCTTCCCATGTCACTGTAGTGATGGAGCGATTGCAAAATGAAAGAGAAGTGACCATTACCACAATGAGTTCGATTGGGATGGGAGTTGGTAACTTTGCTTTGTATCGATCGTTCATTTCTTTCACCACGAACACAATAATCGAGACAAGGATCGATGTGACAAGGTCAGCGATGTTTGTTTGTGTGATCTGGCTGAAAACACTCTCCAGAGTCTGCAAAATCAGGAAGAAATGTGGGGCTTTAGAAACAGTGGCACCCTGGCACAGTACCACTGTCCTTTCCAGAAGGGCCTGTGCCTAAATTGCTCTAAGGGTTATGGCAGTTGGGATTTATTCCCTGTGGCATGATGTGGATTGCAAGCCTCAATTAGGTGCATCGTCCAGACAGTGAAAGCATCCATGAAAGACCCTTTCTGCTGGCTCTTGACCCTCTTCTCCTGGTCTCCCCTGGCGGAGGGTTGGAGCAGCATGCACGCGTGTGATAGGAAACGTGAGCAACAGGAATTACTGAGCAGGTGCCTCTCTCTGCTCCTTCTTCCTGTCATTCTTCTTCCTCCTTTCTCATCCAGCAGCCCTCATGGAGTCATATCCAAATTAAATATCTAATGTCAGTCCAGTAAAAATGAATAATTAAATACTTGAGGCGAAGTTGAACACTTAATTAAAATATGCCAACACACAGTAGAAAATATTACTTCATTAGCCCAATGAGGTGTAACTTGGTGTCTGGTAATAAATTAAGAGATTTTTCATACACTAATAACACATCTCTCATGTTTTTCTCTTGTGTTTCCTCCTGCTTGGCTGGTTTTATCCTGGGTTCTGTTATTACTGCCTTGTGATATGCAGTCAGATATACATCACAGGTTTCAACAACGTTATAAAATAAGAACCTTTAGCACTTACGTAGATGATGCCAAATGGTTTATTAAATCCAGGGACAGATAGTTGAAACATGAATTTCAGCTGAGATACCACCACATGGATAGCTGCAGCAGTCGTGAAACCGCTAATTAGTGATTGTGATAGATAAATAACGATGAATCCAAACTGGATAATTCCCAGAAGCAACTGAAATGCAAAATGGCCATATGTCAGTGTGATTAATTCGTGCTTTTAAGGAATCTCTGCAACAAAGAGAACCATATTTAATGGGAACAAAGATTTTCACCTGATCCCATACATCCAGGGATTAAGGAAAATAATGTCACTATACTTGTGATAAAAGTTGAGACTAAATAACAGGGCGCATAAGACTAGTAAGAGTAATTGCTAGAGCAGTTGAAACCTATTCTTTTTGTTTTATAGCTAAAATAAACCTTCTTCACTCTTAGGGTTTCCCGTACCCATATTTTCACATGGTACCAGAGTTTCATGAACCACATACATATTAGTATGTCAGGAAGGAAGGAACTGTAGGAATTCTGTATTAGGGAAAGAAGGAGAAATTGTGGGTTTTTTTAAAAGACAAATCCAAATACTTTACTGTTATGAGACAGAGCTTTTATTCCCCTTGCTGTGTCTGCATCATTCACATTACTCTCACAACCACTTTTTTCCTACCCAGCAGACTGGTGTTTGGTGCAGGTGGGGTGCCCCTGTGCGGGCTGTAGGCTCAGGTCTGGGCAAAAGTAGGGATTTCACAGCATGAATCAGTGGCTGGTCACTGGAGGGGGGCTGATGTCTTCTAATCAGTGAGCCAAGGTCAGTTGCGTGGGAAGGGGAAGAGAATTTCTTTGGTGACTACACCAGCAGAAAACAAGAGGGAAGGCCAGTCCACCATCCACTTACTCCTGTATGTGCTTATATGCACGTGTGGGCACACCCCCTGAAGTTTACCAACCTGAAAAACCCCAGAAAGGAAGGTTACAGATGCAGCCACCATCACCCTCTCTTGATCTATTGTGGAGGTATTTGTGGAAGTGTCATTTCCAGCACTGTCGTCGGGCACGAGCCTGACAACGGCTCCTCCCACCATCAGGCTGAGAACAGGGAAGGGACCTGAGCGGCACAAGGCGTTCGTTAGAGACCCGCAGGCGCAGCGTGTACTTCTTCACCAGCGAGGAGTGTGGGCGGTGTGCCGGAACTTACCCACTGAGATATGTCTAGATGTGCCAAAGATAAAATAGACCAGAACAGGGAAAAATGCTGCGTAGAGTCCGTAACCAGGGGGGACATTCACCAGCAAAGCGAAGGCGAGACCTGCAAGGACAGAGACCCAGGGAAGGGGCTGAGCGCGTTACAGGCTGAAGCCAGCAGCCCCTTTGCAGCTGGCATAGCAGGCTGAGTCAGAGCACGTGTGTCCCGGAGGTACCTTGCAGGACAGCCACGAGCCCCGTGTTGATGCCAGAGACGATGTCGCTCAGAATCCACTCCCTGAAGCGATATGCTGGCAGCCATGAGACAATGGGAAACAAACCCAGGACAATTTTTTTGACCCGTTGTGGGGAGCAGCTGTAAAGACACAAGAGGACAGTGCTCTGCTGGTGTACAGCTTGGCTGCGTTGCAGCCTGTCTTTGGAGGGGAAACAAAGAGGGAAGGATTCATGTTCAGGCTCACAGAGGTCAAAATCTCACCCTGATACAGCCCTGCTCACCTGCTCTTCCAACTGTGCCTCAAAGAGGACCTGGTGGCCTCCAAAAGTCCTTTCTGACTGAAATTTTCATAGAATCATAGAATAATTCAGCTTGGAAGGGACCTTTAAAGGTTATCTAGTCCAACTCCCCCTGCAAGGATCAGGGATATCTTCAACTACATCAGGTTGCTCAGAGCACCGTCCAGCTTGGCCTTGAATGTTTCCAGGGATGGGGCATCTACCACCTCTCTGGGCAACCTGTGCCAGTGTTTCACCACCCTCATCATAAAAAATTTCTTCCTTATATCTAGTCTGAATCTACCTTCTTTTAGTTCAAAACTTTACCCCTTGTCCTATTGCTACAGGCCCTATTAAAAAGTCTGTCCCCATCTTATTAAAAGCCCCCTTTAAGTATTGAAAGGATGCAATAAAGTCTCCCTGGAGTCTATGCTGCGAAGCACCCAGGACAAGAGAAGCTGTCTGGGGTACAACTGTAGGAAGACTTTTAAGGGTAATAGCAGTTAACATTCTTTAGAAAAACCTGACATTGCATTTGGTTAGTGAGTTTTCATTTGCTTTGTTGGAATCTGAGCTGGAAGTTGTCAGGATGGAGCTCATGCTGCCTGAGAGCAGCAGTTCAGGCTGTTTCTTAGATCCATATTTAAAAAAAAAATTAAATCTCCTTACCGAAAATATAGTCTCAGATGATCCCAAAAGGTTTTATGGTATCTGTGCAATTTCTCATGTTCTTCATTGAACAAATTCTCTGAGTACACAGGTCTGGCTATAACATAGTGGTTGCCCACAGGTTCAACCATTTCTGCTGAAATGTCAGGTGAGGATGGCAACTCGTGTGCACTTCTCTCTGGCCTTAGTCACTTAAAAACCTGAAACAAAGAACGGGGTTAGCTCCTTATGTACTGTGGGCGGGTAGCCGTAGCATAGTTGGGTGAACTCCAAACTGAGCGTTACCACCTTTGAAGATCAAAAGAGAGATGGTTGAGACACCCGCTTCACTTTGCCAAGGTGATCTCCTGCCCCCCCTCCTCCTTCCACTGCAGGGCAGTGTTCCACTGGAGCATGAAGTATTTATTTCTAAAGATGCAGCCGAAAAGAAGACAAGATGTATTTTGAGTTAATTTATCTCAGAGTCAGCCATCTACAACCAAAACCTGCCTCCCTCAAGGGAGACTAATTCCTTAAAGAACAATCAAGCAGATCCCAAGCAGTTTCTCTTTGTGGCACCGCCAGGAGCCTGGGAGCTCGCTGGAACCCACCAACACAGGAGAGGAAAGGCAGAGCCAAGGCAGGGCTCAGCTGTCTGCTTTCAGACTTGGAGGCAGGGCTGAACCTTTCAGCTTGGGTCTGTGTGATGAGGAGGTTAGGCTCAGCAGTGAAAAAGCAAGGTGTTGCTCCTTATTAGGTTGTTTGTAAGATTTATTTCCACAATTTGGCTGGACTGGGTCTCCTCTGTTTCATACTCACAAACAGTTATTGCAATGTCTGACCTAAATACTATTTTCTGCCATGTCCCAACCCACAATCACATGTTTGTGCTGAATAGAAACTCTCCTCAGTCACTCCAGAAATGAACCCTGAAGCCCACATGACACATGAGAAGATTCAACATTTGTTTCAGATAACACTGGGTATTTTGCAATGATTAATTGATGCCATCACTGTGCTGTTATGTTTTTCTCCTTGCCTCACATTCTTCTCACATTAAATTCACCTAAATAAACATCCTATCTAAAAACATTTCTCTCTGCTGTAGCCACCGTTAAATATTCAATGCAGTACTAGTCCTAGAAAAGGGCTGTGGGACTTGTTCTTCGTAGTCACAGTAGGACTAGATGATCTAACTGAACTATTTTCTATTCTATTCTATTCTATTCTATTCTATTCTATTCTATTCTATTCTATTCTAGTATTTTCTTTTGGCTCAGGGGTGACGATGTAAAGTAGGATGCAAAAAGTCTTTTGTGGTATTGATAATAAAGTGTTTCTCTTCATTTTCTTTCCCCTGGTGATTTCAAATGCTCCTCAGTGCCTTCGTGGTTGCTGGTCGTCTCATCAGAAATGCCCAACCAACACTAGTTCCTTGCTCAAGTCTGTTGCCTGACTCCTGCTGAAATAGCCTACGTGCATTTCTAATTCAGACTTGAAAAGAGGGCAGATTTAGATTTTAGGAAGAAATTCTTCACCATGAGGGTGGTGAGGCCCTGGCACAGGTTGCCCAGAGAAGTTGTGGCTGCCCCCTCCCTGGAGGTGTTCAAGGCCAGGTTGGATGGAGCTCTGAGCAACCTGGTCTAGTGGAAGATGTCCCTGCTCATGGCAGAGGGGTTGGAACCAGATGATCTTTAAGGTCCCTTCCAATCCTTATCATTCTATGATTCTATGATTCTGTGATTTTCAAGTGGCACAAAGCAGTCTGTACAGTTGGGAGCAGACGGAAAGCTTTTTATCTACGACAATTTTAGCATTAAAATGTCAATCTCATCCTGAGACTTTGCTACAGGTCAGGGCCCACTAATGAACCTCTCAGATGTGCTGGTTTTGGTGATGTACTATTTTTCCACAAATGATTCACGATTTTGCCAATGGGTTAAACATTTTTGTTATCTGTTTTAACATTAAAAAATTGGGTCTGTAGTATTTTCCAAAAACTGGCAGGTAATTATTCTAATTTTAAAAAGCTCAAAATCTAAGCTCATTCAAGACTCTGATCCAGTCAGTTAAAATCATATTCCAATCCTGTAATTGTACACTGCTGTCCCTCCCTTTGTTGGAATTAGAGCGCCAAACTTGAGAATGATGAAATTTCACTGAAAAATAATGATTAATTGAATTCTTTCTCTGATAAATCTCCCTGTACTTAGACTTGCAGGAAGAAGTTTTCTCTATTAAAGATTTTAGAATTTCTCTGTTTCCTAGTCTGCATATCAGTCTTTTAGACTTCGTGTCGCAGAGAGGAATATTGATGAAAATCCTGTTGAATAATTTTGTTCATTACATTGTAGGGCACAAGATGTACTATTTGTACCATTTGAAATGTTCCTAAGCCATAAAAATAAAAGAAGTGCTTGGGTTACTCTTTCATTTTAGATTTTCCCCAGTACTGCAGCTGCTGTAGCTTTTCTGAGTACTTCAGTCATCACTCCTGCCCCTTACCCAGCGTTTGTTCCTTCCTCAGACCAAATTTAATGCCCCAATCTCAGGGAACATGCAATATGCCTCTTTACAACTCCAAATCGACTTTGGTTTATTACTGCTGGTCTTGTTGAAGGTGTATTTTTTGTGTTCTTTATCTTTCCTGATAGGAACCCCATTTTACTGACTCTCCTCCTGGTTTGGTTCGATGACTTAGAGCTGCACAAGGAGTCTGGGAGCCTCGCCCTGAGAGTCTCATCAAGCTGAACCTTGTGAGCATGGGTCTACTTTAAAGACTGTGGTGCCACATGGCGTTACTCAAATGAAGTTTAACCAAGCTAGCCCAAGCACCTGAAGCCCGGTGTAAAGTGACTCCAACGTGTTTCCTAACAGGTAAATGAGACCATACCATGCAGCACCTTGCAGCAGCTAGATGACCACTCCTGCAAGTCACCCACTAGTTGAGCTTTTCATGTCTCGTTCCCTCTACCACGGGCTCTGTCAGCAGCTATCAGCTACCGTGACTTCAGCAACTATTGCCTTCCTCTTTTTCACTCTCATTTTCTTCCCATATATGTTTAGAAAGGTAGGATGCCATCTGCGTGGGGAGGTTTTTTCGGCTGCCGGCACCATTACTTATTTAGATGTTTTAAAGAAAATAGGGATATTGTGATGACTGCCAGCATAGTGGAGGTCAACCTCCTCCGCAAATCCCCTAAATGAGAGGTCCGTACTCCACTAACCCACACTGCCTTTCCACAGTGCTCCCATCATTCAGTCCTTGGACTGCTTGTGGGACACGATCAACTAATGCAGTTCTTCTGAAGAGTTCTATAATGTGTCCACCCACCCACTGGGAACAGGAGCACAGCCCAACATTACACCACACAGCTATCAAGTGGTAACAACTTTCACTCACTATTGACCAAGACTAGGTCTGAACTGAAACCCCAGAGATAACATTCTGGTTCAGTTTTATTCCATGTAGCCTCTGATCCTGTTCTCATGGCCAGAAATTAACAGCATTACCATCTGCCACGTAAAATACTCCAACTCCGCTGCTAATTCCCCACATCTGTGAACCTTTGGTAATGTACATTTTGATGTGTGTCATTTTGTTGAGGTGATTAGCAAAGGGATACTTTTTTCCCTTTATTAATTTATCTTAAATATTGACCAAGACGTACATAAAAATCTGGTAACTTTAACTGAATAATTGCATATTAACATGCTTCCTCCAGCTTTTCAATCTGTGTATACACACTCAAAAACTCTATTTCTCTGCAATATAAGCATTTGAAAAATACAAACAAATTCCAGAACAGAACCTTTAACATTTTACAAGATATACAATACATAACTAGAAGCATGTAATTTCTGAGTATTACTTCACATATCCCATATCCAGACTGGCAAGTCAAAATTGTACCTGATGTGTCTTCCAGGAAGCTCTTCAGAAGAACCACACTAAGATCTTATGGAAAAAGGTATCCTTGAAATTTCCAGAGGCAGTGCAGGTATCTTGTGCTGTTCTTCATTTCAGAACCTCCCTAAATAGTGGCAGCACTTTAATAACTAACTTCAGTTAACTTTTACAAGAAAAGGAAGATTTCACTGTGGCCTTGACCATTGAGCCTATCCTCAGGAGGGATGATAAGAGTCATTTCTTAAAGTTCTCTGTGATATTGCTTAACTTTGTTTGGTGAATAGTTTCTGATTGGTCTGCAGAGACTAATATGGGAAAATAAAGATGAATAAGAAGGACTGTCTGTTGCAATCCCATGCTGTGCATCTGCAAGGTTTCTGTTTAGCATGGTGGGAAATAGTGACCTCAGCTATGGTACCCTTCTATTTCTGAAGGAGCATGAGCCAGTGGTAAGGGAGATGGGGCTGCTGGGTGTGCCAGCTCTCAGCAAGGTGTGCCACTGTGAACCTTCCTCCCAAGCATCTTTTAGGGACTTTAAATTGTCTTTGCAGAAGCAATTCCTATATCCTCAGATCATTTCCAAAAATAGCCTTTGCAGAGATTTCCAACTTCCAGCTGTGACTTGGTGGAGCTGACACTGCGGCATCCCATGATGGCTGGTAGAAATGTGCAGACCATGTGTATGGCCAAGTGTTGGGGCACAAACATGGCATAGGTGGGTTGGGCTGTCCTGCAGGATCCTGCTCCCCTCCGCTGCCTATAGAGGAGCTGAGGGAAATCATCCTTCCTAGGCCAAAATGAGCTTTTGTAAACATTTCCCTGAGATACCTACAACCACCTAAAGAGATAGCTGAAAAAACATTTTTATGCCTCAGGCTGCAACTTTGGTAGCAGGTGCTGTGTTCAGGACAGCAGTAAAGCCTCAGTGCTGAGATGCTGAGGACACCATAGCATGAAAGTTCTCTGCTGAAAACCATCTTTAGGACCCTTTCCTTAGGTCATGCTACCACAAACACCTAGAAACTCTTCAGCCATTGATACCCATGGTATCAGGAAGGTCGTGGGTTGCAGACTCCTCAGAACACTCCTCTGGGCTGGAAGACAGGGCTGATCTTAGGCTTTGGGGGTCTGAAATCACAGAACCTGCCCCTGAAGAAAGAGTTTTCCTCATCTGGTGAAGAGAACATGGCATGAGGGAGGAGACCCTGTGTCCTGAGGGACAGTCACACACAGGAGTCTAGGAGGACAAGAGGCAGGAGAAGCCTGATGTTCAGCTCTCAGGTGGTTTGCATGTGTTTCAGTCAAAGATTAAACCAAGAAATAGTGGAGCAAGCAGGACCCCAATATCTGTCCCCGCTAAGCCTATTCAATCAGAGTTTCTCTCGTGCGCTTTAACACACAGCTGCAGGTTTCCTGAGAGTCTTTATGGACCTTAGATACTTTTGAAAGTTGGAGCTACACTTCTAACGAAGACCATAAGCTCCCCTAGTCAATAAAGATCCCAGGTCACTTCCTAAGCTGTCAAGAGTACCTTCTCTGTGACAACAAACTCCTGGTTTTGGTAACTGCTGTTAGACTTAAGGGATTTGCTGTAGTTTGTAAAACTGAGACAGAAATTACTTTTACCATTATTTAACAAACACATAAAGAGATGTAAAACAGCTCAAACCATAAAACAATTGAACAGCTTTTGGCCTCCCTCCTCAAAGTGCAGGGATGGTGTGGTCACAGAACTGCTTTAAAACCACCCTGAAGTGTTGAATGTATTCTTCTTTCTTTGTATTCAGGATACATTGGGAGAAGCTACAATGTAAAACAGTAGGACATCTTTTTTAGGACTGGTTTTAAATGCAGGAGGGAGTCTTGGCTCTGATGAAGTCAGTAGAGTCTTCCTTGGCTTCACCACATCCACCTGTGAGTGCTTTACTCTTGGATTATTTCCACTAATTCACTGAAGCAATGAGGTGCTCCATGGAGAGATGAAGGGAATAAACACTTTGGCCTTTCTGTTTGCAGCAGTAGTGTTAAGAGCATCATTTTCTCCTGATGGTGCAGAAGAGGTTTTGTGCACAAGGGCCATACAGGTGGCAGGTTGCCTCTCTCCCATGCCACAGAAGTTTAGCTGTGCAAAGCGCTGATGTTGTTACACCGGGTGCTTAAACACTAGGTAAACTCCATAACCAATTGGGAAAGTGTGGCCTGTTCTGCCAAGGCAGAGCAGAAGAGGAGGAAATGAAAATTTCTCATTGCTCTGTTCCTCAGGCAGCCGCAGAAACAGAGAGTTCAGTGCCGTAAATCAGTCACAGCCTGATCCCTTGCCAAGTCTCAAGAACTCTCAGCTTCCTCTTGTTTTCACGGGAGCTGAAAACTACTCACTGCTCTTGAAAGCCACTTGGTGAGCCGAGCTCTGAAGGGCTTGACGTGTACCGCCTCCCACCCTGGCTGGGCTGCGGAGGGAGGAACAAGTGGCTGGAGGGAGATAAAACAGTAAAAAGAAGATAAAACAGAGAAAACAGTTCTGCTGGAGATGCACTTCACTTGTCTGTTGAAGAGCTCCATGTCTTTCTTTAGTGTCAAACAAACACCAGTATCAATACTGGGAGATTAGCTGGCTGAGAACGTGGAGAACAGCACAAGCCTGTGCTGATTTCTAGTGTTTCCTAATGTTTTCCTTCACCGTATGCTGTATAAATCTTCTGTTCTCGTGTGCAGCTTTCTGGCCACATCTTGTCTTCTGCTGCCCAGTTGGTCACCCTGCTGCCAGGTCCTGCCCAAAACCTTCAAAGTATCTCTCACAAAAACGTCTGCTCCGGTGTGTCTAGTGCAAATCACTCCAAACTCAGGTTCTTCCAATCCTTTCAGATATGACACTGCTCCACTTGGGCACCTCAGTGGGTAAGAGAAATGTTGTATTTTGCTCAACAGTAAGCGTGGTAGTCAGCTTGGGCATGCACCGCTGGTGGGTGCCAGTTCCTCGCTCCCATTTTGGAGGAAGGGCAGGGACCGCAGCCCATGGATGGCATCCTCAGGAAGATTTAAAGCGCCTACTGGAGACCTCCAAGAAAGAAGAGGAAAACTGGGTGGCCCTGTGTTCATGGGAAGCAGAGGTGTCACTTGTACTCACAGACTCAGGACACTGATGTCAGAAGGAAGCATAATGTCAATTCATGTCCAGCTTGTTATACTCTCTAGTACCTTGTTTTCTTTAGAGCAAGTTTCTCTTTCTGTTACCCTGAGGCAAAAATTAGATCAGCCATGCTACTGGGTCAAATTCAGTGGTGATGCATAAAATGGGGATGGGGATGAGTTAGTTTAGTTAAGAAGCAAGTGTCAGACAGTCAACGTAAGTTTGGAAAGGGCAGTGAGGTTGGGTAGGAAGAGAATGTCAGTTCCATTAACAATTATATTTCTGGATTGCTCAGATTTATCAAGACTTGTACAAAAATAGCGTCTGAGTTTTGCTTAGTGACTCAGGAAGAGATAAGGCTATGGGTCACCAAAGGTCATTGCTCCTTTGTGTAGAGTACACAATAAGCAGGAGCACCCAGTGCTGCTACAGCAGTGTATCATGCAAAAGGGGCTGGAAATTTCCAACTAAAGGCTTGGTGCCATGATCACATCCCTCTCATTTTTTATTCACACTTCTTTTATTACACTTTTGTATTTAAAATCCCTTTTATTATGTACTGAAGAGTTATTGTGCCCTGAAAGCAGCAATCTTGTCCTGGATGATGGGTGTTCATATGATGGCATTATACCATAAAGAACACAAACACAAAACACCGCATGCTGCCTTTTAGAACACAGAGAGTTTGTCATCCTCCTCTGTCAACATTAAAAATCGGGCTTCAGTCTTCAAGACAAAAATGTCATATTTTAACCCAATGTTAATATTATTTTGTCTCTTATGAACTTTCTATATTTTTCTTAAGGTGTAAGTAGTTCCTTTATTTTTATTTGAAGCCAGCTATCTCTTGATTTCATAAAGCAAATTAATTTCTTAAGAGATATGTCAACCAACTAGAGAGGCAACCAACTAGACTAGACTTGTTGATTCAGCATTTAACCGCATTTTTACACTGTGGCTGCGTATAGCAACACATTAGAGTTGGCCAGGCTGGGAATCACAGTGATGAGGAGATGCACAATCACAGACCCCTGCAGAGCTTCTCTTGCCGGCAATGGGCGAGTCAGAGAATTTGCAGTGTCACAGCCCAATTTCCTCTGTCCTTTGGTACTGATACTGCTACATGCACATGGAGCTATGTTTAACCCAGGGAGTAATGAGTGTTCAGATATCTGAAGACAAAGCTGAGGAGTTGATAACCTTGCTTGTGCTGTGCTGCAGTGGGAGGCTCAGCCTTGCCTCTCTGCCCTGAACACCTTCCTGCTGGCTCCAAGGACACCTGCTCCAAGAGATGCTTGTGGGACACCCACTTGTAAGGGGTTTTCAGACACATGAGAGTGTAAAAACATCCTGTGTGCCCGCAGGCTAAGGGAAAGGCATTGCAGGGTGTCCTGTCCAGCTCTGACTTGCATACAGAAGCTATGTATATTCCTCCCCTAGGTACATCCCATCTCTAGGAAGCCATGGTGCCAGCTGCCTGTGGCTTTACACCACAGCCCTTTCCTGCTGAGATTGTGCAGATCCATTGTGTGAATACCACGGTAACGTGATGCCAGCCCCAGGGAAAGCTGTGGTGTCCCCACTGGGTTTCCTTAGAGTCTTTCCCTCCTGGCAAGCGTGAGCAGATGGCAGGAGGAGGAATAGTTTATTCCTCTCGTGGTGGGAGTTAGTCAACTGCAGCCCAGGAGCTGCTGTGTGTGTTGAATGGGGCCTGGCACTCGCGTCCATGTCCCCCCCAAGCACTGCTGAGCCAGAAAAGGCCCATTTTCCACCCCTCAGCAGTGCTGACCATGTGTCCTCGAGTCCGTCACCAGGCCATGACTTTGATCCAGTTTCTGGCTCCCCAGAGGTCAGTCCAGATAGTGATCCTTGAAGCTGAATTTCAGCTACTGAGTCCAAATTTCTATTAAATAAGAAGCAAAGTCAAACCAGCATGGGAGTAAACCCGAAACCTGACAGTAATTATAAGTGGCCAAAATGCTGCCTGGCAGAATACAACAAGCAGCTTCTCCAAATGGGTGCTGGCACCATATTTCTCCAGAAAGCCCTGGCCACTGTTTCCAGTTTCCTCTTTAAAGTCCAGCTGAGCACACTTTTAGTTGCTTATCTGTTTTGGAATACCGTTAAGGATAGTGTTAAAAATGACCTAAATAAATAAATACACAGCAGATATTTCTGTGGAGCTGGTGGAACATTTGAATATATTCAAACACTAAGTTACAGCCACGTCCTTGTACTCCTTTATGTTTGTGCTCTAAGTCTCCCTGTGTGGTGTACCTTTGCAGATAGCAGTGCAATAAAATGCTCTATTATCTCCAGATACTTTAGACTGTGCCATTCCTTAAGCGTGTGAATTATGCCTGAGGTTTCCCCCAGGTAACAGTTACATGGAAAAATGTATTTCCCAATATTTTACCAGATCCCTTATCAGTTCTTGGGGTGCTATCAGCTTCAGCTTGTTTTGCAAGAATGTGCAAAATGAAACGATCTGAGGTTTTGCTCATGGAGCAACACTGATGTGTTCATCTAGCAGAGGGGTTCACCTAGCCACAGGCTGCACGGCTTGGCAGGTCTGGAGTCTATGCTCCCCCACATCATCTCCAAGTGTTTGTTCCAGAGCTATTCAGGTGTGTACAGCCCCGCTCTCTATAACCCTTTGAAATCACATCTGGATTTGGGAATTTTAACCTGAACTCACCTTTATTACCATCCTGCTGTTCCCCTGGAATTGCACAAACCAGGGATATGGAGTATTTTGTCCTTTGGTCTTATGTCAGGAGAGTTTCAGATTATTTAGGGAGCCTCATTTTCTTGAATATCTTGGTACTTGCTAAGAGAGCAACTTCCAGTTTCTGTATTGCAATGAATTGTCACTGAAATGCTTTTATTTTTTTTTAATTTTTCAATTGACTGTTAACATATTTAACTTTTTCTATTTGTGGACTGATAAAAGTTTCCATACAAGTCTCCCAAGTATACATTACCATCTAGCACAGAACAGCCTGCTTTTGTTACTTGTGTTACAGACATCCTTAGAAGTAAAGCAGTAGGTTCAAAGACCACATGCTGAAAGTCAGTAGTTTAGATTAATTATTTAGATTAGTGCTAGCAAACTTTCACTTCTTTAAACTTTGCTTCTCCATATCATACAGAGACCACATACTTTTAAAAATACTAAAATACATGAAACACTAAATAAAACATTTAATATATTTTAAAATAACTATTATCATAAATACAAGTAGGGCAAATTAAATGTAAAATTCAAGAGTTGAGTTGAGTTGTAAGCAGAAATTAAACATAATTTTGTTCATCCCTCTGATTCTCAATCTTCAAATGAGATCTTTCTCCTCCTGTTAAAAAGCCCACAATGCCCTTTGTTGCATTCACACCCCTGAATAGCCGTCCTATCTGCTTCTTTGCAGACTGACACAAGGAAACGATGAAATATCTTTATGCAGATCAGCAAGTGGCCTGACTTGGCATACTGTCTGCTCAGGAGAAGGCAGGAGTAGGAAAGTGGTAATTCCAGACTATGAGATGGTCCTGGCTGCAGCGGTCCTTATTAGCACTGCTTATTTGAGGAGGTTTACAAGAATGGTGTTTGAGAGATCCGGAAAAATAAACGCCAACCACAAATGAAACATTTGAATGAATTTTCATTTATCACTTGGTGAAACAAAGAGCAGGTAGCAATTTCTGTATTTCCGTGCTTACAGTCCCAGACTCGCCAGCTGCTGGACTCCTGGGCTCATCCATAGCCTCTCTCAGTCAGTCAAACCCAGACTCCTATTTTTTTTTCATCCCCCACATGATGCTTGTAGTTGATATCTTAGTGTCTGCTTGTACAATGGAAAGCCTTGCAGGTTTGATGTGACTTGCCTACAACCTATGGTTTCAGCCTTTTTTTTTATTTGAAGCTGTTTTTTTCACAATTATATGAGACTTATTTGCTCCCTGTGCCAAACCTGGAGGAAAGCTTGGCCACCCAGGACTGTGATAAGGCCCATAGTTGTCTTTGAATCCCAAACTGGCCACTATCACAGTTCCTGTCTGCAGCATTATTGGTACAAAGAGCTGTATTTCCTCCAGCTGGGATAAAAATACGCAAAGCCACAAATCCCAAAGCCACCTGTGCAAGCCATTTTGCAACTGGCAAGAGGCAACAGCAATGGGAAAACCCTCTGGTCTGGGGGCGGTTGCACCTTCTTTTGCAGCAGCTTCTGATGAATGGACCCTGGCCACAGCACCCACTGCCAGAGCTGGCACTCCCCTGCGCTCCTTGCAGGACTGCTTCAGCTTGTAGTCATGCCAGATCAAACAAGCTAAAAATGTTGCATCTTATCAGTTTAGGATAAAGGCCACCTCGGAAAAGATAGTTGCTCCAGGAAATGAACTGCTTTCTCAATAGCTGGCATCATTCCCACTGAGTCACCGATGGGGCTCTAAGCGCTGGGCTGCAGGAGTGAAATGAAAAAGTCTTTTGGGTGAAACTACACAGGGAATCTCCCCCATGCTCAGCTTCATGCAAAAGCACTTGGAGATAAGGCAGTAAGAAACTGGTCTGCCTGACGAGCAGCGCTGGGCTAGGAAAAATGATTGTAATCCTGGACACGAGCCCCTTAAAGACAAGCATTTTGGGGATCTGTGAATGGCAGGGGAGAGGGCAGTGGCCCATATTTTACCATACAGTTATCAAAGTTTATGAAGTAGGGAATTTACAGCAAAAAAAAGGAGGATAAAATAAGAGCAGGATTTCCAGCGGTGCTCTCCCCTGAAGGGTGAGGACGCAAATGCTCCTCGGGATGGGGCCAACAGCAGCCGGGAGCCTCCGCAAGCACAGCCAGGTGGTTGTCCAGGCTGGGCAGAGGGAGCTGGGGAAAAAGGAGTCAGTCATCTAGAAACCGAGAGCTTGAGGTCTGGGGAGCTGATCTTCTGAAGAAAGGTCGGAAAATGAATAAGCCCTTATCAGACTCTCCTTCATATGTCCAAAAAGTCTTCCCTCTCTCATTTCCCGAGGTGTCTGCATGAAAAATGGTCACACAGATGATGTGCTTGGAAGTGTTTGGGTAATCCAGTCTTGTTGACGATGGAGATCAAATGCTTGCTCTTTGTAACGCATAGACCTGTGCGTTTCTGGGGCTTAAAGCTCAGTCCTGAAACAAAATTACAAAGTGCCACGGAGTTTGAGGAAATTCCTCAGTCATGTCGTATCTCTTACCCTTTTCAGCCAGATCCCTTACAAAGGCGTTAATCATAACTAACTTTTTAAGAATGATCGTTCTAAATATAGTAGTACCTTTTTATATGATACCGGCTGTCATGAAATATGCATCTAAGTATCTGTATTCTTTTTATTACCTGCCTTTACAACCTAAAGTTAGTAACCTTTTGCGTAACTTTGGCTGCACTTGCGCGATATAATTTCCAAGGTCTGCTGGAAAGATTTTTTTATTTATGACTCAGGATGGGCTTAAAATCAAAACCAAGTATCTGAGTACGTCTGATAATTGTGAGTTAGTTGCAGTCTGATGTCACTATCAGTACAAGCCCTGATTAAATATCCTCAGTCCTGTGATGTGCCCATGGAAAAACAACCACACAAATGTGTGTGGATCCCTTCGTTTTGTTAAAACATCCTGTTTTTCTAGCCAATCCAGCCCTTTATTTACTGAACTCTGTACCCAGACCCTGATTTAAACAGCACTGAGGAGTCAGACTGCAACTTGTTTTGGACTGGCAGGATTCACTGTCAGGACAAGGTGAGCAGGGGCTGTCACCTGAGCTGTGGGATGCAAGGCATGAAGCAGTGTTGTTGTTCCTGTTGTTGCCAGCTCCTAGTTAGTGATCACAATAAATAAGCGATATACACAAAATTTTGCATGCGACTCGTGATGTTCTAAAGAGTGATCAGTTGTTGCAGTTTGGGTTGGAAAGGCTGCATCGCCTGGACCAGCCTAGGTCCTGCTGGGCTCCCGGTCAACCCAGTGTGGAAGGAGAGACCTGCTGCTGTCACCAGTGGCAAGTCCAAAAACCTTCCTGCCTCACCCACCTCCACAAGAACCCATCTGCTTTTCTCTCACACTTTAAGATGTTCCTAAAGTTTCTAGGACAGTTTTCTTCCACCCAAAGCTAAGTCTCAGTTACCCTTCAGCAACTGGGTTTTGTTTGTCCTTAGAAGGATCAATTAAAACACAACTCTCTATAGTCAGACATACCAAAAGTTGGTGGAAATTATCAGGGTGAAGCAAAGGAGAAAGTCAGGACACTTTTAGGAGAGCGTAGGTGGAAATGCTGAGCTGCAGACAGGTGAGAAGGCAGAAGTAACTGGGAAAGCCAGCTTGCTGGGGAGGCTGATAAAAGACGAGGAAATACAAATTCACCTATGAGGGGATGTGGGCTGTGTGCTCCTGGGGGGCTTTCTGTGCCTGCAGCCTGGCACATGGGTGTGAGGTGGACACAGAACCCCAACATGACGTCAGACCCTGCGGGGTCCTGTGACACCTTCCTGTCTAAGAAGGGCATGGGGGAGCAGGGGCAGGGTGGGTGGTCTACGTGGTTTCTTTGCATGACCAGCTGAGGTCTTCTCCTTGCACAGACGGCTGCCAGCATGGTCGCTCGGACAGCTGACCCTCCTGCAAGGCTCCTTTGGATGGCTCAGAAATCAGCCCTGCCGGGGAGGAGAAGCAGGGAGATGTCCCCGCTGTCCTGCTCCCAGTCCTTCCCCTCCTCCTGTCCACTCACAGGTAAGCAGACAGCTGAGCCCTCATTCTGGGCTGAAAAGAGACAAGGCTGGGATTGATTTAGCCACATGAGGTAAAAAAAGAATTTCTTAAGGACAACAAAACATGCCTTCTCTTGTCAACCGCCTACATGATGGATAGTGAAACTTTATTGTGCATACATGAAGCAATTGAAAGCTAAGATTTTTCCAAACAGGTGCCACCGAATTGCAGAACATTGTGCTCAGCCTTGACTGCCTTGTGCACTGCAGAGCATTTTGTTAATATTTAAACTCAGTCTTTTGACTCTTCTCCCAGAAGCCCAGAAGGGTTTGTGATTTAAGCAGGTTGTGTAAGCAAGACAGCCCTGGTGGCTCCGAGCTGCCGAGTGGCAGAGCTCGCACGCACTCCTGCAGACTGGGAGTTTGTAAGGTGCATGGGCTGGAAGTCACAGTGGATGGATTGGCTTGTCCCAGAGAACTGCAAGCAGTACTTCTGGTGAAGCTACCACACGCGAGAGCTGACCTACACGGTGTCCCGAGAGAGCGAGGAGAGTGATGCTGGGAAGGAGTCCTGGTGTGCAAACAGGAACCCATCCCACGGCCGTAACCTGCCTGCCTTCATCGCTGTGATAAGGGAGTAGCATGGGGGACCAGAGGTGCAGCTGGGGATGCAGGGGAGCACTAAGATTATAAATGGTTGTGGAAGACCATCTGTGATGTCCCATGACTTCACGTCCCTTGTGCTCACAGCAGGCAAGGAAAACCTTGGATAATTTTGGTATTCTGAAGGCAGGGCACAGAGGATGAAAAAGTATCATGTCTGTGGCAGAGGAATGAGGCGCCAGCAAAATGTGTGAAAGAATAAACAACATGTTCAGAGTAGTGAGTGTCTCCTTAAGGCACTGACAAATTAGTGCCTAAATCTTCAGCAGAAAAGATTGAGGATGAATATCCCAGGCACCCTGCTCCTGAGTGGTGCAGCTGTGAAAACCTGTTTTTCTTAAGAATCAGTATGTAAAGCTCTCTCCTCACTTCCTAGACATCTACCTATCTATGTCTGCCTGTGCCAGACTCCTTATGAACATTTACAAAAACACAAATGAATACTAATAACAATTCCAACATAACCATTAATCAATATTAATGACAATGCAAACACAACAATTAGACTGGCCTGATCATACACAAAAATCAGCTGGGGCTCTTGAGAACACCATAAGCGATTATTTTTATATATATTGATATTTTATTATATTGATATTTATGTGTATACATATACAAAAAATATTTTGCCATAACAGTCTAAAAATACAGTATATGAAATGCCATTGAACCCTTGTATTCACGGATGGCATTTGAAAACCAATCCAACATACAATTCTTACTGAAGCATGATTTATTAACATAAACCTATGTTGATAACCTTCACACTCTGTTTGAAGATAAAGTGTTTGTAAATATGCCTCTTATTGAACCACTCCAATTTTTTGGAGGATAATAATACAATTAAAGGAACAGTATCTTGATTAGAAGAACAATTAATGCATGTATAAATGTCATTTTTATTACTACACTATCATTCTGTAGTTAAACATTACCTCAGATATCTCACTATTAATGTATTAATAATATAATTGCACTTGTCATTTTCTAGGACCTTCTACTCAAGATTCTTGAATTGCTTTATTACTATTTCTGTGACTTTATAACAGTGTTCCACAGCAGATAAACGTATGGTATTTGCTTTACTTAAAAGAAAGTGAGGCATGTAAAGATTACTTGGTGCCATACTGAAGGATGTTTTATTGATAGATGTTTCGGAAACTTCCTTTGCGAGGACATCTTCTCCTGTGACAGCCAAGGCAGCCCAGTGCAGCTCTTGTTAGAGGCAGATATTAGCTAGGGGCAATCAATATTCTTCTTTGCTCTGGAATTAAAGTAGCCTTGACTGAAGGAGGCCTTCTGAGAGCCTGACCAAACTTTGAAATATTTCAAGGGGAAAAAATACCATCCTCACTTTCTCTCTTACTTGTGTTTCAAGTCAGTGTCAGGTCCTTGAAACTATTCTAGGTCTTAAGACCCCTGACCGAAAAACACTGCCCTAGAAATCTAGTCCCTCCTTCAGGCAGGGAAGCAGGCTGTGAAAAGAAAAATGGGGATTTTTGTTGGCAGAACTATTTCTCTTGTGTTGCGATCAGAGTGAGGCTGGATTACTGACATGGTTTTCCATCTCCCTCGCTACCAACCAGCTCAAAATCACCACCATGTCCCTCAGGAGTCTGCACTGATTTTCTCCATGACTGACTAGCTCGTACAGGGCAGGCAGCCACATCCGTGCGTGGGTTGTTTGCCTCAACTCTGTGACCTGGGTGTTTAGGTCCTATTGTTCGTGTGCTGCCATCCACGAGGATGTCTCATGAGGTGTCTTCCTTAATTGTTTCCCGACAATGTCTCTTTAATCCATTTTAGTTATCGATCAGGCCACCAGCAAGAATTCCAGAATTGCAATAACTGAGGCTGATATTGTTTGGAAGGTCTGTGAGGGGCATTGCAGTTATTTGATATTAGTCTGTTAGACATTAATATGACTGTACTCCTCAAATATGTTAAGAATGTGGCTATACAAAAGGCACACATATCTCTGTGCAAAGGACACTCTGGGTGGGAGTTCCTCATCTCCCTAGCTCTCAATGTTAGAAACAAAAATGTGTAAATGAAGTTAAAGAGAACCAAATTCAAAACCCATAAAGGAAATCCTTTTTGTCTAAGTGCCCAGCTCAAGGTGAAATTCCTGCCATAAAGAGTCGTTCAGGCCAGTAGTCCAGCAGGAATTTAGCAGGTGAATATTGACTGCCCCACTTTACAGCAGAAGTGCTCCATGCTGAGCTGCAGGTCTTTGCAATAAGCTCCCGATTCATCTTCTTCAGAATGAATTCTGGGATGGTTTCAGTCCAAATGGTTCGGGTGTTTTTAAGAATATGACTTAGGAAGAGTGCATTCCTTTTCCACCAGCTTTTATCTGTGAAATGATCACCTCAGCTCACTGATACTCCCAACTTATTCCACTTGTTCCATGCAGTGGGCTGCAAGGCTGCAGACCTGCTGACAGGGGACTAAAGTGAAGCCAGGCTTTGGGTCTCCTGAGTTCTTGCTACCACTTTTTAAAAGAGCCCAGAAACAAACACTAGTTAAAGAAAACTATTAAGATAAGTAAAGTTAGTTAGAAAATTATTAAGATAAAGTAAAGCATCCCAAATTAGGATGCGACAGATTTCAGGTTGCTTACGTGCGTACGTATTGGATATAGACATTAACCGCAGGATCTCAAGGCTGTGTCCCACGGGACTCTTGCCTCTTTCAGATCAAAAGCAGTCTCCACTGGAGATGAATTGGATGGCTCGGGGAAGAAGGCTGATGTGGATGTCCGTAGCTGAGCTTATCACACTCAGAGACGGGCATTTCCAGGGTGCGATTACCCATCTTGCCATGGTGGTTGTCTACATGAGATCATCTGAAATGCATCTTGTGAGTATCTGTCACTTCCACTGACTGCAGATGCACTCCACAGGAGTGTCCCAGATGTAGGCATCAACTTTGCAGATGTTTAATGTCCAGTGATTTGACTCCTATCCTTGGTGTGTAACGGCAGGTGCCACTAAAAGGAGGTTTGAAAAAGAGAGCTTCAGGAACAAAAGGTGAATTTCCAACATCTGTCTACTTTGGGTCATGACAGAGCAGTGTAGATTCTGTGTTGGTACAATAAGGCAACTCCTGTGAGCTGTAAGTCAAGTGAGCTGGGCTGATCTAAGGGGCCATGGGTGCTAATGGGGAGGTCCTGCTCCCCTCTTCAGCACCCTGACACCTCTGACGTGCATTACAGAATCACAGAATCACAGAATAGTAGAGGTTGGAAGGGACCTCTGTGGGTCATCTAGTCCAACCCCCCTGCCGAAGCAGGGTCACCTACAGTAGGCTGCACAGGACCTTGTCCAGGCGGG
>Ga0065711_1030116_pt1 | contig 33643 bp, 25 predicted proteins | sample Hoacrofraction12_FD_59098 | JGI IMG/M metagenome (GOLD analysis project Ga0065711, IMG submission 59098) | Hoatzin crop microbial communities from Cojedes, Venezuela - Epithelial fraction 12 v2 (version 2) | ecosystem: Host-associated > Birds > Digestive system > Esophagus > Crop | place...
GCGGGCGGCGGGCGGGCAGAGGGGGCGTGCGCGCAGGCACGGCGGCGGCGGGCGCTGTGAATAGGGGCTTTGTGTGCGGCGCCCACCTGCCCCCGCCGCCGGCCGCGGGGGGCTGTTGCCGCCGTTTCCCCGGCGGAGGCTGAGGGGAGAAACCTTCTCCGCGGCGAGGCGGGAGGAAACTTCTCCCTGCTCTTCCCCCGGCGCCGCCGGAGAGCCCCGTTTCCCCGGTGTGGAGATCACCCGAGGGGGGGGTTGTGTTTGTGGTTGGTTTCTCTCCCCTCGGTGCGCGGCGGGGGGTGAGCGGTAGCAGTCCGGTGCGGTCCGGTTCCCCCCCCTCCCGCCCAGCGAGGGGGGTCTCCGCGGGTCTTTCCACCCCGAGCGGGGCTGCGGGGCCGGCCTCGCCGCCTGGGGGAGGGGGTCGCCCGGTCCCTGACAGCGCGGCTCTGGCCGAGCCCCGGGGGCAGCGGTGTCGCCTCTTCACCCCCCTCCCGGGAGGCCATAACGGGGGTTAAACCCGCTCCCGGGGGACGGGATGAGGAGGGGACACCCTCGGGTTGCGTCGCTCCGGTAAGAAAGGTGTCCCCGGGGACGGCGTTGTCCCGGCGTCGGCGTGGGGCCCGGGACGGGAGGGCTGGCTGCCGGCCGGTCTCCCGGGGGCGTCGGCCGGGGCGGCTGCGCCGGGTCCCCTCGCAGCGCTGCCGGGTCTGCCCCGGGGGCTGCGCCTTCCCCGGGCAGCGGGGCCTTCAGAGACCACGGTTTTCTGTAGCCGCTAAAAAGAGAAAGAGAGAAAAAAAAGTTCTGCTTTAGGGATGGCGTCGAGTTTAACCGGGAAACTGCGCTTCTGACTTCCAGCAAGGCGGGCGAAAGGCTTCTCTTCCTCCGGCGCGGTCGGCGGCACCAGCCCGCTGCGGTGTGCTGCTGCCGCCTGGGACAGGCTGAAGCTTCTCCCTGTGAAGAGACCGGTGAAGTTACGCTTTACCGGCATTGCGCGATCTTCGCAAATTCTCCCGTCTGTTTCTGTAGCGAGTGTGAGCACGCCTGTTGCAGAACTGGTACAAAACACTTGGCGGTCTAGTGAAATGAGTGTTACTTTGGTAGAAGCTGTTGTCTCCCTTTTTTTTTTTCTTTTTCCTTTATCCCAGCGGGTTGCAGATTAGCATGCGTTATTTAAAAAAAAAAAAAAAAAGCAATAATCAAATGCCAAAAACTACACATACATCATTTTAGAAAGGCCCTCTGATGTCCCATAGTAACTAGGAGTAAATAAATTTAGTAAATGTTCTGTCAGTGACTTGCTTGGCTCTTCTCTTGGGACACTGAAGGAAAGCTGTCGATGAGATTTTTATTTACTAATAGAAGAATTGCATAACAGCCATATGAACCAGTGTGAAAGAGCATGTGAGTAGAACGATGCTTGGTATGAGCTCAGGGTTCTCTTGAGTTGAAGCCAAGCTCAGTGCAGCTAAGTTACTATGCAGTAGCAGACATCCATCCTTCCAATGTCTAGAAGTATTGGCCTTGTGCTATTCTCTTCCTCCAAGAGTTTATCTGCTAGCAAAGCAGTAAAATGCTACCTCCTCCCCTCTCCTTCCCTGAACCAGGAGATGGATAACATCAAGTGGAGAAGAGACTAGGCGGGAGGCGGTTGGTCTCATGAACCGATGTGAGCATTTCACAGGAGGATTCACTCGCCTCATTCCTTTTTTTCTTTTTGTATGTTCCCCCGTATGTTACTTTTCTTCCCCTGTCTGGTAAGAAGTTTGTGCCTCTTTTGAGGGATAAGCAGTGCCCGGAGAAACATGAAAGCTAAGTTCTTGTGTGACATGTTGGCAATTTCTAAATCCTGCTGTAACAATACCCTAATAGCATTCCTTTTGAGAGCTGATTGTGGGCTAGTGCTTTTTGCCCGGGGACAATGGTTGAAATAACTACAGAGAAAAAACAAGCAAAGCTAGAACAAATCAATTGAAAGCCTTGGTGCCTTGCTTATTAGCAGAGATGGTAGACCACTGAAAATCCCGACGTGGGAGCGGAGCTATCCGTAGCATCTTCTGGGGTTATGGATTTGAGTAACTGTCTCTCCTGCTGTGTACCTACTTCGTGCATGTCTGAGAAGCCTGTTGTCTTGCATGCGTTCCTTGAAGTTGCTGTCTAGGTGCCCACGATTGCACACAGGTCATAGCTGTGCATTTGAGGTCGCTTGGGGCTTGTTTTCAGAGTTGTCAGTCCTTCCTGCTCCTTACACTTTGAGCATCGTCTGATAATGCGCTTTTAGGGTATAGAAGAAGTAGCGCAAAAAGCTGTGGTTCAGGTGATAGATTAGAGCAGAGCTTATCGCTGTCAGACTGCCAGAGACAAACGCGACTGTGGTGGAGTGTGGAGGCGACTAAAGATCTCCACTGACACTTAAGACTAGCTACGTCCAGGTACTTGCCGAGGACTGCTGGAGTGGAAGTATACAGCAGTGAAAGAAAATATCCTTGCCGTGTGTTGGGGTCCAGAATGGGTGGCTGGTAACATCTGGAGGTGATGGTGGTAGTTGGCGTGCTGAACTTGAGACCACCTCTGGAGGAGAGAGCCTCCGGCCTGATGGTTAGTGTGTTTGCCTGGGAAGTGTTAGATCTTGACTCAAGTCCTTCCTCTGCAGGCAGATCTTGCATTTCAGATGAATGCTGTAGTAACTTATGTACATTTTCTAATGCTGCCATAGTCTCCTTTTGGTCTTGTGCCTACAAGCCATTTCTGGTGTTCAAAATACTGTAAAACAAGATGTGTGGGTTTTTTTCGTCTGAATCTGTGGGAGGAATCGGTACAGTGGAGAGCCAAGGAGACAAGTTTGTTCAGTCGTTACAACAGAAGAAGAATTTGTATGCTGGTCTGTTTATGACTCTTAACCTCAGTAGCTGAGGGTGATCCACTTCTTTACTCGTAATGGCGGAGAGGCAGGAAGCTGCTGTTGGCTGTTGTAGATGTCTGGATTCCCAAAGGCACTGGGACACCCTGAAATGTCTCTGGGGACTTTGACACGCCCGTGCTTTCTGAGGATCTTGTTTAGAAGGACTTGCATTAGACACCAGCATGATAACTCTGATGGAGACCTAGAGATTCATAGTGTCTTATACACTAGATCTTCTCCAATATTTGTACGGCACCTAGTGCTGCTGCTATTAAATGTAAGTTTAAACAACCTGAATAAAATCAGATAAAAAAAATCACTTCATTATCACTAAGATGTAAGTGGTGAGCTTGCTGATATTCTGCTACTTTATAGCATTGATAGTCTTACAGGATAGAAAATATCTGAACTCCTAGTATTCTTTCTAGAAGGGTGGAAGCACACCCGACTCTTTTTCTCCATTTTTGGGTAATGTTTAAAGAGGTACTGCATTTTCATCACTTAAAATATTTTTCCCACCCAAGAACTTCGAAGCTGAATAGGGGAGTTGTGTTACCAGTACAGTCTCTGAAGGTACTTCTAGACTATAGGAGTTTTGAGTAGGATGCCCTTCCAGGAGCTTTCAAAAGTAGGAGTGCAGAGTTTATGGGAGTGGGGCTTGACAAGTGTCTTAGGTAAATTAAATTGATGTTCCTGTCTTCCTGACTCCTGCCGTAGTAGGTGACTGTTCTGCCTTAAGCTATTTCAGCGTATTCATCCATAAAGTCATGGATACGTTTCCTCATAAATTTAACATTGCATCTGTACAGATTGTCATGTTTGCCGGTTCTGAAGAGTATGTAGTTGGATGGTTGATACAGAATATTAGGAAAGGAATACATGTAAACAGGTACTAGCTGTTGTTATCCATGTGGGTTTCTCATTTATGAACTGGCATTTTACAAGTGGGACTCTGCATCATTTTTCTCTATTTCTAGTTGTAGCTGGATGCTTCAATTCCAACCTAGCCCTGCTGGACTAAGCATTGAACATGGACAAGTCTTCAGGACTGCAATGTATCTTATGTATGATCAAACCAGAGAATATGGTCTCAAATTTGAGGGTCTTGCAAGGGGGGGAGGGGGCTTTTTGTTGCAGAGACAGGGAAATTGAAAGCAGAGAAAGACAGCGGTATGTCCCAGTTAATGCAGCAAGTCTTGTCTCTTTTACTGTGCTCTTCAGTGAGCTGGATATGTGTTGACAGACACTTCCAGACAAAAGAACTGGAGTAAGAACAGAGTAAAGTTGTATGTAATGAGTGAATGACAAATTTGCCTGGACTTCGCTTGAGCTAAGATTTTGCCTGGAGTGCTGTCTAATACGCCAAGTAAACAAATCAGAGCAATGTCACATTTTGATTTTTCTCTAATCTTTTCCTGTAATTCACTGTGTCTAAGGCCTCGTTGATGCAAGCTTTCTTCTAGCTGTCTAGAACTGGTTTTGAAAATGTTGTGTAACAAACTGCATATATCCCCACATCGACAGTCTTGCCTGGGTTTCTGTTGGTTGTGTAACATCCACAGAGGCCGGTAGTGCTTCAGCTGAGTCTATTAAAAATGAAATGTAACATTTGTGAATTCTGAAAATCGTAAGAAAGTGTAAGAGCAGAGGATTGATGCAAAGTATTCTGGAGGGAGGAGCGATAGCTGTAGATTTGTTAGTGATGCAGTATCAGTGAGGCTCTAACTTTGGGGCTCAAATGCTTAGATTTGTACAGTTCAGCACATCCTTGCCAATGATTTGTGAACAGATAGAGGGATTGTACTAAGTTACCCAAGGCCCTTGCTATCTCTGATGTCGGAATCTGTTTAGAGTGGGATTAACTGTGTATAAATCACTCCCACTCTTGTGTAGTACTTGGGCTTCTCAGTGCATTTTTCAGTGTGTTTTCATTAGTAAGTAATAGTAGACTAACCAAGCCAAGAATTATTTGTCTTTATAGGTGATATTAAGTTTAAAAAAATTCTGTTCCGTTTGACTTTCCATGTGATAGGAGGATGGGTTACTCAAGATGGAAAAACTGAGCTGTGCTGATAGAGTGGGGAAACGTTTCCATTGCTTTTGGTCACATCATACATGCTTCTCTGCTTTGGCCAGAGAAACAGAGAGAAGTATATGCTCAGCTGGGTGGAAATGAGAAGGTAGTTGGAGATGAAGTGTTCAGTGGATTTTTTTTTTTGGGACAGCATGGACTTGCTGCGTTTACATGTGAAGAGCCCAAGAGGCTGGGCAACGGCTGATGCCTCCAGGTGGTCCTGTGGCTTTGGCAGTGCAAAGGAGAAGCTTAGGTTTGGGCATGTGCTTGGTATGGGCTAATAGGTCAGGGGAGCTCAGGCATGCAAAGTGTTTCAGAAGCTAGGTGCTGAAGGCGGGCAGCAGAGGAGATGCTAGCAGTGTGGCTGCCTCTGGCTGCCTTGCAGTGCTGGCTGCCACAAGGGCTTGTGCTTCTGGGTCAGAGCAGAGCTTGTGATTTAGAGGGTGATCGTCCAGAGAATAAAAAATGGTATGGTGCTTTGCGACAAGAGACTTCTGGGGCCCTTTGTTTTCCCCTGTGAGCGTAGGTGTATGCACACAAAGGAGGTATAGGTGTATGGAGGCAACGGTATTCTTCCAGAATCACCCCCCCCCTTTTTTTTTTTTACTTTATGTTGCCAGATCTTGCATGGAGTCTCTAGTTCTTTTCTATAACCTGACAAGGTGAAAAAAAAATTTGAAGTGTTTTTGGGAGAGGAAGGGGATGTCGGTTGACAACCTGAACTGTGCTTTCCTGCAGAAGAGTGCTGTCTGAGGTGGAGACTTCTCAGGGTGTTCTGAAAGAGGTGCAAGATTTTTGACACCTAAATAAATTGAATTCAGCACTTACCAGGGTAAATGTCATTGTCATGAACAGTCTGCATAGTGTATGGTTTTACTGCAGGCTTGTAGTTTTACTTAGTAAAGCTGTTTTACTGTTGCATCACTGAATGTTTGGCCATTCAAGGAGTTAATTGTAACATTGTCTGAGGCCTTGCTCTGTTTTTTAAGCAATCTAATGAAAGGAAAAAAAAATAGGACAGTATTGTTGTTTACTGTGGCTTGCATGAATCTCACTGTAAATTAGTGGGGAAGATTATCCTAATTTGTCTCATACATTTAAACCTAAAGATTGTATTGTGTGTTAAAACAGAGTTTCAATGAAATTTTTGAGGCTGAAGATTACCACCACTTTAGTGTCCCTTGTTTTAACTGCATAGGTTTACCACCAACCTAAAGACGTTTTCTGTGGCTTGTATTCCTGAAAACTGTTCTTAACATTAGGCTGAAGAAAGATGAGGTAAAGGACTAGATATTTAATTTTGGAGCTAATGGTTAAAAGTGTGTGACAGGCATTAGCTGTTCAGCACTTCTCTACTGCTAACTTGCTGCAGCTATAAAATGTCAGTGCTCAGAATTTATTATCACATTTGTTCTGAGAGTGGAGAAATGCCACAATTAGTAGACATTGCTTCTTGTTACTACCTGTGATTCATTGCAGAAATACCATTGTGAAGTGTCTTGATGCTCCCTAGTGAGTTTCGAGTAGTCATTTCCTATCTTGTAAAACAGGAGTGTATTCATGGTGCTTCCTTATCCCCTCTCTGGCAGATGAACAGTTGTCATAAAGCTCTGCTGAATCAGGATGCTGACCTCTTTTTTTGCATCAATTCCAATAATTACACCCTTTGAGAAGTGACTTTCTCCTTTAAACAGTGCCAAGAAAAGGAAGTCCTCACCGCTTCATGGGTTTTTGTCTCTATAGCTGAAGGATTATTGGCCTTGTGATGCACAAGCTGTAATCTTAATGTTTGCGTTTAACTATCTTGTATGGAAAAAATACAGATATGACACACGACACAGTAAACTTGGAAATGCTGTTTTTGTGTGCTTGTGCATGCCTTTTTGCTGAGGACTTGTTTCACATTCAATGTATAAAATGCATTTATGCAAGAGATGAAGTATCCTGTGGGAAAACTAAGTTGGCTTCTGACAGAAACACAGCTCACCTCCCTTCCTCCTTCCTCAAAATGGGGAAAAGCAGCATATTAGGAGTGCTTGCAAAGCTTGTTAATTAGATTGTATTACAGGTTCCCCATAGAGGAGAGTCCATTATTGCAGCTGTTCTAAGCATATACCTACAAGGAGTTGTCATCTCCCCCATAGCCCTGTAGTTGAGTATCTTCCATGGGAGCTATAACAAATCTTTTGTTTATGGGAGACAGAAATGCTAACGGGGTGGGAAGGGAAAAGACAGCCTATAGCAGGCAATTCTTTGGCAGTCTCTATGTGAGGAAAGATTTCTTGTTTTCAATTCCTCACGCACAGGATTTGTTTATGTTTTATTAAACTGCTCTAATTAAACGGATTACCTTTTTTAGTCAAATATGTTTGACTTTTAAAATAAAAAATGCTGTTAAGTTTTTGGTTTTGTGGGATATTGTATGGTGTTTCTCAGTTTTTAAAGTTGCTTTAAATTGTGATTTTGTTTTGTTTTTCCCAAAAGTTTTAAAACCAGTTTTGGTTTTTATCCCCAATCTTCTTTTTTTATTATTTTTTTCTTTTTTTGTTGGTGTGGTATGTGAAGAAGGCCAGATAAGTGTACTGACGTTTGTCTTGTCTGTACCCTGGCATTTCTGGTCTTTGCAATGCTCATCGTCCTTGGTGTTGCTAGAGAATGATTTAGGAGGTTGTTGGGTTCTTGCTGAAGTTCAGTCTCCTTTCGAGTGCAGGTTATGACAGCTCTCATGCAACTTGAACACTTTGTCCAAAGTTTGAGAAGTGTAGCAGAGATAAGGCGGTATTGCTTCTCTCAGAGCAACCTAAAAGAATTCCTTCTTTTTGATTGGTCAAAACTTGTTGGGTGTTTTGCTATTTTTTGTTGCTATTTTACAAATACTCCATTCAGCCCAGGAAGAAATTGTCACTTAAGTCAGGGAATGAAAAGCTTCAGCAATTTTTTTTTTGTCTTTTCCTTCTGCATGCTGAAGAATTAAACAAAATGCCACAAGCCTATTCTCCTTGAGATGAAAAGCGAGAACGTTGAATGAAACCCTTCGTTCATGTATCCTGAAAGCAGTCAGGAATCTGATATGACTTTAGAATGACTGTTTAATTAGAGTTAGTCATTTAATTAGATTTAATGGTATTTTAACAGCCTGGAGAATTACCCCATCCAGGTTACCTGCTGGAGGTGTGTTCTATGGGAAATGTGTTTGTGTGTATGTGGTGTGTGAGATTTTTTGTTTGTTAGGGGTTTTTTGAAGAAATGTACTTGTGTTTGTCTTAAATGGCTGTCAGATAAATATAGGTTTGAACTAAATGACATGTTTACTTAGCGCTAATTGCTATTCCTGAATAGTACTTTGCCTTGTATTTTGTGGAAGCATTCATATATCTTCTACAAAATGTATACTGTGTAGTTGCATTTTAAAACTCATAGTAGAGTGATCATGTAGAACATAGCAACTGGCTTCGTAATAAAAAACTTTCTTTTATGAAAGAATTGAATCTCACTTTGCTTATCAAACTGTAATCTACTGTTTCTGAAGTGATGTGAAATGTTAGTGACCCTGCATGACCTGTGTGAATTTATGCTCCAGTCCTCATTTCAGTTATTTATTTATCTGGATAGACTTGTAAGTTTTTTTCTTGTCTTTTTTTTTTGCTAGGGCGGAGGGAGGAAGTTTATACAGCTGAACATCCTTTACTTTTAAACTGTTCCTTCAGAAAGAATTTGTATAGCAGCTAAAACTTGTAGATGAGAGGGGCTGATGATTCCAGTGAGCATACTGTAAAACTAGAAATTTGGAACAGTTTTGCATAGATGGCTTTGCCCAGTCCATGTGTACGTTGCTCTTTCATTAAGTTTTTCTGCAGTGCTTTAGGAAAAAAAAAAAACATCGCCATGCTACTTCAGCATGGTGTTCACTGTTACATTTGTCTTGGATTGGTAATATGTGGTGTATTGAAACTTCCTGTAGGTAACTTTGCCCAAGGTACTGGCCCCCTGTTCCCATGTGAGAGCTTGCAGCTTGCCTGTAACATTAGTTGCATGTGATTGTGCAACTGCTGCTTTTCTTCACTTGAAAGGGAGGAAGGGGAAAAATGACTGTTTGTGATAGTGCACCATCAAATTAAAACCAGCTATGACTCCAAGAATACACATGCAATTTCTTTTGGGGAATAGTATAAAACAATTCTTCCAGTGATAACTTTTGTTCCTGCTCAGATGGTTCAATCTGTTATGTTGTGTTGAGCTGTCCTAGTTTGTGTCATGCATGGTTTAAGCAGAATTTTTAATTTGGTTAGGGGTTAGACTTGTACAGACAATAGTGGTGGTACTTCTGCTACTCTGTGCAGGCCCATAGTTATAGCATAGTGAAGTTTTAATGAATGACTTTGCACACTTATTTCTGCTTTTCCCACTTTATAAATGGCTGCCCTAATGATAATGTTAAAATGGGCAGTGGGCAGAAGCAGCTGCTACATGTATGAATGTGTCAGTGATCAAATTGTGTTGAACAGTAGCTAATGTAACAAGATACACACTTGAATTTTTGGTAAAGATTTGCTCTATTCTACCGTGGTCAGACTTAGACTTGCATTTAAGTTAGGGAAACGTTCTGTTTCTCCAAAGCTGGCTGTTAATCTTTTTCAGAGCTTGAGGGCTAAACTCTCAAAGGGAGATGTAGGTATGCAAATTCAATTCACACTTGGCTGCCAGTGAACTGAATAGTATCAAGTTGGAATCTTATTTTTATTTCTTTTTTGTTTAGATATTGAAGAAGGATAAAAAGCTCCTCAAAGATTTGGAAGGTTGAATGTGATCAGCATGAAGAGCTTAAAAGCAAAGTTCAGGAAGAGTGACGTAAGTATTTCTGCTCAGTTCGACTGCTGGTTTCCATGCTGCAAACAAGTTCTTCATTCCCACCTTGATAAGGTTGTAGGTTAATGAATTACAGAGAAGAAAACGTTTTTCCAAGCACAAAGGCAACAGCTGAGTACCGTATGGAATAAACTGTTTCTGTTCGGAGTGTAATTCTCTGTTTAGTAAACTAAAAGTATTTCACTACCTTGCTCCTTGTAACTGAATCATGCACGTATGTGTGGGGTCTGCAGAACTTGTGTTTAGATTGTGCTAGTGCCCAGATTGAAACTTTGTTCCAGGTACAGGATTAAGCCTAGGAAGGACTTTACTACCCAATCATATTTCTGTATAATACCGTTCTTATCAGTGTGTTGTTTGAGCACTTAACATCTCCTCGGTCTGTGGCAGGGTTTCTTTGTCAGCAAGAATACAGGAACCAGCTGTACAATTAGGACAGCTGTGGCTTATTTGTTCTAGCTTGACAGGAGAGGTGGATATGAGGCTTGAGCAGTGAGGATGAGGGACATAAATATGGCCATCCTACAGAGACAGTAGGCTGCACATCATCTGTTGCCTCTTGCTAGTAGTAGTATCAGTGGAGACCCAAGCTTGAACTTGTATAGTAAGCATAATTCCCTTGGAGCAGTGGAACTGCTGTACCCATCCTGTTCTTGTATGTCTTTTCCTACTGCTACTCATCCGGTCTCTTGTCATGTACTAGTGTTGAGGCTTATTTGATAGTGCAGTGAGCACTCAGTGAAATAGATGACTTTGTGTTTAATTGACTTTGCAGATTTTGTGAGGAATTTGTAACAAATATCCATGATCTGCGAAGAATAAAACATTCTATCCTTCATCCTGAATTTGTGTGCTGCTTTGAAAGGAGTGATGTATTGTTGTTTGTCATAGCCAGATTCCCACAGGGTCCTAGAGCAGCCATGTTTGGTAAAGACGCATTGGGTTTGAAAATGGAGCTTCTTCAGGAGTTCTGATATTCAGGAGTAAAATTACACACTGCACTCAGGAATAGTACAGGCTGTGCTTTGGTACAAAGATGGTCTCATGGCACTCCATCAGAGTGGTGTCTTTAGCTGGCTTGTAATGCACTTCAGTAGCTGTAAAGAAGGTAGGGATGCTGTTGTGTAATCTGCAGATGTGCTGTTTACTGCTTAAAAAGTCTTTTGCGTTACAAGTTAGCATTTGGTGCAGCTGCTGTATTGGCTTCCTAGCAGCAGCTCCTTCAGTTTAGCAAGAGCTCTTTCTACAAAGACCACCTCCATAAGTGAGCTAAATATGTCAGCCAACCTTTGGGAGCAGAGGGAAACACTTTTAACTACTTAAGCAGTGTTTGCCTTTTGCTAGTCACCAGACCGAATCAGCCAGAGGCACAGTGCCTTGTGCCACTTCACAACAGAGAAAAATGTCACAGCTCTAGTATCTCCTACAAACCAATAGGCCATTCAGTTTAGAACTGCTAGAATTCTGTGGTCAGACATTGTTGCTCCTGTTGCAATGAGTAGAAACAATTGCTATTTCGGGTTCACTTACACACTAAAACTTTTTATAGGCATCTGCTTAGGTAATGAGAACAGTCCCTTGGCTAATATATGAACACGCTTGGTATTATGGAAGTTAGGTGTGCCTGTGTGTTAAGATGACTTCATTCACACTTTTATGCTGTTTGGCTGGGCTGATGCTCTAGAGCAAAGGCCAAGTGACATGTGTGATGCAACTAGATCTTGCTGTAGCTAGTCCACCCACTGTTATAAATTGCACTGGTTCACTTATTCCGTTCTTATCTATCCTTCATAACTTGCTTATACCTCTCCCCAAAACCAAGTGGAGTCTGAAAGTAATTGCTGTGTTGATACTACTGCTGTCTACTGGCTGGCAACGAAGGTGACCGCAAAGGATTTTTCAGGTACCTAAAATTTAGATATGCAGCTCTAAGAGCACAGCAATCTAAATCTGTGACAGTCTGGTTTCCTCTGTTTTGAAGCCAAACCTTAAGGGCATAATTCAAAACATCTAACAGGAGCTGTTCTCTCTTTTGTGCAAGATAAGCAAGGAAAATGATCCTCCTCTTCTCTGTAGTTTCCAGAAGCTGTCCTTAGCTGCAGTTTGTGAGGAGGAGGAAGAGGACATGGTTTAAATTGGAATTAAGTCGTATTTGTATCTCATTTGTAAGATGTGGTAACTGCTTTTGGGTTGGGGATAAGGTTAAAGTCAGCAGGGATGGAGGGACTCTTTTTCTCATCCCACCTCCCTTGTGTTTCTTTCTGGAGGAAATCTTTAATGTCTTTTTTTGTAGAACTGAAGGTGCCTTGGGGGAAGGAATGCTATCTTTCACTTTAGCCTCATTGTTAGCATAAAAAAATGGGAAGAAGGGGAGGAGTAGGAGTAAGTCTTCAAGGTGTGTGTGAGAAACAAGAATTAACACAAACAATTCTCCAGAAGTAAGGCTGATAACATGAAACTGTATGCTGGAATGAAGACCACGTAGGAAACTTCACTGATGTGTTAAAGCTCTCTGGGCTGTTCTAGAGCGGCTGAATTGGAAATGGGCACAACTGCTGATATGGAATTATAGAATGGCTTGGGCTGGCAAGGACCCATAAAGGTCATCTAGTCCACCCCCCCTGCAATGAGCAGGAACACCTTCCACTAGATCAGGTTGCTCAGAACCCCATCCAACTTGACCTCCAATGTTTTCAGAGATGGGGGATTGACCACCTCGCTGGGCAACGTGTTCCAGTGTTTCACCACACTCATTGTAAAGAATTTCTTCCCTATGTCCAACCTAAATCTACCCTCTTTTAGTTTAAAACCACTACCCCTTGTCCTGTCACAGCAGGCCCGGCTAAGAAGTCTGTCCCAGTCTTTCGCTTAGAAGTCCCCTTTAAGTACTGAAAGGCAGCAATAAGGTCTCCCCGCAGCCTTCTCTTCTCCAAGCTGAACAGCCTTTCCTCACAGCAGCGGTGCTCCAGCCCTTAGATCATTTTTGTGGCCCTCCTCTGGAGCTGCTCCAACAGGTCCATGTCTTTCCAGTGCTCAGGGCTCCAGAGCTGGACATGGGACTCCAGGTGGGCTCTCACCAGAGCAGAGCAGAGGGGCAGAATCACCTCCCTCGACCTGCTGGCCACACTGCTTTTGATGCAGCCCAGGATACGGTTGGCTTTCTGGGCTGCGAGCATGCATTTGCAGCTCATATCCAGCCCATGAGTACCTCCAAGTCCTTCCTGGCAGGGCCGCTTTCAATCCCTTCATCCCCCAGCCTCTATTGGATTTCCTCGACTCATGTGCAGGACCTTACACTTGACCTTGTTGAACCTCATGAAGTTCACGTGGGTCCACTTCTCAAGCTTGTCTGGATGCCCCTGGATGTCATCCTGTCTGTCGGGCATGTCAGCTGCACCACTCAGCTTGGTGTCATCTGCAGACTTGCTGAGGGTGCAGTCGATCGCAATGTCTATGTCATTGATGAAGATATTAAACAGTACTGGTCGCAGTATGGACCCCTAAGGGACACCATTCATCACTGGTGTCCACTGGAACAGTCAGATGTTGACCACTACCCTCTGGATACAACTGTCGAGCCAATTCTTCATCCACTGAACAGTTGACCCATCAAATCCATCTCTCTCCAGTTTGGAGAGAACGATATAGTGGGGGACTGCGTCAGTAGCCTTATACAAGTCTAGATAGACAACATCTGTAGCTCTTCCCTTGTCCACTGATGAAGTCACTCCACCAGAGAAGGCCACCAGGTTGATCAGGCAGGACCTGCCCTTGGTGAAGCCATGCTGGTTGTCCCTAATCGCCTCCCTGTCCTCCATGTGCCTTAGCAGAGCTTGTAGGAGAATCTGTTCCATGCATAGAGGTGAGGTTGACAGGTCAGTAGTTCCCAGGGACTCTTTTCTACCCTTTGTAAAAATGAGTGCAATGTTTTGCTTTTTCCAGTCTCCAGGGACTTCACCTGACTGTCATGCCTTCTCAAATATGATTTAGAGTGTCTTGGCAACTACATCAGCCAATTACCTCAGGACTCTGGGATGCATAGACTCAGGTCCCATAGACTTAACGAACATTCAGGTTCCTCAGGTGGTCACGAACCTGATCTTCTCTTGTAGTGGGAGGGACTTTGATCCCAGCGTCCCTGCCTTGAGGTCCATCCACGTGAAGAGATGTGGGAAGAGAGATTGCCGGTGAAGACTGAGGCAGAAAAATTGTTGAGTACCTCAGGCTTCTCCTTGTCCGTTGCTACTAGTTTGCAAGTCTTACTCTTCAGGGGGTGCACTATCTTTGACCTTCCTTTTCTGGCTGATGCACATAGAGAAGCCCTTCTTATTCTTTACATTCTTTGCCAAGCTCAGCTCCAGCTGCACCTTGGCCCTCCTGACCCCATCCCCACACAACCAGGCACCGTCCCTGTACTCTTCCTAGGACAGCTGTCCCTGCTTCCACTGCCTGTGTATTTTCTTCCTGTGCTTTAGTTTTTTAGGTCTCGACTCACCCATGCCAGTCTCTTGCCTTATTTTCCTGATTTCTTACACCTCGGGATCAAGACATCTTGTGCTCAATGGGAAGCATCCTTACAGATCTGCTAGCTCTGTTCTGCTCCCTTGTCCCTGAGGGCAGTTTCCCAAGAGGTCCTGCTGACTTAACTCCTTGAACAGCTGGAAGTTTGCTTCCCTAAAATTCAGGGTCCTGACTTTACTCCTTGCCCAACCCTTATCCCTCAAGTTTGCTAACTCCACCAGTGTGTGATTGCTGAACCCCAGGCTGCTTCTAGTCTTGATATCACTGATTAGCTCCTTTGTGTTGGTGACCATCAGGTCCAGTGTCGTGTCCCCTCTGGTAGGGCTGTCTATTACCTGGCTTAAGGAGTTGTGTTCAATGCACTCCATGAGTCCTCTGGATTGCCTACAGCTTGCCATGCAACTTTTCCAGCAGATGTTGGGGAGGTTGAAGTCCCCCAGACTAACGAGAGCCTGTGAGTACCATGCCTCCTGTTGCTGGAGGAAGAAGGCTTCGTCAGGAGGCTCCCCTTGATCGGGCAGCCTGTAGTAGACACCAGCCACAAGGTTGCCTTTGTTGCCTCTGTCTCTGATTCTTACCCATAAATTGTCAGCCTGCTCATGGCTGTTCTTCAGAGACAGCTCTTCACACTTTGTCCATTTCTTTACGTAGAGGGCAACCCCTCCACCTCTGCTTTCTCACCTGTCCCTTCTCAACAGCCTGTAGCTATCAAAAGCTGCACTCTAGTCATGGGATTTGCCCCACCAAGTTTCAGTAATAGCAAGTAGGTTGTAGCTTTTTAGCAGCACAGTGGCTTCCAGCTCCTCCTGTTTGTTGCCCATGCTGTGTGCATTGGTGTAGAGGGGCTTCAGCTGGGCTGTCAGCCATGTGACCCTCTTAGAGGAACACCCCTTAATTCCTTTGAGGTGTTTCACTGGTGTTCCCCCACTGGCCCCTGTGACCTCAGGAGCCTCTGGCTCATCTCTGTAAGACATCAAGTGTGCACCAGTGTACCCAGTAAGTCTCAGAACAACCGACTGAGGGCCCTCACTAGCACCCTGTCCCTCTAACCTTGCCATGTCATGTTTGTGCATAAGTTTCTGTGTCCCTGCTGTGGGTCTTGCCGCTTGCGAAAGAGATGTTCCTGCTCCCTCTTTTTTGTCTTCTCCCCTTCCAGTTTTGAGGGTATCTGACCTGCAGTGAACCAGTTCAGGGACATAAAATAATGGAAAATTACTTTGTGGGGTGAGCTTTAGCTGATGAACTCCCTGCTTTGTCTCACTGTAGGGTCAGCCCTGGGAAGAATGGTTGAAAGTAGGAGGAGCAGCAGGACATCCCTTTTTGCATCTGTTGCTTGGTGCATCTGCATTGTCAAATCAGACCCTGATTTTATTGGCCTAAAAGCACAGGGGTAGGCATGCCAGCAAAGGAGTTGCAGGAACACACAAGTAAATGAAGCTGCTATTTCTGATACATAGTGGAATTGATGTAGTCCACAGCTGAGAGATGGGAGTGTGACTCTTCTTAGGTGGGGGAGTGACTCCTCACTTCATGATTTTGCTGCTCAGCTCCCCTGCCCCTCACCTGATTCACTCTCTGTGTGCGCAGGCAGCTCCATTAACTGCAGAATCTTTTTTCGTTGACACAGTTAATCACTGTGAAATCCTTCCTGGTGGTGACTGTTGCCATGTGAACATGTGTATTTGGAGTGGAGGAATGAGATTTATTGCTCTGTCACAAGCGAGTATTGTCAAAGTGTAATGTGTAGTTGCAGGAGGATACTTGTAGATTAGAAATCTGTGAACAGGATGCCTAGGTGTGAGCAAATGCTGAGACTGCGAACTAGGTAGTGGATGTGCACAGTTCAAGAGTCTCTAGACAACAGAAATTGCACTTATGTCTTGACAAAGCAACTAGTCTCTTCCGCGTGCTGCATTTTCACCACTATTTCCTTACCTCTTGCTCTTCCTTATCAAACTCGGAACCTACTATTAGTAACACCTAAAGGCTGACAACCTAAAAGGATGACCATTTCAGTTGTTGCAAGAGACTGTTACATGTAGCACTTGAATAAGTTGGTGTGGTAGTATCAGGAACTATCACTTCAAAGCTTGGATTTGTTGATAGACTATCTAGTTTACTCACACAATAGAGAATGAATGTCTCTACCCAGTAAGACAGAAGTTCTTCACTGTTTCTGCTTGAAAAAGCAGAGTTTGAAATAATCCAGTTAAAAACAGTGCTACTGATGTCTTATTAGGCCTCTTGTTAATATTTGAGATTGGAGTGTTTTCTGTAGTAACTATTGAGTTTGTGGCCTGACTTCAAAAGCTTGTAGAATCTTAAACAGGGAGATGAGGAGAACCAAGTGGATTTTCAAATGTGCAAAGATATTAAGCCTGTCTAAACACGTTTAGTCTGCTTAAATATGACAAGATGTTCATCAACATTTTTAGGCACCTACACACATTTCAATATCTAGCTCTTTGATAATGAGATATTGTAGGAACCTAGGTGATCTGTTTATGTAGATTTGTTTTTAACTGCATTCTTGATTACTTTAGAAAAGGCATATTGTGTGAAGGCTGTGATGGGTTGGATTGTTTTCCCTCAGACTTATGCCTGTAGGCGAAAACTGTAAAGTTTTAGGACCATTTTCTGTGAGTATTGAAGATGAGCTGAAAAACACGTCTTGCAATTTGACAACGGGCTAATTGTCTTCTAATTGCTAGCTTGTTGACTGGACAAGACAAAGATTAGAGTTGGGATTTGTTTCCAAATATCTTCAATACTGGATAATTAAAGGAGTAGAGTGTCTCTTAAAATTGACTGTGCAGTTCAGCAGAAAAAGTAGCTGTTGCCAGAAGGAGAGCCAAGACAGGCTGGGGTTTCCCAATACTAATTGCCAGCTCTAACTTCTGGTATTCTGGAAAGGCTTATTTGTTGTACTCTCATGTGGGGGTTGAAAAGTTTGCAGTTCTTATGAAAATTTCTGCCTTTTGGCCTGTGGTTTAGTCATTGTTCCATAAATCTGAAAATGATGAGGCAGTCAGGTTATGTTGTAGTATAAAATCTCAGTCTTAATCTAGCCATTATGCTAATTAAGGCTTCGCACTTCTATTTAATGCCCAGTGTTCTAAGTAGTAGGCTTCCATTCAACAGTTTTTAAAGTATGGAAAAATGACGTGGGGGTCTGGAATGGAAAAATTGTTGGGATACATTCCATTGAAAGCACTGTTTTCCCATGTGCTCTGGACTGAATGTGTGGGAGAACAAAACTTGGGTGGGGCAACTTTAAAAATAATAAAGGAGGATCTCCTTTAAACAGCCCTTAAATTCTTTTATCCACTGAAAGCTACAATTAACCTAAAAAGGAGCATGGGATTGTTGAAAATTGCACTATCCACTCTGTGTATGTGTACTACTTTCCTTTGTGACACACCCCCCCACCCCACCCCACCCCCGAGTTCACTCTGGCTCAGAAATGGAATAGCAATGCCGTCTGACCATTTTACCCAATTATTTAAAAACAATATACTGAAACTTGATTTGATTTAGGTGTCCTTCTTTTATTGGATGTTGAATTAAATCAGCCTGAAACACATCACGATTGTAGCTTTCCCTCGGTTTACAGTGTTCTTAAGTAATAACTTTTTATTCCACTATACAGTGTAGGGGAAGACTTGATCTCTGGAATGTACACATTGTCCTCGACCACCTCTTCTTGGGAAAGCAGGATTTAGCCTTCTGTCCCTCTGGAAATAAGTGCTGTGGCTCCTGCTTCTCCCTCCCTCTGTCAGGAGCCAAGGATTCTACCTTCCACCCCATTTTCTGCTCCAGAGCTACTTGGCTTCATGCCTCCAGTTCTGGACAGCATAAGACTCCGCTCTAGTCAGCCTGCTCTCCCAGCCAAAGCTTAAATGCTTTGCGCAGGAAAGAATTTAAACATGGTCCGAGTCCTACAGTATATAGAGTAAGACCTGCTGCCTGTTACAGTCAGTTCAATGTGAACCTCTTGCTGTTAAGTAGTGTCTTTTCTTCATTATTGACAATATAGGAATGTGCTCAGAGTACTTCTAAAATCAGTTTATTCAGGTGAACTGTAATTCTGGTGCACTTGAGCCCTCTGTGAGGGGGTCAATATCAGCCCATAAGTTATGCAGTGTCTCTTTTCATGGTGAAAGAAAAACGTAACAGTTAAGGCAAGTAAAGACCAATAGATAAGGATAGGGGAAAACAGAAGGGGAAAAGAAAAGGTCTGAATGGAACAGGAAAGGATGGACAGTTGAAGCTGTAGGGTCAGAGTTACTATTTTGATGGCTGTTCTGTGAGAAGGAATAACTGGGCTCTTGCGGATTGCCTGCTGATCAGCTGTCTCTGGATGGGAAAGTACAGAGCTTTGGCAGAGTGTTTGAGACTAGATAACTTGCAGATATTCTAGAAACAACCTGCAGCATTTCCAAATGGTTGGGGCAGAAAGGAAAGGTTAAATGAGAACTGTGCTGTGGTGTTTGGAATTATAGTAGAGGAACCTGGGTTGGAGTTGGCTTACTTTGAATAAACACATGGTTATTTCCTAAAACAGGAGTATAGTCTGGAGTATAACAGAACATCTTGGTTGGGTTCCTAGCCAGTCCTTGTCAGTCTGTAATAAAATGTCATTGTCAGTTGTAAATTCATGATTCCTTTGTGTGGTGCTAGTCCTATGTCTGTTAAGTGTGTGGTGTTCATTCACAGATTGGGTTGATCATGGACAGTTGCAGTCCTAATTGGCCAGTCTTGTAGCGTAGTTGCATAACAAGTGCAACACTGTTAAACTGTTTTTGAAGTCAGAAGCAGCTCTGGGACTGAAGGAGTGTCAGATCAAACATGTGGGGCTGACCTCACCCACTTGCAGTTGTTTCTGTCCTGTTGGTAGCACATTGCGCTTGTTTGGGCTCTACTTTCCACACCTGTGTTTGTCCCAGAAGCATTGCCCAAAGGAAGACACACAGCTTCTGCACTGCTTTCCTTTTGGCTTCCACCTCCACCCATGCTTGTGGCCCAGATTCGGTGAGGAATAATATCTCCCGTTATTATTGGCCCTAGAGTCATATTCTTACCAACACAGAATGACATGGGGCTAATGATTCTGCGGTAAATATAGGTTGAGGAAAGGGAAAGGTGTCTCGTTGTCCCAGATGCTGCCTGCCCAGACCTGTCAACTTTATTATCCCGGACTTCTTGCTTGCTCACCTATCTAGAGCTGGAGGAAGAGTTGGAGGCTGTGAAGGGAAGCATTGATTAGTCACTGGTTGGCCACAAACACTGGTCTGCCCTGCCAGCCCGAGCGGTTCCTGGCAAGGTGAGTGCTTTGCCACCTGTGTTCTGATCACGCCAAGATGGCTAGTTTGGCCATCCTCATGCGGTCCCTCAGTAAAAGGAATATAGAGAAAACGTTTGCAAAGATGAAGAGGAACACTCCCATTACAAAATTGTTTTAAATGCGGTTAAACCCTGTAGTGTTACAGGCAGCAATATGCAAAATTGCAGTAGATAAGTGCAGAAGAACCACAACGTGAAGCTAGCCAGTTTGTTGACAGTTCATTACTAAATCAGCTACCAAACTTAAGCAGCATGAAGTGTGGGTGGGTAGGGAGAAGAAAGGCAAATTAGCATATACAAACTGGCAAAAAGTTAGTGTTTTTAAATATATTGGTAACAAGAAAGGAATCTGTGTTGTGTAGAAACATGTCTTTTGGGTCTCTTTAAACAGAACACAAAAGTTCAAAGGCCTGAGTTTGGAAGAGTTGGAAAAAAGCAATTGTAGTTTTTCCATTTATTTGTTTATTTTTAGTAAGATTTAAATGTAAAGTAAAATATATTTAAAATATGACAAATGAACAGTCTGTGTTCTTACTGTGGTACACTATATCCTCTCTGTTTCTGTTTGGTGCTACTTGTGTCTAATCTGTTTAAAAAAAAAAAAAAAAAAAAAATCTGTCCGGCTGTGAAAGTTGTCAGTTCGAACTCAAGTAAAGGAGAGGATTTAATGAATGGTCCAGCCTTTGTGTTTCTAGACTGTGGTCTTTACTAAGAACAAAACATGATTTGCTGTGAATGTAGTATTACCTAAAGAATGTAACACCCATACATTGTATTTTATTGGAGATTTGAGCCTTTTCATCCTATGCTTATATTTTGGGAGCCTATGAATGATATGAGCAGACAACAAACACTAAGGAATTAATCAAGCTGAAACAGATGTATTATTTGTTTTATTCCAGCAGTATTTTCTATTCCTGTTCTTCAAGAAGCTGTTCTGATTGCATGTAGTCCAGGCAAATGCCCAGCATTAAGGACATGTCAAGACCTTTTCTGCTCCCTTGCTTGCCACACTTGCATCTCCTTGAGGTTCATGCCGTGTGTGTTCTGAAAATCCATGACGCTTAAACGTAGAGGAGAATGAGGGTGTAAGTGGCCATTCTTCTCAGGAGATACCATGTGGTGTTTAGGGAGAGTTGTGACCCAGCACTTGATCGAAGGTACCTTTCTGTGGTCAAAGGTCTAGTTACTGAAGCACTGTATGGGGCAGGCAGGCAGAAGCAATGAGGATGAAGAGGCCTTGCTGTGTTGTAGTTGAAGAGAGTTGCTCTGTTCTTTCCAACACAGCTGTGAGGAGGTGGTTTCTGTAGGCTTGAGGGCAGCATACTTGATACTATTTGGATTTTGAGCAGTTTGTTGGGCAAGGTGGGGTATGGGTGATGTTTGTGCTTGACCACTTCGTCTTAGCTACAGTGATTAAGGGAGTGTTTAAAAAGCGCAGGTCTGTGTGGAGAAAAACACAAAGTTGGGATGAATAGAAGGCTGAAAGCTAACAAAAGTTTTTTTGGTAGTGAGAAAAAGCTGTAATACCACAGTGTCTGTCTTCCTGTTAGGACAATTTGTATGTATGCTGTAGCTCAGTGTTTTATGAACCACCGCTCGAGTCTTGTTAACAGATGGTCCTGCTCTAATGAACTTTTGAAATACTACAGGCATTTATATCTATCCTTGGGAATTAATGCATGGCTAATAATTTATAGTTATTCATACTGGACTGTAGTTTGGTTGTGTGAAAGTCAAAACCTGACTGGGTAAGTCTCTGAGCAACCTGCTATAGTTTACCCTCCTTTGAATAAGGGAGATGGACTAGACTATTTTCCAAACTTGACCTTTCTGTGATTCTGTATAAAGATTAGTATCTTGAAATGCATCATGTAGGAAACCTGCAATCATGCTGAAAGATACAAAACGCTCTTTACATGTGATTAAAAAAATTAGAGGTATCTTACTGTAGGCTTTTAGCTGCCTGAAAAACCTTGAGACTTACCCCCAGGAAAAAGCTGTGGTGTCATTGCCCACATGTTAGCAGTATAGCTGCTTGGACTTGTGTAGCTATTCTGACATGTGAAAAGCTATTTAATGAGCTGTTTTTCCTACTTCTAGACCTAAACTATCTAGAAGTAGCTGCAACCTTAAGCTTTTAAAAATACTGTTGACTTTGTGCCAGCGAAAGCTGTCATGGTTGAATGTCTTTTAACTACAACTGCAGGATGTCTTCATCTCTTAGACTCACAGCTTGTATTCATGTTCACGTGTATTCTTACCACAGGTACTCTTCTCTTCCTTTTTGTTTGTTACATGGACTTCATACTTTGCTTTGAAGTATTTTGAGGTAGAAACTTTTTTCAGTGCTGTTCTGGTGTAATGCAACACTAGTGCTACTTGATACTATTTGGATTTTGAGCAGTGACATAATACAACTAGCAAAACATAATCTGAAATTCAAGCTAAATTTACTGCTCTACAGCTGTCTGAGGAGTCTCATTCTCCAGATATGCTGCATGTGCATATCTCAGATGAGATACACGGTTAACTGTCCAGAACACTTGCAGTGACTTGATGCTGAAGATAGAAGCAAAGGTGTTTTAATAACTCTGCAAATAATGTGGTTACCAATGCATATGTATGTGTCTGACATACCTATTCTGCTCTGTTCACAGGTGTGTACCTCTTTTCTTTCATCTTTGTTTTTTTTATTGCGTGTGGTGGAAACCTCTTAGGAATCTTCTAAACTTGGGTAACGTGTCTGCTTATCCAGAGACTGCAGCAGTGCCCTTTGAAGTCAGAAGAAAGACTTCAGTCTGCTTGACTGAGCTTTGAATCAAGAGCCGAAACCAAAATGCTGGCTCCATGGAAGCATATGGCCGGGCTTCAGTGAACCATGGATTTCCACTGAATCTAGCTTAGAAATACATCTGGCTATTGAGGATGCTCAGATTGGCAGGTTATCAAACAGTGGCTTCTTTTTAGAGTCTAGAGTGCATTGGGGTTTTGTGGTTTTTTTCTACCCTTTTTCTGCTTTGGGGAGGTGATAGGTTATGACATGACAGATCCTGTTTAATAGGAACAGTGGCAATCCCTCAGTGATGCGTATTTCAGATGTATAATTTATAGATGTGTAGGAATTCTAAGTGAAAATGCACCGCGTGAGATGTGGGTGTACTTGGGGATCTTCCAGGAAGCAAGCAACAGCATGAGCTTATGGAGTGTTAGTCAAAGCCCTGCTTATGAGCAATGTTACTGCATACCCCAGCTGGAGACAGATTGCTCGATTTTGACAGTAGAGGAAGCTGCATCATACACAAGCACTTTATTAATCATTAAGAAAAGCTACGTGGTAGGTCAGTGAAGAGAAGCTAGTGCACTTTCAGATTCATGTCTTCTAATCTTTTGCCTTCATTGTTCTTTGTCAACGTGTACAAAGTGGGGAAAGACATTGTGTAGTCATGTAATCAGATATGAAATTATAAATCTGTATACAAACCTTATAAAGGGAGATGAGGGGATTTGGTTGAAGCCAGTGATTTGTGAATACAGGTGTAAAAGCTGTTTAATCTGTAAATGTGTACTTGACTTGGAGGTTTTCTTAAAGACCTGTGAAATGTCACAGAATCACAGCATAGTTTGGGTTGGAAGGGTCCTTTAAAGGTCCATGCAATGAGCAGGGATGTCTTCAACATGATCAGGAGGTTGCTCAGAGCCCTGTCCAACCTGGCCTTAAATGTTTCTAGGGATGGGGCATTGGCCACCTCTCTGGGCAACCTGTACCAGTGTTCCATCATACATGTAGTAAAAAATGTCTTCCTTAAATCCAGTCTAAATCTACCCTCTTTTAGTTTAAAACCGTTACCCCTTGTCTGATTGCAACAGGCCTTGCTAAAACATTTGTCCCCATCTTTCTAATAAGCCCTCTAAGTACTGAAAGGCTGCTACAAGGTCCTCCTGGAGCCTTTTCTTCAGGCTGAACAGCTCCAGCTCTCTCAGCCTTTCCTCATAGGAGAGGTGTTCCAGCCTTGACCTGCTGGCCACACTTCTCTTGATGCAGCCCAGGATACAGTTGGCCTTCTGGGCTGCAAGCGCACATTGCTGGCTCATGTCCAGCTTTTCATCCACCAGCACCTCCAAGTCCTTCTCAGCAGGGCTGCTCTCAATCCCCAGCCTATATTGATAGGGGGGGTTGCCCTGACCCAGGAGCAGGACCTTGCACTTGGACTTGTTGAACCTCATGAGGTTCACACCGTCCCACTTCTTGAGCTTGTCCAGGTCCTTCTGGATGGCATCCTGTCCCTCAGGCGTTTCAACTGCACCACTCAGCTTGGTGTCATCTGCAGACTTGCTGAGGGTGCAGTCAATCCCACTGTCTGTTGTTGATGAAGATATTAAACAGTACTGGTTGCAGTATGGACCCCTGAGGGACACCATTCATCACTGGTCTCCACTGGAACATTGAGATGTTGACCACTACCCTCTGGATGTGACTGTCGAGCCAATTCCTCATCCACCGAACAGCTGACCCATCAAATCCATCTCTCCAGTTTAGAGAGAAGGATATTGTGGATTGACCACCTTATTTGTGTGTGTTTGTCAGAGGAGAAAGCTGAGCACTTTTCTTTGATTCTTCTGGCTGTGCCTAAGAGAACCTGAACAGTGTATCATGTACTTATGCCTTGTGTAGTTGCTCGAGAACGACTGCAAGCTCCAGCTATCCTGGAGAGTGGTAACTGCATTCAGTGGCACAGTAAGAGCATACTTCGGGTGGGATTTTTGTGGAATTCTTTTTGCTCACCGAATTATGTTACTGTCCCCCTTCTCTCCGTACAAACAGCCTGTTGGTCTCTGCTTTTGCTGCATTTGTCTCACAACTGTCTCCCATCACGTGTTGAAGTGTGATGAGTAGAACAAGCAGCGCATGTGCATCCTTGCAGTTGTGTTGGAATAGGTGTTGCAATTAGGGCTATGCATGTGAAGCACTGTATGGCAAGAAGCTGCCCTAGGCTTGGTGTTGGGCAGGAATTTTTTTCCAGTAGTGAATACCACTTCTTAATGCATATATTGTTTGCTTGTAAACTTGAAGTTGCTCAGGGTGTTTTGGTTTTGTTAATCTTAATGTAGGTTCCTTGTTTGCAAGCCAGGTCTCGCTTCAGCTCGATTTGTGTGCTGGTTATTTAGCGTGTTGTGCTCTCAGGAGGAAGGTTGTATTATCCATGTGTTTGTGAGGACCATCAGCTCAGATAAATGTCACAGCAGAAAATTCTTAAAAATTTCTGGTTGTGGTGCACTTCAGCTGTCTTCGTTTACTAGAATGATGGTAAGATGCAGGAGGTCAGATGAAGACTGGATTTTTTTATGTTTGTGAGTAACATTCCTTTCCTTAGAGGATCATTTGAGGTAGAAAGTCATATATTGCTTGCTAAACTGTGGTATAGCGAATGGGACGTGGCAGACATGAGTAGTGTGGGGGGGAAAAAGGCTACAGGTGAGTTTCTTCAGGCCTGTTGAAGGGTGACCATCAGTTTCTGTTGACTAGGACTTTGACATGTATGATATGGGGGTTTTTTTTCTAATTTTTAAGTGTGGATGCTTGCACAGTCATTACACATTAGGTGGGATGCTTGCACAGTCATTACACATTAGGTGGTAATGACCAAACTTGCTTTATTATTTCTTTCTTTTAATTTAGGTTAGCTGGAGGAATGTGGGACTATCCTCTGGCTCTAGAAGCTTGTTTCCAGGCTCTTCTTGTTTGCTGTCTCATTGCAGTTTGGGGCAAATAAGCAGCTATGGCTGCTGTCTCAGCCTGTAAAATAGGTAGTATCTACTTTGTGTAGCTGTGCAGTGTTGTTGAAGGGAAGGCACCAAGTCCCATCCCAGGCTTTCTGATAGGAAATGGAAGAACATTAGATAAGCATTCCTCAGGGACCAGGAAGGCGAGTTTAGTAAGTTAACGTGTAGCTGAAATGTACTTGGCGTTTTTTAGTGTTTTCTTCTGGTAGCATAAGAATGTAATTGTTCTGCCATGGTGTATTTTTCCCAATCCCTACAAGGGAGTTTCCATGCCTGGAATTCAGATTTAAAATATGCAGTGTTTTTTTTTTATTATTATTTTTTGGTTTTTTTTTACCCTGATGTATCCTGATAGTTTTAGATTAAGGTCAAGTCACTGTATAATTTATTCTTGAAATTCTAAGTTGCCTGTTTCCTGCAATGGTGACTCGGGTTGTGTCTGTCTATTAGCTAACAGAAAAAAAGCTTGCTATCTAGAAATGATACATAAATATTCCTTAATGACAGATTTCTTCCTGCTCTTCTGCAGTAGCAATTCTTGCCCTTTCTTGTCTCCTTGGTAGCTCTCATAGGTTTGATGACTGCATTCAAGGCAACATTTTAGTTTTTCTTAGATTTATGTTTCTGGTTTTAACACTAATAGTTTTTCTGTTTTTTCCTTAGGTCTGTAAATTACCTATATAATGCTTAGTAACTTCAGTTTTATGAATGTAGGATTGTTTCACCTCTCTGTACATGCAGCAAAAACAATTATGAAATTACATTCTTTGACATAAGAAAAACAAATTAACCATTTTTAGCTTGTACATACATGCACTGAAGGTGGCTGTAATCAAACTTTAAAGGGAGGGGAATGGACACTGTAGATCTTGCCATCAGAATTGTCTTAAGCTCCTAGTTGAACAGCATGAGCTAGTGCAGTAAAGGAAGAAAGGGTTAGAAGACTGGAAGAAGGGATCAACCCCTCGTCTTTAAATGCAAGTTTCTGTAATCTTGTGCATGGGCCTGTTATCCCACTTTCACATCTGTAAAACAAGGGGGAGGTGTGTAAGAATATTTATATGGGGTAATTGTGGTGGATAGAAAATTAATTCTGCAGTGCTTGAATAGTGTGGAAACATAGGGGCTGTGTAAATTCTCTTAAGAAGAGATAACCAGCTTCTACCACACCCAGCTTAACTGCTTTCTCAGCTCTGCATAGCTGGAGATTCCTCAGACTGTTCTGACCTTGGTGTGTCTGCTGGCTGTTGTCGTAAACTTCTGTCTCTTGAGTTTCCTGCTGTTTAAAATCTGTTGGTAGTTAGCTGAGGTGCTGCTGTTGCACACTGCTGGGAGATCTGACCTTCCTTGTAGGGCACTTGAGTTTGTCCCAGTTGTGTGTAATAGGACTGCATAAGGTTTGCATGGACACTTCCATCGGTAAGATTCAGAAGGGTGATTTTAAATATCAAAGCCATAAATTGCCCTGATGATAGTCTCCTTTCATGATCTATTCTGAAAAGTAGGGGCCTGTGTTCATGCTGACAAGGTGCTCGGGATCTTATAGGACCAGATCTTTAACATTTAAAAGCTCAGCTGTTTTCAGTAGGATTGCTCCCAGTTTTTGTCAATGTGTGATCACAGTCTGACCGAGAACATGCCCCTTCCTCCTCTGTTTTCAGTGTGTGTGTGGGATTTGGGGTGAATTGTCAGTTTTCACACACAGCTGAAATGCATCTTTTCAAGTATGTTTGAGTAATCCATAGTGATGAAGCAAAACAAGTAGGAAAGAATGTCGTCTTGCTATATGCCATGATTGTAATGACCCCCTATTTGAAATAAATCAATTGTTTGTCAGAAGACTCATGTCTGCATAAGCACACAGCATTGCTGCAGACAGGAAGTGCCCTAGTCTGTTGACCTCGTCTCCCAGGGAAAATCAAAGCTCTCATTAAATTTTTTTTAAAAAGGGGAAAAGAAAAAAAAACCAACCCAGCAGATTGTCTTAGTGGAAGATAAAGGCAATAACATGTATAACCTTTTATTTTAGTTTATGAATGTGCAATCTGATATTTAAATTGCTTTTAGAACTTTTTTTTAATGAGGCTGAAAAGAGTGAGGTCAGATGTATTTTCTTAGGGCTACGTTACACTCCACAAGGGTGAACAGGAAATGGTTTAAAGGAATGCCAAGAAGCCCCTATTCCCTAGCCAATTCCCTTGTCGCCTTTTAACCAGCTTTATTTCAAATTTCTGCTGTGAGCATTTCTGGGTTGAGAATAGGGGAAGGTTTCAGTGCATTCTTAAGTTACATCATCCAAGTTCCTTAGCCTGCAATTTAAAGAAGAAAGCTGACTTGATTTTTAAATATAACTATTTACAGACTAGGTGTGGGGAACTGGGATTTTTGGTGTATGCACCTCTGATCCGAAGTGGTGGGAGTGCTACCTTATTAACACTAAAAATTGTGATAGTTTAATGTGGTGATAATATTCATCACAATTTCCAATCATTACCACTGTTTTCAGAAATTTGCAATTTGAATTTATGCAGTACAATCCCCATTTATTCACTTTCTTCCATGATTTCTAATTTTTCCATTTCTAGCTAGGTTTTTCCTCAAAGCAGCTTTTTTTCTTTCCTTCAAGTCTCCTGTTGCAAAAGGAGAGAAGTCTAGAAAATGAAAAAAAAAAAATATTGCCAAATCCATGATCTTGCAAACTATAAAACACAAACAAAAATGAACAAAAAAACCAAACCAGAATTTCATTGAAGTGTTTCTGTACAGTACGCTCACAGACACATTGAAATCTGTTTATATCTCCTTGCTGTTTTTGCTTGTCACCTTGAGTATCCAGTAAAGGAACACAAAGGAACATCTCCTTGTAGAAAAGAGAAAGTGGAAGTAGATATCCCAAAGAGCTGTAGGAGGAATAGCTTGTTTTCTGGAGGTGCAGTGACCTGTACACAGCATGATCTTCGACTTCCTGGCATTTATAGGTGAGGCAAGTCCCGTCCTCTATGGGGAAGGCTACTTGCTAGAGCAAGTCACCTCTTTCTGAGCCGCTGAACAGATGTGATGAACACTGTCTTAACACTTGGCTTCCAGTCTAAAAGCTCGTAAATCTTTTCATACCCAATGTGGCTGTTATTAGTGGTGTATGTGATGGTTGTGCTTATTGGCTGGTTAATAGGACAAATCTTGCAAATACTGTGTTTGCCAGAGTGCTGCCACACTGAACATGCAAGGCTAAACCAGAAATGTGCTAAAGTCTTCATAGGGGGTGTGTGTGTGTGTGAATTTTTTATAGTCTTGTCTCTTCATGAGTCATTTCAAGCACATACACATAAGTGCAAGTTCCAGAACTAACCTACTGCTTATCTTAAAGTATCCTGAAATAGTCACATTAGACATTATCCTGTGCTCTTTTACACTTGGATATCAACCTGAGAGGTCTAAAGTATGACAAAGCTAGATAAGCTGACTGGTTGTTTTGGTACACATTCAGGAGTTTAAACTTACTGATGTTTGGCTCCTGTGTTATTCAAAGACACAGTTGTATGTTCTTCTGTAGTTTTTGAACACGATGATTTGGCTTTCCTGAGTTTCAGGAGTTTTGCTGACTGCCGGGCTTAGATGATCTCTTACAACAGTGTTTATAGAAGTCGGAAATATTTGCACAACAGTAATTATTAAAGAGGACTAGGAGCTCTGGTTATGAAATCCAACGCCTATAACAATAATTAACACTGAGTGGTTGGGTGGAAGGCATGTAATATGCTAAGAATCTACAATTAGGACTGAGTGCCTGCTACATGACATCAAAACCTTGGTTGCTGAATACTGTAACTCATTAGACATGTGGGCAGGACCTTATAATGAAACTAGAGGGTCTTCTGCAGTCTGACACGTGTAATTCTAGACTTAATCAGTTTTCCATGCAATTAATCCATATCAAATGCATGATTTGTTGCCGCTTTGGGTTGGATGGGGAGACTCAAAATTATATAGAACTTCTGGTGTTACACCCCTCCCTCCTCTTTCATTTCTGTTCAGTTTTCTGTTTGTTCCTGGGCTGTTTTATTAGGGGAAGACATTAAGAGAGAAGGCAGCCTACCATTTTGCTGTCTACTTCAGGACTACTCTGGCAAAGTCTACGTGAGAGCTTAGCTGGATTTTTAACGCTGCTTGCCTCCTGCAGAGGTGGGGAGGTCACTTTAGTCTCTGTTTGTGGGAAAAGGGTTTGAGACATTTGAGATCGTCTACCACTGCTAAGCCCTGGAGAAAAGTTCTTGGTTGGAAGCAAAACAAACAAAAATAACAAAGGAAAAGAAAATAGGTCTATTGACATGAAGCCTGAGTTTTATTTGAAATAGAAAAATAGAAGCTTGCACTGACATGAATCATCATCCATGTTATGTTCCTTGTTTTCTTTTTAGCTGATAGTGGGTGGAGTTCTGAAGTATTTCAAGCTAAACTAACTTCAGAAGACTAACTTGGGAGAGAGTTACCGTCAGCCTGGGCCTCCATTGTCCTACTGCAGCTTTGAGGATGTTTTTGGCATTTCTTCATGTGGCTTTTTCACACTGCCCTTGAGGCAGTGTGCTTACCAATAGATCTTAGTTGTTGCTACTGCTATAATGAAAAGCATCACTGCTAAGCCTGCCTCCTTCCCACTTTCCATATCCCTTTGCTGTTCCCTTGCAAGCTTATTATATATTTGTACCACAGAAAGCTAGTACTGGCCCAGGATCTTGCTATGCTTAGTATTCTTATTTTTGTTACCTCTTCTTGCCTTTGCAGTTTGAGGGGTTCTTCTCTTGTAAAGTTTCATTCTAAAGTGAAAGCCACATGTCTCTCTCATAAAATACCAAATACAGTTGTTCATACCTGAAAGAGACACCGTGCTTGTTTGTGGACCAGCGAGTAGACGTAATTTGTGCTATGCAGACTTGCCGAACATTAATAAATTCCAGTCACCCAAGCTGATGAAAGAGACATTATCTGTTTCTGGCAAGAATTATATTGCATCTAATTAGGCCCAACTTTAGACCATAGCATTTCATGAGCAAAGTTAATTACAATATTCTTGGTCTTTGTTACAAGAAAGCTTAGTGGTGGGGAAGATGAGCAGTTGATGTTAATTTATGTTCTCTTACTTAGTGCTTAACTGTCTGTTTTTTAGTATGGGAGCTTACCAGATCTGCCATGCACTGCAGTTACTGAGGAGAACATAATTTCAGCTGATGAGAATGACAGGGAGAGAATCTTATTTCCAATAGTGGAAAGCAGTGTGGTTAAGTCTGTAGTGTTCATGACGTTCTGTATCTTCAGTGACTATCTACAGAGTGTTTTTTAGGGAGTTAATCAACTGAATTTTATATTCAACATGATGGGGTGGAGTTGCTGCTGTTAGCATTACAAGTCCAAAACCCGTTACTTTTGAGATCTCCCTTACCTTCCTCAGTCCCCCCATTTAAACCTTCGTTCCTATTAAAAAGTCTACCTGATTTATGTTGTAAATAAGACTACATATTCTGCAAAAGTTGTAAGAAAATAAAGTGACCTTTTTAAGAAACGTCATATGAACATTTTGCAACGTTTCTTGAGATTGAGCAGAGTTAGTCTTGGATTTCTTAGATTTCACAAGGTCCTTTGTGAACAGCAGAACTAGTGAAGCCTGGCCTCTCTGCACAGTTGTTTTGCATTGCTTCTCCACATCACAGTACCGGTGGCTTTCTCACTCTGGCCTTGTGTTTGCCCTTTGTGCTCTTTCTCTGACATACGTGTAGAGGCAACTCCCCCATGTCCCCCATGTGTCTGCCAGGCATTAGACAGTGTCTGCTGGGGCTGTTCCAGATTGCTAAAACAGGTAGTGCAGTTAGCTGTTTGGCACTTGACAGATCAACCAAACAGCTAAGCTCATGCTGCAGCCTTTGGTGGAAGCAGTATATTATTCTTGTTGACATAATTGCTGTGTTTTTAATGAAACTTGCATGAGCTTATTTATCTTGGAGACTGCTTCCTAGCTTTCAGTAATCTTGGAGTAGGTGTACTGGTATAGAATGATTGCATAAGCCTCTTGGCGGCGGGAACTGACACCAAATTAAAAGTTATTTCAAAAGAAATAATTCTGGAACAAGAACAGAACCCTCAAACCTGTATTGCTGAGTTTGCTAAAACTAGCCTTACCAAGGGCTATAGGTTTTTCTGACATTTGGTCATGAATACCAGCAGTGGTAACAGAAAGCTACCAGATGGGACCAGTTTTTAATGCTGACAATTTATTTTGAAGAATAGGGATGTGATTTCTCACTATGTTAAGTAAACTTATTAGGAGATCCAGTTCCACTCTGTAAAGTAGATGGAACTCTAAAAGTAGTGTCACACTGAACTTGTTTGATAAAGCTACTTAACATGGCTGTTCTGGAGACTGACTGTATTTCAGCAAGTATCTGTCTACACTGGCAATTTGAGAATAATCAAGGGTAGATTGTTTTCTGTAGTGCTTTGTGCAGTGGCACTTTCAACCATGACTGGGGTTCTGAAATGTTAGGATAATTTAAACTCCTGATGTGCCTCTAACTGCACATTTTCTTGTAAAATAAATAGATCTCAACCTTTTGCTACATTGCACTTTTTTTTTTCTACTGACATTGTGCATGTTATGTTGATGGGTGTAAATCAACTGACTGAATACGACTACCCAAAGGGTACAGTCATATTCTATCGCTGTCATTGTTTTGAGAACTTCAGTGGTACATGTTGCATCCTATTCCTTGCTATTTTTATTCTGTTGATGCAGACAAGAAATGAAAGAGTTAAAATAGTGTATGTTGTCATTATCATAATCCTGCTTCCTTGTATGATGGAAATTTTCCTGCTTCACCCTTCAGAGATGGAGATTACTGACTCTCTCACATCTGAAAATGCAAGTGTCTCACATGCATCAGTCTGGGTGGATTTCAGGAATGCTGGCTGCCTGGTGTCTGCTCTGTCCAGGTCACTGCCTCCTCCAACTTGTCAGAGCAGCAGAGATTTTAGGGAAGAAATGTATTGAGGTGCCTTGTCTTGGGAGACTTTGCTTAAAACCAGGCAGTGATTAGATAGCTTGCATGCAAAACATGCATGTTCTGTATGGGAGAAACAGCATTCTTGCTGGATTTCTCAGTAGCTTTTTCCATGAGCCTGTTACCTGAACAAGATGCTGTAATCAGTGAATTTTTGCTGTGAACGGTCAACATGTGCCACTCTATTAGCAAGTCTGTCAGATGGATTCCTGCATCTTAGAGAAACACAAGTGAGGGATGGACAAATTCTGCAGCGTGAATTCTGCTGGATAGCTTGGGAGATGTTTCTTCTGTGAGAATGAACAGAATGAACTTGGTCTAGTTTCCCTTTGCTTGGCTTCCCATCCATCTTCTAAGACCAGCAAGCAAGATGCTCCACTATAGGGTATTGATATTGTACAGATGTAGTGTAATAGTTCATAATCTTTCTCTCAAAAGCACACAAGAGTCTAAGTGCAAAAAAGGATTTTTTTGACTAGGTGAACCAAAACAGCTGTGGAACTGGGTGCAATCTGTGGGGAGGTGTTGGGACTTGCAGCAAAATGCATCAAACCACAGTCTGCATAGCTTTGAGGAATAGAATACATGGTTGTGATACCATCTCGTTTGAGCTGTACTGTTTCTACTTGTGGTGTTTCAATAGTGCAGTTGTTTTGTGAGCCTGGGAGTCATGTAGAGCACGTGATTGCCCATTGAGTCATCTATGGCAGTGCAAAGGCTGGAGCAGGACAGTATTTTCTAAAGCAAATGTTGAAAACTTGTGTTCAGTGATAAAAACAGGGTTTTGCAATGCTGCCATTTGTAAAACAAGCAGTCAGTGAGCTCTTCATTAGTACACTTAAATGCCTGATGCAGGACGCTCCAAAGACCTGCACAGACTTCTTTTCCTTCATTACTGGAAAGCTGAGTTTGGTTTGCAAGAAAAAGCCCTGGTTCCCATTTTCATCTGAAATATGAACTCTGCTTTACATTCCTGACCCGTAACAGAGCTATTTCAAAAACATGCTTTTTCTCCACCAAGCAGCATGTGTTGAATTATAATGGCCCATCCTGCCATGCAGACATTTTAATTTTCAACAGGCATTAACTTCTGCAAGGGGGTTAAAGTTC
>Ga0065711_1030117_pt1 | contig 33642 bp, 14 predicted proteins | sample Hoacrofraction12_FD_59098 | JGI IMG/M metagenome (GOLD analysis project Ga0065711, IMG submission 59098) | Hoatzin crop microbial communities from Cojedes, Venezuela - Epithelial fraction 12 v2 (version 2) | ecosystem: Host-associated > Birds > Digestive system > Esophagus > Crop | place...
TTTTTTTTTTTTTTTTTTTTCTCCTGAGGATTGTAAGGAATACAAAAATCTGTACTTTCAGATTTCATCTGTTCAAATTTAACACTCTTTAAAATGCTTATTTGGAGCCATATGCCTTCTTGAGCCTCTGTAGCGTAAAACTTGGTGTAAAAAGCTGAAACTCTAAAAATGGCAGAACGCATGAGAGGAAGAAAGAGAGAGCATGTTAGGGACTGTCATCTGCATTATTCATATGTTGTATAGTTTCTGAAGAGCTAGCCATGCATTAGAGATTACAAATACTTTATTAAACCTATAAAATGAATGCTGTTCATGGTGCGTGGTTTTATGAAGTATCATAATAGTCCTGAAAATATTGACTTTGCCCTCCATGACCCTAGGGCTGACTGCAAATGAAGCAGGCAGAAAGTTTCTTTTTTGTTAAAAGGAGTAGTGAAGTGTGTGGGAGGTAAAGAATTGGCTGAATTTCACCTTTGATAGACAAATTATGATAGTAGTTTTGGTGGGATGGAGGTGAGAGAAAAGAGGAAGGGGAGCCCCTGTGGAACAGAGAGGACTCGCAAGAGTAAGTAGCCCATCCATAAATGAGTTTGATAGATAGGTTTGAGCAGTTTTTTAGTTTTCTAAGTTAATTTTAGAAGATTGTATTGAAGTGCATTGTACTCTTAATACTCACAGCTGGCTGAAGTCTCAGCCTGGTAGTTCTCTCTAGAAGATGAGTGTTACTTAGCTGGTTCCCTGGTACCTGCTGTCAAGGGGGTTAATCTGGAGTATACTTTAAATCTACATTTTCAGTTTGTGCTTTTTATAATAATATTTCTAGTTTTGAAATCAAGAATTGGATAATGTGCTGTGCTAGAATACATGTTTTCATGTTTACCTTGTCTTTTACTAAGAGAACTTCAGCTAATCTTTTGCAGCACACATCCTGGTGATTAAACAACTGTAATGAAAACAGTATTGCAGGTACATGCTTTTGATATCAGCAACATAAGGCAAATTTGGGATTCTCAGAGTTAAAATGCTTTCTTGCCAAAGTATGTAAGGATCAGCTGGAGGTTTGGCATTAACCTCTGTTAGGGTATGAAGAGAGGTTGTCTTTGGCAAGAAGCAAGTGGTGCAATCCATGCTGGAAACCTCAGCATTAGTGCACCAATCAATCATTAAAAGCCCAGATTTATATGAAAACTAAGGATTTCAGCTTTATGGTATTAGGCTTGTGCTTTAATTACTAACATGAAACAGTGGTATGTGAAACAATGAGCTTTTTGCTAGGATTAACTAACAGAACTGCCCTGCTGGTTCTCGTCTTCTCTAACTTTGTGCCTTCTGGTCCTTTTTTATTATGATGTAGAAGCAGCATACAAAATTGTCTTTGACTGTGCCTTGATTAGTACTTGCTGTATGCAGTATTAGGTGACTGCCATATTGTGAGGAGTAGATGTATTTGGCAGAACTATTGAGCTAAAAATACCTGTGGCAAAATCATAATCTCTCCACAAAAATCTAGGAATTTATCAATTATTTGTCTTTTTCAGGTGCTGTTTAACTAAATGAATAATTTAATGTTTAACAGTGTATTTGTTTAAATATTTTTTTCACTATAGAACTTTTAATTTTACACAGAAAAATTTATGATAGTCTTTATCTTGACTAGCATATTTTAAAGTTTCATGCTGTCACTGATGGATCAGAAAAATTGGTATTTTCTCAGAAGGAGGAACAGGAATTTAATAAAAGCTTTCACTAAAGCTTATTTTTGTTCAAAATAAGATCTGTATTTTTTTCCTGAAATCAGTTGATCTTTTGACAAAGATCAGGTCTTTTGCGCAGCAATATGCCTTTTCATGTAAGAAGTCTACACATGCAATTTAAGGAAAGTATGGAAGTCTCATATCAGGAAATAATATGGTGGATTTTTAATACCTTGAAGTTTTGTTGTCAATTTGCAGAAGTACTTTTTTGTGAAGATTGTATATAGTGTTATTTGCAGGAAAGTGATTTGCGCTGTCATTGGAGAGTTTACCCACTCACAAGCCCCAGAAGAAAGGGAAATCACAAGAGAGATCTTTTAATAAATATTGGACAGGAGAGAGACAAAATACATAATGATACATAGTGAGAAATAGCTGATAAAATTATTACAGTAACTTTGTCTGCCTTGTAAAATCCTAATTTCGTGTTTATGCAATAGTCCTACAATGATAATCACTTCTCCTGCTCTGCTTTTAGATCAATTTGAAAAGGACTTTGGGTTTTTTTTTCTTTCATTTTTCTTTTTTTCTTTATTCTTTTATTCTTTATTCTTCTTTAAATTCTTTAGACAAATCCTCACTTTCCAAATTGGAGATTAAACTGATTTTTTCAAGGAGACAATTCGTCTAAGAAACCTTTCTGCTTTTTTGAATGTATAATGTCATACTTTGTATCTCAGTCCCTTACAACCATTCTTCTAAACACAGGTCAGTTATTAGAAAATAGTCTTTATTCCAGCATTGTAGACGTATTTGGTATTTCATCTGTAGAATGCATGGACATAGTATAATATTCTTCATTAGTATTATAATAATCCTAAAAATTCTGTAAAATCCTAGTTTATCATTCCATTAACCAGATTGCTTTCCACTCACACCAACAAAATTTGTTTATATTTAATTAGCTTATGCTAATATTATGTCTCAATCAGAGACACACAGTCTCTTTCTGACTGCTGGGTGTGAAATACAGAGTCTGAGCGTTGCTCCATTTACTCTAAGATGGTGGGGATATGCGCTGACACCTTGGAAAAAAATAACTTCAAATTTTTTTTTGCTTTTTTCATTGCGTTTATGTATCTCTAAAATGATCCTTCGTTGAACGTTTGACAAAGATGTCTTCACGGAGTTTTACATGTTCTATAGCTTCAGCTTGGCCCTTTCAGCTGCTGCTCGTCTGAATTGGATGTTGCCTAAATAAATACAGTTTTCCCACTAAAGAGAAAATGGCCAATGAACTAGGTTGAGTGCTGGGGACTTCAAAGCAGGGGACTGTCACACTGAAAAGGAAGGAAGAAAAAGCTGTTTCTAATCTGAGGGCACATACTAGTGTGACCATTGGTATCTTATCCAAAACGAATAGAAGTTATGTGGAGAACTAACAGTTGAAAAGAATGCTTTCAGATAGTATCTGTTTTATTTATGAAAGTTTATCCTAAAGTTTTATACTAAGCTTTTTTTCCTAATCTTTTAAATAAATTTTTAGTTAATGTAAAACTTGGGGAGATATGAATTGCTGGAGAGCAATTTCTTTCTAATGTTTTGGAGAACTCTGTAGTAATTGTTCCTTCCTTCTGAATTATAGGTGTTGAAGCTTTTGTAGGAATTCCAAATTTGAAAGATAAGCATAATTTTTCGTTAGCCTTTTGTTACCATGGTCAATCATGTGTACTCTGCTGATTTTGAGAAGCACAAGCTGTTTTACAAAGACACATTCCATATAAAAAGTCATACTTGTTTTATTAGATTATTTAAAGGCTTTGATTAACAGATTTTTTGATCAGGTGTTGAGGAAGTTCCGCAGGTGCTGTAGGGTGACGGTTGGAGAAGTGTTCTTTAGGCTGTAGTTTCCACTTCGCCTCACCATAATTCAACTTCAGCTCATTAATTCTCAGTGGGCAAGTCAGTCATGAATATGTACCTTGCTGACTTGAAGTTATAGGTAGTCTGTAAGGACTGATTAAGTAAATTTGATGGTATGAAAGCCTAGAAGTTACTCCCCCATTTTTTTTTTTTTACACAGATTGAAATTCAAGACTTTTCTTGACATAAAATATGGAAATGAGACATGTTTTCTCTTAGTAGTTAATTGAGGTGTAGTCTTATAAATTATAAAATTCTAGAAACCTTGTTATTAAATTTAAATCTGGCTGTTGTGCTCTTTGTTTTTCTTTTGTTTTGTACTATTAGAAGTTGACTGAAGAGCTTTTATATGAAAATGTAACTGCTTTTCACTAACTTCTTACTGTCTATAAGCTTAAAGATAAAATGCTAGATCTTAATGGTGATGTTAGTTCAGTTTCCATATTCAATTGCCGCTGTACAGCTAATTGCTTGAACAGTTTATATGGCCATCTGAATATTTTCATCAACATTCAGAGATGAAACACGGTATCTGATACAATATAATTCTTGTAATCATCCAAAGGCGATTTGTCATTTGAACTGATGACAGTCCCTCGGGGGGGGGCGGTGAAGAAAGCAAAACAAGCAAGAAAATTCCATAGGACAGTCATTGTTAGATTTGATTGGGTGCAAACCTCCTTTTGGCTAAAATCCCGTGCCTGTAACAAAGCAATCATGCTTAATAGGAGTGCCTGTAACTCTGACTCTGAGATTGATTGCTCTATGTTCTGCTTCATCATGTTTCTGGCATAGTTGCAATATAAAGATTATTTAGTATCTTTAATGAGATGCATACAGAAGACGTTAAATTTTTTTTTTTTTTGTGGTATGATACTTCACAATCTTATTCTAAAAGTTTCTACAGAGGTGTGGTTCAGATGTGATTCATGTAGATTCCTATGAGAGTGGTGCTGAAAGTTAGTATGTGAAGACTTGTCACTCCAAACAAGTAGTGTGGTTTTTTTTGTTCTGTAGTATTTCAGTTCCTGGTACATTGGGTCATCCTGTTCCTAATGTGACACAGGAATGACCAAATCTATTAGAAGTTATTTCAGTGCTTTGTATCTAATGTGTGCTATTTTAAAAGTACATTTATTTTTATTCTGTTTGCCACAGAGGAATTTTAATGTCTGATAGATGTGTGATCTGTTTGTTTTTACTGAATGGTTGCTATATGAGTTAGTTAAAATATTGCTTGAATATTACTTAAATAACTCTGTTTTGTTGTAGCCGAAAAAGAAAACTAAGACATTCAATCCTCCAATCCGTAGAAACTGGGAAAGTAATTACTTTGGGATGCCCCTACAGGATCTGGTTACATCTGAGAAACCGATACCTCTGTTTGTTGAAAAATGTGTGCAATTCATTGAAGATACAGGTAAGATAGGAGAAATATTGGAGGAAAGACTTTCCCACTTTGCATAACGAGTAAAGCTTCTCATTTTCTGTTTTTAAGTACTTTTAGAATTTTATCCTAGAAATAATTATAGGAAAAGCATATTTTAAAATCAGAATATATTCTCTAAATTGTATGCTTAATGTGTGATGGTCTTCTGTCTTTACGTACACAAATATTTAATTTCTTTTTGAAAAACATTTGGAGTTTAACATTTGTTGCCTGTAATTTAAAAAAGTTATACTACTTTCTAATGCCAAATGACTTTTAACCGAATGGCGTTCCAGATGTACATGTCTCACTGTTGCCACTGTATTTTACTTCATATGTTAAAAAGCACTGAAATCCTCCATTTCCGGGTGCAGAAAACAGGTAATTGGTATGGCTTAATTAGTCTGCTTGCTTTTTTTATCTTACCGGTAAACCTAGTTTTGCATTGTAACTTATTACAGGGACAGAAACACATATATGTTTTGCACTAAGGTGAAATTTCACAGTATAGTTTTCTCTCTTCTTTCTCCCTGCCTTCTTGGTTGTGTGTTTGTCCCTGCTTTCAGCCTATTTACTGTGTGACCATGAAGTAGGTAGGATGATCTTGCTGGTCCAGCAGAAGACTGCATTTAGGAGTGGGGAGTTGTTTTGAGGTTTGGGAGTGACCTGTGGTTGGGTTTTGTTTGTTTTTTTCTTTTTTGTTTTTAAAGATGGCAAGCACCAGTATTCAGTTAGTGCATAGGTCTTGCTTGCCCTGAAGGTGCGTAAATGCTGTATAGCTATATTTGAAGTAAATGAGAGTGTGAAACTGACTGGAGCTGAAACATGAGCAGGACCATCCTTTGATCTGTGTCTGCAGTTCGATATTGTTTAGCATAAAGTAAAACAGCACGTTTTTTCACGTTTTCTTTGTTTTGTAATACAATTGTGGCTGTAAGACGACAGCAACAGTTTTAGCAAGAGTAAAACTGAAGGGTTTTCTTACTTAAACTAAAATTCGGTTTTACTGGCATCTGTAACGGTAGTGTTTCCAGAAGAGTTGCTACAGGTGTTAAGCCTAATAGCTGTTTTTGAATACTTATATACTGCATAATTGCAATAAAAAGATTAGGTGAAACCTCAGGCACTGATCATTTGGGAGTCACTGAGGTTAGTATAAATCTGTCTTTAACCTTTACCTCCTATTGATTCCGTGCCTAAAGGTGAGGGCTGTGTTTCTTCCCTCTTGCTTTTGCTTTCCCCACCTCACCCAGGAAAAAATGAGGAAGGAGGAAGAAGGGCAAGGAGTAATAGAGTGGTATAGATAGTTTAATATATATTTTGTGTTTGCTATTGTATATAGAAAAAAAAAAACACACCAAAATAAACCAGCATAATTTTATGGGTGAGTCACTGTCTGAATTTGTGTTCTTAAAAATGGCAACATACAGCTAGTATGTATAGTTATGTAAAACAGACGTGCACCAGTAATGTAGAACAAAAGACTTTTTGAAGCGTTGTAGAATCTAGAAGTAATATCTTAAATTTGAGCATGTTTAATGTTGTAAGAATACTTGCAAACAACAAAATCATAAATCCAGATTTAAAGAAAATTTTATTTGCTTAAAATTAATGTTGTCTGTTGACTTTGTGGTAGACTTCCGAAACAAAGTTTAGTGTTTCTCCCAAAGGATATCCATCAGCTTGTGGGATGAGTGAGAGAACTATAATAGTGTGGGAGCATGATTCTTTGTCTTTTTTTTCCTCATAATCGTCAAATAACACAAGCACTCGGAAGATTTAACACTTTCATGACATGTCTTTGAAGAATAAGATGTTTACTTAAGCTGTTAATGTGTTCAAAATGTGAGAGGCTCCTCAAAAGCAGTGACTTGGGAGGGACTGCTTTTCCTTTAGCTGGTTGAGTATATGCTTGTTCATCCTGGGATGCTGCTGTGCAGCTACTGAAAGCTGGATAATTTTAACTCTGGCCATATGTGTAAGCTGGACAAACATTGTGCCATCTGCATGCTTTGTTTGTGGTTGTGCAGACAGTAGTTGTCCTGCTGTTTCTGTTAAGCATCTAGTAAAGATGGAACAAATCCTCTGCTTCTGGCCGGTATTACAATTTTCCTTCTTGTATTCTGGATTCTGTGTAAGTAGCTTTGGTTGTTCTTTTCAACTTCCATACTTAGCTGTGGGAGTTTTATTTTTGGTGTGTGTTATTTTTATATTGGGTTAATACTCTGTAGGTATATGAGCTGCAAGCAGTGTTCTGATAGAATGTATTTATTGACTTTGAGAGAGGAGGATGTACACTTGCATTGCCTTGAAATCCTGTACCGAGATAGAATCACATTGCTGATTTTGGGACTCTCTGGGAGAAAATTCCACAAACACAGTTTTGGAGATGATCAGTCTGCAGAAGGCAACTCAGAATCTGGTGGCTTCAGGCTGGAGTCCTGGATGGTACCGTTTCCATTTGGTAAAGCTACTCTATCGGCTGCTTGGCACTGAGGAGTCATCCAGTACTTCAGCTGTCTCTTAGCAAGTCAGCCTACTATCAGTACTAACTGAACTGAATAACAGTGTTTATTATCATTGTCTTTTTAGTCAAGAAATGCAGTCTTTTCCAACTCTTCTTCAATGAGGCTGATCAGTATATTTCTCTTGCAGAGGGCATATTTGTTTAGCTTTTCCCTTTCAGGTACTTTCATGGAGTTCAACTCCTTTCCTTTGTATTACCATATGTAATTTGCATTGTGGCTGAATTGCAGGTTTTTTTGTGAAGATAGGATTAATCTCAAATTGAAGGGCTAATCTTAATTTTTAATGTTCCCTATCTCAGCCTCATAAAATTATACAAGACCGTGCTTTGTATGTGCTCATCTAACATTTAACTGAGGCTAGAAAGTGCGCAGTGTGAAAAACAGTTTTCTCTGCTTTGTTTTGGTTGCTTAGATGAGAAGATAATGTCAGAAAGTGTCTTTGAAGATTCTTGCTCCACCGTAAACCTTAAAGAATTGAGCCCCTGCCAAAAATACCATCAGATTTTTGCTTTACCATACTGTTCTGGAATATCCTCACAAAAAAAAGGGGTGCATCCGTAGAAGAGGGGCAATTTGGAAAAAATAAAGTAAAATCCAGGAGCTGAAAAGTTCTAGCCTTTTACAAGGCAATCGATTTTTCTTTTGAAGGAGCCATATGCATCCAGTCATAGAGATAAGGGATCCTAAGTCAAGGCCTACAGATGTAGGTATTTTCTGTGTGTTCCTGTTTCATTTGATACTTTCCTGCAAGAAGTTTTATTCTGAACTGGTTTTGCTTTATGGAATCAACTAATTTCTGTTTTTGAAAGATAGTTTTGGGCTTGAATACCTTTGGAATCTTTTTGATAGTATAGAAGTAGAAACTGAGGGAGTGAAGTGGTTAATACTTGAGCAGATCTAAGCCTAATAAGCAATAAGTATGTATCAGAACCTCCATTTCAGCAGAAGTGTGTACAGTTCCTGATACCAATGGTATGAAGCGCTAGTAGTGCAGAATACGTCATCTTGTTGGAATCTATTGATTAAAAAATTTTTCTACAGTACCATGTAAAATTGTCTTAAATTTTATAACACTGTCACTTCTGGATAAGGAATGGTGAAATCTTGGCTAAATATAGTAAACAATCTTTGCTTTTGTGTTTACACATTGTCCATGGTTATAGGAAATCCTTTTCTCTGTCCAAGCCTTTCATTTGTGAATTTGTAATTACAGTGGGATGAGTAATGTTTTGGTTGATTGTCAGAGCTATTTCTTGTTGGTTCATTGAACAAAATGATCAAAAGAATTTTTATCTTTCAGGTAAGTAACTTGATAATGGTGAATTATGAAGTTTCCCACTGAATGTCTTGGTATAAATGTATGATGTTTTCAGGAAAACTTATTTTCTGGTGAAGATATTGTGATCTTATCTGTAACCTTTTACAGCCACTGTAAACAGTTTTCTGTCACTAGCAACATACCATGATGTATAAACTGCTGATTTTGTGTGCTTGTACCGCTGTCAGATTCTTTGCAAATCAGTATGTAACTTGCTCTTGAGGGCAGCTGCTGTTAACTATTTGATATTGGTAGTTATTTTCAGTTATGGGTTTCCAAAAGAAGACTTTGATGATACAGTTCTTCTGGTGTATTTTGTTGCTTTCTTCTAATGGACTGAATAGAAGGTTATTTGGTTACATCGCTTGAAATGAACTTCCTAAGTGTGTTGGTTTTCTGCAAACTAGATTTATGGAAATGTATTTAGCAGGGAAATTAGAGTTCAGTTTTGATTTTTAAGAAAATTGTAGTGGCTATTTTTGTATAGAAGTAATGGTGCTTTGATAAGACATGCTAGAAAAAAAAGAATACTATTTAAAGAAAAAATTCTATCCAATGTAGACCTTTTTTTTTTTAGTACAACTAATTTTTTCTAAATTTAGGCAGCAGAACTGAGGTAATTTTTGAAGCTAAACCATGACCTGTATTAATAGCATGAATTCTGTATTTGTCTAAGAATTATGTAGAAAGTAAGGACAATTTTCTGATACTCTGATAGTTTTGTTTGACAGAGGAACACAGATTTCTGAAAGCTAATTTAATGTTTACCTTCAACAAAATGTTGGTATGATTTGAATTTTTATATTTTAGTACCATGTAAAAATATCTATTGAATGTCTGATTTTTTTAAGTGTAAAAAGTTTACATGTTCATGGTAAGTTTGTAGCTCGAGTGTTTTTGTTAGTAACATTTTTATGCTGTTTCACATGCCACCCATTTATTGCTATTCAACATGTATGGTTGTTTATTAATTTTGCCAAGCTTACAATAATGTGGTCAGAAATTATTCATGCTGATAGTATTAGCATATGAGGGGTTTTCTAATATTTCAGTATGTTTTTTGGTTGGTATTTTTGGATTTACTTTTTGTGTGCGTTGTTATGCATTGGTGAAAAGTTTGGTATAAATTACACTTCATTCTGTTTACTAAGGAAGGAGGCATCAGATTACTAATATGAATACTAGCACAGTTTTGCCATTTAATACAATTAGCTCTTGACTACATGCAACTCTAACAATAATAGCAGTGTTTTAATATGTTTTTTCTTTGGGTTTTCAAATATTTTTAAAACTATGGAATATTGTTATCTATGTGCTTCATTGACAAGATTAGGATTTTTAGATTCTGTACTTCATAGAAAACTGATAGCATTAATATAGTGTTAATTCTACATGGAACAGTTGAGGGAAGAGAAGCTTATTAGAATAATATGTATTTTAATAATTTAGTTGCTAGGTTTACGTGAGATGAGGAATGGAATAAAAAAGGAAGGATGAATTTGGCAGAGCCAGATCTCATTTAATGTCTCGCATGGTCTCTGTGGTTGCATTAAAAATTGTGTACTTGGTATATTTACAATAATTACTGTTTTTGATATTTATACCTTTTTGTAATGCTGTTAAATTTACAATTTCGGAGGTAGTTCAAGTAAAAAAATATTATGTTCTGTGAATTTCCTGCTCACCTAAGTTATAACTAGGTCTTTTACACTGAATCTGCTGTGGGGCCAGATTTTGACAATGAAAGTATAGATAAGTTTGTCTTTTATATATATATATATATATATATATGTGTGTATATAAAGTTTGTCTCCAGAGAATGAGAATTAGATAGAAATAGACAAAGAAAATAAGTCAGCAGTGCCTGTTGGGGTAAAAAGGCTGGTAAACCATGGAAATACATTCATCATGGCTGCGAAATCCAGAAATTCAAAATGGATTATCTCCCCGTTTATTCAAAGGGCATAGAAGAGCTAGAGGCTTTTAGAAGTCCATTCTGTTGGACAGAGAGAACAGAATGGGACAAGACATCCTGCTGACGATGCCTTCTGTATTGGGCTGTCCCAACAGAAGGGTAGACACTACAGCAACAGAAGTGATTATTTGCTTTTACTCTGCACTTGCTAGTCCTCATCTGAAAGATCTTACAAGAAAGGTGTTTACAAACTTGATTGAGTCTAGTAGAAGATGGGCAGGGGCTGGATCTCCTGACCTGTGGGTTTGTTCAGCCTAGAGAGTGAAGGGCTGAGCAGACAGCCAAAAAGTGGCTTCCCATACCTATGAGGAGGTTACGGAGAAGGTGCAGTGAGGCTAAAGTAGTGAAGTACATGGCAGGACAATTAGAGACAATGATCCTTAAGCTAGTTCCAACTAGAAAGAAAGGAAAAACTCTTGGTTTGAGGATTACTGAAGCACTGGTTCAGGTTGCCCAAAGAGATTGTGGGCTTTCTGTCCTTGGAGATATTCAAGGTCAGATTTATATAACCAACCCAATCTCAATTCAGTGTTGATCCTTATTTGAGCAGGAGGTTGGACTAGATAACCTCCTGAGGATCCCTTCTGTGATAACTTCAAAATTGGAATAGAATAGGTTTCAGTAGTTAGGAAACTGTATACCAGTTTGTGTTTTGTGACTTTGGAATTAATCAACAGGGAGGAAACCCTGTTCAAACTTGAGGGGGGGGGAAACAGGCATCAGTTGTTTCTCCTAATGGAAGACTGACTACCAGAAGGATGGAGGAGGAGCACATTTGTTAATTTATTAGTGTGTAAGAATCACTGAAAACTGTAAACAAATATGTTTTGAAATATTCATAAACACATGTTGTGCACTTGAGCTGTATTGCTAATTAAGGTATCTCTTCAAAAGAAACATCATGGGAATTATGTAAAGAATCCCTAAACAATGCAGGTAGGACCAAGAGGTCAGTATCTTTTGCAGTGTACTTACAGTACTAAATGCTGCTCCTCTTACTCCCTGAGCTTTCTCCAGGCTTAAAGTGACCAAACAGCTAATGTGCCTGGAAAATTAGAGTATCTTCAGATGTTGCCCACTTTTAATGAAGTAAAGAATGCACGTACCTTTTCCTACACTGTTTGTCATGTCGTATTAATTGAAGTCTTTACTCTTTTTTTCGAAAGGGACTGGCCATGAAATATGTGACTGACACTTTGTAAAATGACTGAGAGCTTGTTTAATAATTGGTTAATATAAACTACAGAAATGTTAATTCAGTATTGGATGAGAGCTTCCTATTTTTTGAGTCTTTCTAAAAATACTGCTTATTTTCTTACACTACTTTTTATTGAACATTTCAATATTCTATAAATTATTTTATTACAAGAAGCAGTAAGACACTTATTTTTGGTTCTGGTTTTCAGTGAGTGGATCGAATGTCATGGATCTTTAAATGCCAGTGTTCATGTGCACAGATAAGAACACATTAAATGTAGAATTTTAAATGTCTTTTATGTAAGTAAATTTAGTGCTAGACTCTTACTTGAAAGGAGTTTGGATTCTTTGCTCTGTAATTATATATATTCTAGGTATATTATAGAAATTACCCTTCTGGCTCAGTAAGGTGGCAGTTCCTTTAGTCTTGTGTGGTCTGAGTAGTCTAGGAGTTGAGAAGAGGTACACCAGGTCAATCTGTGGAATAAAATTATGGAATGATACAGATCACCAAATTTACAAAGCTAAGTGTGGGAATGATAGTCTCAGCTATTGTAGTGGAGAATGATTCCTGAAAAGTTCAATTGCTCGCTGCAGGGGAAGGAATTCCAGTGGGGAGGAGGCAGACTTGCTGTAGGTGGCATGTATTCAGAAATGTACACAGAGCATTGATAGTGGAACCCGGCTGCAGGTGTCAAGCTGGCAGATACTCTGTGACTTTCCAGCAGGCTAAATGTTAGTATAGCTATTGTCACTCAGGAAGATGCTTTAAAATCATCATAGACAGCAGTCTGAGAACTTCAACACTCAGTACTTGCTATCAAGCAAGCAAAAAGAATTAGAAGAATTATGAGAGTGAGTGGTATGGGGAAAAATCATGGTGTTATGTAATTTCGTGGTTTGCACACAGTCTGAATACTGGTTACAATTTGGGTCAGTGTCTTAGAGTAGAAAAAGAGTTGGGAAAGATACTGCATGTGACAATTACTCTTGGATAAAGAGGGACTGAACTGATCAGCTTAAGAAACTTCTGAGGAAGGGAAATTATATAAATTTTTAAAAGTGATGCTGGGAAAGAGTAGAGAAGTTACTGCTTCTTGTTAATCAATAAAAAAGATTTAATGAAAAATTCAGGTACTGTGCATAAACCCAATGTGCTTTTATGTACATTCCTGAATTACAAAACTGCATTTGCTGTGGGTTGTTGTAAAGACCACAAATAAATGACTTAAAGGGGTTTGAATGAATTAGTGGAGGATAAATCCCCAAGTGGCTATTACAACACCTTTTGTAAAAGCCTGTGTGAGCCACCATCTGCAGGAAACCAGGAGGATATACCACAGAAAAAAACTGGATATTGTATCAGGTAGACTTTGGTCTGCCCTTCTGCTGAAGTTAGTATCTTCTATAGAGGAACCAGGAGTTGTGAAATAAGTTGCTACCAAAGAACAGAAGTGTCCTACAACCTAAGTATGCATATTGGCGCAGATCCACCTTGCTCATTTTCTTTGAAATGTTTTGAACCCCATGTGAAGTTCCAGTTAGATGGGATGGAAGCCTGATCACAACCGGCAGCACAAAAGGTGCAAGAATAGAATTGATTAGGCACTAGGAGGTACTCTGAGAAATGAATAGTTTAGACAAAGGAGATGAGCTCTCTCTTGAAGTAAATATAGACTATTGTGACATGAAATAAGGAGGATCTAATTCTTTAAACCTAAAGGTGTAGTAAAGCTAGCAGGACAGAGAAGCAAATAAATCAGATGATTCTGATGTATAATATTACAACAGCCATTGTGTCTAGTAAGGATATCTTGAAAATTATAGCTGGATCAGGAGGGAAGCAGGAGAAGAACATAGATAAGAATTCTGAAAAAAATCCAGTGGGCTTGCAGATGGAGCTAAATGAAGATCTTGATGTAACAAGCATTGCAGAGACCTAGTTGGATATTAAAAAATAACAGGGAGAATTGAAACGTTACTTAAAAATTATACTTTCAGACTTCTAGTTGCGTGAAACTAGAAGTTTCACACAAACAGATTAAACTTGTCTCCTTGTGTGCCTTAGAGAAACAGTATAATAACAGTTGACCAACTGTTTCTTGAAGTGTTACTTCTAGAATATACAAGCAAGAAAAATTATTTTTGCTTGAGGAATTTAAAAGACAAATTTACTTAGCTTAATCCAGAATTGCATCACTTAGCTATTTTTGGAATATGCCTAAAATTAGTAGGCATCTCCTTGTTTAACCTGAAAATTTGCTGAATTACTGTAAGTTGTCTTTCTGTGTTTCTCGGAGCTGTAGTGGTCTGAGTGAAGAGGTGTCTACTACATGATGAAATGGAGGGGGGGAAGCCCAGATACTGCAATACAGCATCTCTGTCTCCAGAGCAGCCCAGCTCAAGTATTCAAGGTTTTAACACTCCTACTAAACAGTGACTGGATCAGACTTCTCATAAAGTGCTATGGCAGCACATTCAATTCCTTTCGTGCAGATACAAATTGAAGAGTAGTTGGATAAAACACAGAATACCCTGGGGCTGTATGGTCTCCAACTGAGAATTCTCCCATACTAAACAAAGAGAATCTTGGTCCTAGCTTGTTCTTACCTACTAGTGAGTTTTTTGTATTTCTTTATTTACAACTTCTGGAAGAGGAATGCAAAGTGTTTCTGTCTGTGATAGTGTGTAGTACATTTGGGACATTCTTTTGGGAAAAGGTTTGAAATGCCTTCCAGCTGTGGAAGCTGTTGAATCATTGAAACCACTTTTTGCCCTGTGCCACCAAATTATACCTCTGGGTGCTTTTTGAGGATGTCAGTGAATGAGGTTCAGGTTTTTTGAAAGGACTGTTTAGGTGTATATTTACAAGAGAAAACTCTTGGCTACAAATTTGGAAAGCTCAATGGTAGCTATAAATGTTTACTGAAGAAGAGCTTACTGAAATAGCCTTGATGCAGCCAGTAAAGAGACACATGAATTGTTGAGGCATTAAGAAGGAAGAATTGGATTAGAAGAATTGATATCAAATTAATTGGTGTAAATTTCCCTGCAGAATGAAGCAGTTAAGTGCTTTCTGTACTCTGAGCATTATAACAGGATTCCTAGTGTTTCTTGGTAACTTAAAAGGCACGCTCGGTGACTGTGGTGTGACAGAGGAGTTATGTATTGATCTGATAATCTAAAATGCATTTGATTACTAGACTGATGATAAAAAGCCAAGAGATTTCATAAAGCTCTAAAACTTGTGAATAGAGCCATGGACTGTTATGGACATCTAGCATATAGATAATTTTGCACCCAAAAAGGTAACTTAGAGAATTATGGAACTATAAACTGCTTGTATTCTAATGGGTTCTACATTAACAGAGAAGAAGACCTGGGGTAATGGGGTGATTAGCAGGATGGACGTTGTCACTCAGTGAGTAGCTGTGGGCATAAAAGATAGCAATGTGATAGGAAGCACAGTCACTGGAGCAGAGTGATCCTGTGTATGTATGTGTGCATAGTAAAGGTGTATTTTTAATGCTGTTTACGTAGACTGGCTGCTGTAATTAGGACGATGCCATAATGCACAGTGAAACAAAGTAACAATGAGAAGCCTGGAGAACTTCTGCTTCCTAACACCCTTCTCATTTTCCCCTCTTCCTCCGCCCTTTAAAGAGAGACTTGTAAATGATGTGATAATTTACCTTAGAAAAGAAGTGAGGAGGAATGAATGCAAAGTTCATAAAATATAAAGGAAATTGTAAAAGTGAAAGTATATTAGAAGATTAAGTCCTTGTCTCATACAGCAGTGTGTTACACCATGAAATTGAAAAATCAGGAATCAATTATAAATGCTTGATTCTTCTGCAGAGTATTTTATTAGTGTGTTATTGCTTGCTGTAGTAAGTTTTTAAGCCCAAATCATGAAGACAGTTTTTAAAAACATAAATTCTGTGGGTACCAAACCCCAGAATTAAGATGTTTTTGATGATTAAAGAAAAAAGAATCATTTTGGGTAAATTATTCCACAAATGCCTGCAGTTGGGTGGTTCTTATCCTACAGTGTTGTTTCCTCTGATTAATATTAAATGGAATAGTGGACTCAATAGACAACAAGTGTTTTGTGTTTTGATAGTCCTACATCACTATAATGGTTAACATGTTACTTTTCAGGCACTTAAGGTTTGTATTCCTACTATTGGTTTCTGAATTGGTAATTATGGCTGGTTCTCTTCTGCTCTGTAGAATATAAACTTGTTTCTGAATATTTTTTTTTTCTCCCCTTCTAAGGATTATGCACTGAAGGCCTGTACCGTGTTAGTGGGAATAAAACAGATCAAGACAACATTCAGAAACAGTTTGATCAAGGTAATGACAGATTTTATTATTTAAAGCCAATGCATAACTTAAATTCTCCATGGATTTATCACAGTGCAGTATAAAAGAGTTGCACTTGCAAACTGACTTATGTAGCACTGAGTACTTAATGGTCTGGTTTGGTATAATCCAGGTTATTACCGATGAAGCTGTGTATAAACCAAAGATGGGACAGAATCTTGTTGCAGCTGGCTTTAGGTGCCATCAAAATATTTTCTAGGTGGTATTCTAGTGTTCAAAAGAGTTTAAATGCAGTCCTAGCTGCTCCTTGTGTTAACAGTTCATCATAGGTATTAAGGTGTTCACCTCCCCCTCTTATTCCTCCCCCCCGTGTATTACTTCTCGATACTTATTTTATTGAAAGCGCTCTTGAATAATATGGAGTAACGCAACCTTTCTCATGCTAGAGTATACTGGAATGATTGGTAGGTTATGCTGCTGTTTGCTTTGAAGTGTTAAAAGAAGGGGTCAGCATTACTTTTTTTCCTTCTGTTTTCTCATTTAGTTTATGATCTCTTTTGATATTGTAAAATGAAAACACTTCTTATAAGTTCTTTGATGTTAAACATGAAGTTGAGCCTGTGAAAAATAGTAAAATTCCTCCTAGATGATAAGAAAAACAAATGTACTACTTTTTTATGCCTTGCTATGCTGTTTCAGATAATCTGAGTGTAATGCTGGATGTTCCAGAGCTTCAGGTGGAGTGTACTTTTGAAAAGTAAACTTAGCATGTTCAAAATTACAGTTTTTAAATACTTGAACTTCTGCGGTTTACACTGCTTCCACTTCTAGCCTTGGTTTTAAAAATACGTAGCATGACTTTATTATTATAAATTTCAATTTAAAAATATGTCTAGTTGTGAAATACAAAACTTTGTTATTTGGAAATCTAGCAGTAGATTATATGGCCATGTGTGGTTGTTGGGATGCTTTGCTGTCCTTTTTTAAAAGGCTTCATGTGGTCATATGAACACAATCACCTGAATTCTCCAAACTGGTATGCCCTGTACCAGTTTTAAAGAAAATTTTGGGAAATAGAATTTAAAACTTATTATTAGGCAAGATCGATTAGTCAGAAGCAAGTCAGTGGCAAATAGAAAAAGATTTAAGTCTGCATGGAGAATTAGACAACTTTATTTTTCTGATCTTCGGTTGTTTTACGCTCGATTTCATGTGGGTCAGAGTGACAGCGGCGTACCCATAGGTTCATCTTTTCATGCATTTTTTTTACAAATGTTTGGCAACATTTTGATTTTCAGTGTTTTGAATAAATTCTTGTTTTCGTAAAATACTATGAGGAATGGTAGCTGTAGGTTTTACAACAGTGCTGTTTAATTTTGTTTTACAGATCATAGTATCAGTCTGGAGTCTATGGGAGTCACAGTAAATGCAGTGGCCGGAGCTCTTAAAGCTTTTTTTGCAGATCTGCCAGATCCATTAATTCCATACTCTTTGCATCAAGAGTTGTTAGAAACATCAAGTAAGTAATAAACAATCTTGTCTTGATCTAATTATGTTATATTGATTGCCCTTACTGCATTTTTTTACTTCATTGTAAGTTCAAAGGTCTAGCTGCACTGAAACATTTTTTAAATTGCTTAGATGTACATTTTTTGTATTCTTTAAAATGAACTATATGATGAAATAAACATAATATGTTATTTTTTCTAAAGAAGTTGTAGCTTATTATTTCACCTTTTCCTAGAAAATTTAATTGTAGAAAATTCCTTTTTTTTTCCACTCTGTATTAGTGCTGCATATCATGAAAACTCTTGGAACTGGATTGCAGTTGTTAACAGGGGAAAAACCCCTTGCATTTATAGAGTCTTACATTCAAAGTAAGCTTTAGAAATCAGACACATCTATGGTATATTATGTTAATTCTCGTTTAGATTTTTTCCAAATTCTTTTTAAACTCCTTCTAAGATGAAATTCTTAATTTTGTTTGCATTAAAAATATTTTTCTTACACTTCAAAGTGAAATGACTAAATTGTTCGCTTCTTTAAAAGAGTATCTCTTCTCTATTGGCAGCAAACTGTTTCAGGAAGACTGCTACGGATTTTTGCAGAGTATAACTGTGACATACAGTAGTAGTATTGTGTTTTTTGTTCAAAACATGAAAATACTAGTCTAAATTTAAGGCTTGGGCCTGGACTTGATTAATATGTAGTCCATTAGAAATTTTGTGGTTTTGGATGATATCTGTAGATACCTATTTGTGGTATTTCTGCTGTACTTTTCAGGCAAATCGCTTCAGTAATTATTTAGGTTTTATTTTTTCTTAAAAGTATATCAGTTAAATTTCAGTCAAAATATGCAAAAGGTTGGTATATAAATAGACTAACTGTATTAAAATGCCATTAATACTGCTTTAAATTTCTGTTTGGGATATATTGGAGCATATTTAACATTATTTCTACAATACTAGAGTACATCAAGTTTCTTTTTAGCAATGCAGTCACGTAATAAAGGTGAGCTTGTATGCCTTTTTATGGTATGAATCATTATGGAATAGAAGTATATTCTGCAGCATGTATGGTTCTACAATACTTCAGTGGTATTTTCCACAAGTGTTTCAGCAGCAGCATTAGTTGTTTGGGGTTTTTTGGTTTTTTGGGGTTTTTTTTGTTGTGTATGGTTTTGGTTTGTTTTTTTTTTTAAAAAAAAAAAGCTACTTGATTTGATAGTGATTTCTTACATATTGCTTATTTTCTCTTTGAAGCAGAAGTGATGTCCCTTGGGCCTGTGAAAATCCCTGTTCTCTGTTAAGCAATATATTTAAAACAGTGTACCAGGCTCGTTTGTAATTTTTTTTATTACTGTTCGTGTCAATGTCTTCTTTGTCCCAGATCTTTGGGAAACTTCAGTCTGAATAAATCTTGTAGATGTATCTGAGTCATAACATTTTGCAAGCAGAGGGAATTCTAACAAGAAATGACCCTGTCATATTGTTAGTTATCATTCTACAAGCTAACAATGAGTCTAATCAAGTGATTCTTTGCTGTAAACACAGATAAATAATTCTGCTTAAATATAGAAAAATGTTTTTGTGTTTAGATAGTTACCTCTATAATAAAAAAGTTACTCTGTGCAATAGTATATGCAGATAGGTGTTTTATCAAATGTTTTCTCACTTGATATTTCTCTGTGGTGTCTTATCTGTACCATTATACTAGGAAAAAGACTTATCAATGCTTTATTCGGTATGTCTTTCTGGATGTGTCAGAAAATGTCACTTATTTTTACAGAAATCATGGATAAGACAGAACGGCTACACGAGTTAAAAGAAATTGTGAAGAAATTCCACCCAGTGAACTATGATGTCTTCAAATACATAATAACTCATCTAAACAGGTTTAGTATTTTTCTACTAGAATTTTGTTCAAGTTGTAACAATTGCAAAAAAGATTGTGTAAGTAACAATGAATTGACTCCTACAATTAAAAATTTCATGCTGCCTTGCTCATCTGTTAGTGTAAATGTGGAAAATGAAAGTAGGAGTTAGAGGTTGATTAGAAAAGGTTTGTGTATTCGGTTCTCAAATTTTATTGACGGATAAATATCTGTCATCATCGCTGCTAGAGCATGATAGGAGTGATTGGTGCATGGGTTTGTTTGTTTGTTTGTTTTGTGGTGTTTTTTTTCCCCAGGAAGTAGCTGTTAAAATTGTAGACTAATATAGATTTTAAGGGACCTGAAAGTCATTTGGCCTAAATCTAGCCCCCACCCCTCCCCTTACCCCTTAAAGCAGGGCTACCTTCAATCAGAATCTAAAATATAGTACCCGAAACCCTTGCTGAATAAGTAAAATGTAGAACAAAGCTCTAAGTGACAGTAAGTTGGTTACACTTGCTTCCTAAATCTTGCCTCTTGCATGGAAATGTAATGGTTTCCTCTTCAAAAATTATTTTTCTATTCATTAAAATAATCTGAGATTAGTAGATGTATGCTGCCTCATAGTCTGACCCTTTATGTGCACAAGTGTACAATATTCAGTCATGAAAAACAGGAAAAAGACCAGCTTAGTCATGTTTCTTTTTCGTCTAAAATGCAGTTCTCTGAAATCCACTGGATGAGATGAACTACATTATTAAAAACAGAATAAACATTGCCTAAGCTAAAATACTGCTTTTTAACAAAAACTTTGTTATCCAGTAATCTGTCACTTAAAGATTAGCTTGTGATCTTTTTTTTTTTTTCCCTGCATTATTAGACAGAATCACCGGATTGTTGAGGTTGTAAGGGTCCTTTGGAGATTAAGTCCAGCCCCATTTCTTTGCCAGAGTCAACTAAAACAGACTGCCCAGGATGGTGTCCAATTGGGTGTTTGGTATCTCCATGGAGGGAGACTCCACAGTCTTTCTGGGCAATCTGTGCCAGTGCTTAGTCGCTCTCACAGTAAAGTGTTTTCTTATGCTCAGCCAGAATTTCCTGTGTGTTTGTGCCTGTTGCTTTTTGTGCTGTCACCGGACACCACTCAATCTCAATCCATCTTCTTTACACCCTCCTATCAGATATTTAAAACCACCGATAAGACTTCCCCTGAGCTTTTCCAGCCTAAGCAGTCCCAACTTTCTCAGCCTTTCCTTGTTTGAGACATCCTCAGTCTCTTAATGATCTTTGTGTCCCTTCATTGGACTCACTCCAGTGTGTCCATGTGTCTGTTGTGCTGGAGACCCCTGAGCTGCACCCTGTACTCCAGAAGCGGCCTTTGCTGTGGTGAGTAGAGGGGAAAGATCACTTCGCTAGACCTGCTGGTAGCACTCCTAATACAACCTAGGATGCTATTGACCTTTGCCACAGGGGCATGTTGCTGGCTCATGTTCAATTTCTTGTCCAGCAGGACTTTCAGGTCCTTTCTCTGCCGTGGTGCTTTCCAGCCAGACAATTTCATGTATATACACCAATAAGCATTTCATCACATTTAAGTTGTTAAATTGTTCTGGACTAGTGTGTGGGTGTTTGTGTTTTTGTAGGTATTGGTAACTATCTAACTGCGTTTGTGAAATAGGGGCAGAAATGAGACCTTTTATTCTACTGAGGGAATGTAGGTGGTCTCTGTTGAGGTTGGAAGGAGTCTTTTTTGCTGAATGTATGAGAAACTTCAGAATTTAAGCATCTACTTTTACACTTTGCCATCACAAATGCAGCTTGCTAAAGCTTTATAAATTTAGCATTTTTTTTTTGCAGGGAAATGGATCAGTTTTTCCATTGCAGTCTTGCCAAACACAAATTCATCCCTAAAATAGATAAAATCATATCAGTGGATGTAATTATACCATGCATTTACATATTACAGAATTGCAAGATGTGCTGGTGTCCATCTGAAGTAAACAAAACATCTGAAACTTGACACAGTTACTAGTTACCTGAAATGGTTCAATAGTTCTTAGTGGACATGATAGATGTTCTCGTGGAAGAGTGGCAGTCTCTGAATTGTCAGAAGTCTTCAGCTGGTCACCTATTTGCATAGCACAATTGAATTTACAGTGTCAAGTACCTGGATTGCTGCAAGTAAAAGAGCTAAGTATAATTACAGAAAAATCCTGGATAGGTTTTAATGCATGCATATCTACAGAAAAATGAAATACATTAATCTTGAAACTTACTGGAGAACATATGTGATGTACACTAGATTTTGCTCTCCAGTCCAGTCTCTTACTTGTAATGATGACTGATTTACATTGCGGGTTACCAGTAATAAAATAATCTTTTCTTAAGAAAGGCTGTAATTTTTTGTATCATTTGCAATGTCAGGTAATTGCATTCCATTCAACAAGAAAAATGCTTTAGCATAAGCAATTGCATATAAAGAGAGAGATAGTTGTAGGTGGGTACAGGATCTTAAAGGGAACCTGTAACTAAATTCTTTAGAGTCTGTATTTATTTTTAAGGGATTAATTTGTGGTAAATTACTACTAGTATGTAAATAAAATGGAAATGTTGTTCATCAAATGAATTGTTCATTAAATGAGGTAAAGCACTTGTACATGATGGAAGAAAACTCATCACAAACTGATGTTTTAAATGCTTTGTTTTTGCATCATATGTCATGAGGGTAAAAAATGTGATATTGTTGCATAGTTAGTAGTCGTTGGTGATACTGCTTTGGTGTGTCCACAAGCATAGGACTCGGTTATTGAAACAAAAAATACAAGTATTATCCATGAGTTTGCTATTGAAATACGAGACACCAATGACCATAAGAATGTAATAAATGGCAACAATAAGATAAATTTTTCTTCAGTGTGATAAGCACCTTTCAGAGCATACTAGCTATCTTATTGTGGTTGTCTGACTGTAAGCAGAAGTGAGTTTTAAATATGGGTTCGAAACATAATGTGGCATAATATGCTTCTGAAGCCTGGGAAGACATAGGTCTATAGCTTTTAAAGTCTGATCATATAGCAGGTTTACAACCTGAAGTTCCTGAAGAGTTTGCAGTGGAGGAAGGTGGCAGGATCAAGAGAAACAGACTCTTCATTTTTCATTTTGAGTGAACATAAAAGATGATGAATAGACATTTGCTAAGCACTTACAAGAAGATTCGTAAATACTTTGGGAAAGTTTGGTAGGAGATGGCATACGGGTTGTTAGGTTTTTGTTTACGCTTGGAAAAGACAGAGGTAAAGTTTAAACACAGGAGAGAATAGAGTTGATTGTTCGTTATGTTTAATCTAGCTGTGAGCTGCAACCGGGGAAGAGGTGCGATGCTCTTCTCTCCCTTCTAGCCATAGGTTCCCACTGCTTCAGTTATTGGATCTAATGATTATGCAGCTGCAGCATGTTCTAAAGGAAAACAGAAATAGGGGAAATGCAATTTTCTGTAGAATACCCTAGCTGATCTCAGACACCCTGTGGCCGCCCTGTGGTCTGATGCCTGAAAGTTGTTGGGAGAGGGAGGAGGAAGAGTGAAACTTCACCTGTTGTCCACAGCAGCAGGAGTCTACAACTAGATCAGGTTAGATTTGAGAAACAATATGAGAGAGACAGCAAGCAGTGAACTGATGACAAGAGGTGAAAAACCGGTGCGTGAGAAGACCAAATCCTAGAGGTGCCTAAGGATGTCGGAGGGTATATGTTTTAGCGTATGCAACTGAACAAGTCCCTTGAAAGTTTTTGAATTCAGAGCAAAAATGGCAGGAAAAACAGAGTCTGCAAAATAGATGATCTGGGTTTTAATTCAGTTTTATTACATAGCAGGTGCTTTTTTTCCCCAGTTTTATAACTTACCTTATTGTAGTTTGTTCTCTAATGAAACATCATTGTAGAGTTAGAAATCACTTTTGGTGGTTTTTTTGTACTCATTTTAGGAAAAAGGTACAGGCAGTTCTGATTCAAATCTGACAGATTCACTGCCCCATCACAATGTCTTACACTTAAATTTTATTTAATTCTTGGTAACAGTAATTCGTTCTATCTCTAGAGTATAGTCTAGGAGGAATTTATAGACAAGAATTTGGTATAGGAAGAAAACTTTAATAAAAATGCTAAGCAAAAGTAAGCTTACATTTATATCTTCAGGTTGTTTAATCTTTAAATGAAGTTAAAATGTAATTCTTTTAGGAAAGAGGTTATGAGTATTACTGTCACTCAGAAAGAGTATCCCAATATCCTTTGGATCAGACTTACTCAAAACAGATTGAGAGGCAGTGTTTGTGTACCCTCACACTATTTGGAATAAGAAATGCGCATGCTAAAATGGAAGTCAAACCTTTATAGTTACCACTACACATGCATTGTAAATGAGTGAAAATATTTTCTTATAGCATTAATTCTAGTGTTTACTATGGTTTTCACAGCTTTTTAATCTATGGACTACAGCCAGCTGTCAAATCCTTGCAGTCTGCTCTTGTTAATCATCGAAACTGTAACAGACAAGTTGCTGAAGTTTTATTTTCCGTCTATTTCTGCAGGACAACTATAGCTCAGTTGCCTTTGTGCTGTCTACTGTAATATAGGAATTGCATGTTCCCAACAGAATGAATATCTTGGTATTTGTCAGATTTATTAACACATGATTTTCCATTTATCTGTCACTAATTACTTCTGGATAAAATTGTGATACTACTTTAGAATGCAGAGTACTTTTAGAAAACAAAATATCCTAGCTCTTTCTAGCCTATTACTATGAAAAGCAGTGTGTTTTTTCTGAGGTTGCATTTAATTGTAGATGATAAATTTGGGAACAGAATAGCTTGTTGTTTTCTGGTGGTTTTTTTCATTGTAATAGTATTGTAATAATGAAGTGAGATCACAAGTGAAGAACCTGCTCCAACCTCTGCTTAAAAGCAGGAAACTTCTAGGAAGGGAAGCCCAGTTGGAAACCTTTGCATTACACATTGAAAAATGAAACAAAAATAATTTGTGTTGATACTAGTGACACTTCCACTGATGGTGACCTTTACAGCTTGGCCAAATTCTGTTGCTGGCCAGTATGAAAAAAACTGCAGAGGTGTGCTTTAATCAACACTTGTTTTTCTTTTTTTTTTTTTTGTTTTGGTTTTATGTATATTTTTAATGTGATCTAATGTGATGCCTTTTTCTTTGAGAGCCGTAGATGTTAGTTAATATCTGGCTGTCCTGCAGTAAGAAGCCATTTCTGTCATTTTTCTTTTAGACTTTTTAATGGATGAAATTTAAATTTTATGAAATCCTGTAGCTGGTTGAGAAATTTAAAGGGTTTTTTTTATTACTGTCGCTTCAAAATGTTGGTGGAATGTTCAACTTCTGTCTTGATTAAAAGCTTAATCTCGTGTGGACTAGACGATCTTTAAAGGTCCCTTCCAACCCAAACTGTTCTGTGATTCTATGATTTATATTTGTTAGCTATCCAAATCTGGAAAAGTCATGGTTTCTCAACTTTCTTCTGCATAATCGCTTAAAAAACCCAAGAATGATTGTTTTAATGGATAACTGGAGGAAAGTAACAAAGATCTTGAGATTGTTTAGTAATGGTGCTTACAGTTAGAGCGGTCTGAAAATATTTGTAGTTGATTGCATACTGGTTTTAATTCATTCTGTGCGTGTCATTCTCATTTCAGGGTTAGTCAGCAATATAAAACCAACTTTATGACTGCTGATAACTTATCGATTTGTTTCTGGCCTACTTTGATGAGACCTGATTTTGAAAACAGAGAGTTTCTTTCTACCACCAAGATCCACCAGTCGGTTATAGAGACCTTCATTCAACAGTGTCAGTTTTTCTTCTACAACGGAGAGATCGTAGAAGCACCCAACCCAGTGGCATGTCAGCCACCACCTTCCAACGCAGTGCAGATGGTGGAGCCAATGGTACCTCTTCAGTTACCACCACCACTGCAGCCTCAGCTGATACAGTCACAACTACCAGCAGACCCTCTTGGTATTATATAAATAGAAGATGATTGCAGGCAGCCTGGCACTGGACCGTAAAGACAAGCTATAGACGTGCATGTTTCAGGATACAGTAATGTACTTCATATTTATGAAAAACAATTCCCATCCAGCTGATTGGACATCTTTTTGTTATATCCCGTACTGTGTTCCTCATTTGTACACACTGCAGATAAAAACTATGTGATAAGCATGACTGGAGAGGTTTAATTTTTAAAAGCAAAAATAGCTGTAAAGTACAAAGCTGCTGCTGCATGATATCTTATTGCAATCACTATATCATTCCTGTGACGGTTTGTCACAATATATTGTGAATAAAATTTTTCTATAGAAATTTAATGATTTAAAAAATTACATTTATGAAACATTCAATGCTTACAGCCTGCTTTATGGCTGTTTTTGTTATTTAACATGCTATTTTTGGCAATTTTATTCACATTCAAGCATTCTGTGTAAACAACTAAAGCCCAGCTATAGTTTATTTTGTAATCTCCTGGCTACTTATGTGACGGTATGCTTAGGATTGTTTATGGAAGAATGCAAAATGCACTGTTGAGAATTTTACAATCCCTCACCATCCATCTTTACTTGTAAGTAAACCTGTGGACAGTTTGTTATGGGTGGGTAGACTTGCTTATTATTTCTTACAGCACAATACCAAGGACATGCTTGTTGTAAAAGTGAGTTTCAAATATTGTACAAAAATTTTGATGTTGCCTACTTATTTCTTTATGTTCCATTACTGAACTAAACATTTTGTAAAACTGTTAATTCTGTAAACAGCTGCATGTTTAAAAGATCATTGATGGTCTTGTAAACTTAATCTAATATATTTTAGATATTTTAATTTTTCCCACTTGGGAATACATGTAGTGTTTAGAAAATAGTTCATGACATTTTCATATAAGGTTCTATAACTTTTCATACATAAACATGAATTTTGTTGTAGTAAAATTCTCTAAATCAAACAATGTTTTAATCTAGGACTTCAATTAATCTATTCTTTAAATCTATTTTTATGTGACCCTTTAAAGATATACAAAAATGCGTTGCTAATACATAGCAATAAATACTTTGGGTACTGACAATTAACCTCTTTGGAGTGTGTATATATAAAATCACATAAACTTGTATTCATATTTTTTTCCTGTGGTATGTTGTACTAAAAATTCAAATGACTGATTTTTTTTTTTTACCATATTTTTAAATTATCTTTTTTTTTCTTTTATTTTCCTTTGACATTGGTACCAATTTTGCTGTAAAAGATGCTGCTTAATTTAAACAAATCTTTTGGTTAGATATTTTGTTAGTGATGAAAAATTTAGAAGGTTACAAATTGTAGCAAAGGGAGACCATAGATGAACACTATCTGTGAGACTTCTCATAGCAGCTTTTTTACTTTCATGCTCAAAATATACCTGTTTAGGTCTGCAAAGAAGAAAACAGCTTTGAGTCATTCAGCTGCTAGAATGTTTTGTGTAGTTTTGAAAAAAAAAAAAAAGCTTTATGATGGTCACTGTTGTAATCTTCACTTATAACAAGATTTAAGATCGTCTTGTATGTATTATAGTAAATAGATGATTTTGAGAATTGAGGCTTTTAAGAGTTTGCTTTGCTCCATTTTCCCAAAATAAAAACTGCCTTTTCCACTTATGTCCTAGGTATTGTACTTCTAATTATGACTTGGATTACCATTCTAGATTACTATGATACCATAAACCCGGCTGCTGTTTGAAGTACATGTATATTATAAATTATCTTGATATTGTGTTATATTCTTCCAAGTAATTATCTTTTCTAAGAAAATATAAACAAAAAGGAAAAGTCAACCTATTCCTATTGCAAAGCACACAGGAATTAATAGTACAATAAAGTCTGTCCTGTAAATTGTATTCTTAACTTGTTCTACTTTACCTGTTGTCTATGTAGCTTTTATTTATAGTTGTCAGTCTAATCTTGGCATGTTTAGCAAAGAAAACAAAACTTCAAGAGTTTTATAAACTATTTCTAGGTTGCTAAAGAATTTATTTTTCTACTGTATATGATATAGACAAAGCATCACCTGTACAGGAAACAAGTCTATTTCTAGTAGAAGTAAGCTTAAAAATAAATGCCAGTCCTATCCATATTTAAAAACTCTATCTATAAAGTATCTCCAGTCTTTGTAATGTGAATTGCATTTTAAACTTTCTACAAATTCCAAGTTGTTTGCCAAAATATTTAACTAATCTTTTAATATTAATTTTTAGAGTAATTTACATTCCATTTCATGACAACCTTTCACATTGAACTTGTGATCAGACGTATTAGCAGTATCATTTATTTCTTGTGTATGATGTTATGGCTAAATCACTTTATGACTTTTTAAAATCTTAACACTTACGTTTGGCCAAATATAAACATGTTATTACATTTACTGGATAAAACATAAAGACAAGAAATAATAAGAAGACATGGCATGTGGCATTTTATTGTCGCATGGAAGAGTCCCTGCATACTGTTTGAATTATAGAAGTGCTATGTGCAGGAATGTGGATATGTGTGTATGTGTAATATATACACTTTGATTTTTTTATGTGTTTGTGTGTTTATGTACACAAGCACATGTGCACAAATTTGCATGCACATGAACCCACATAGTAAAGTTTTTAAAAGATACTAGGAAATTATACCACCGTTATTAAAGATTTATAATAGAGCTTTCTCTATTATTATTTTTATTAGTGCTATAAAATGAGGAAGCATGTCATTATATACGAATTCCTCATACTTTGGCTCATGTAGTCCCTTCTAGTTTTAATGAAAATCCAAACAATAATAACTATATTTTTTAATGTGAGCATTTTTACAGTAATACCTATCTTGATAAAGATACAAATGTATATTATTTTTGGTTGAGCATCTCAGTGACACTTTATGGAGTAGCGTGTCTTTTTTATGTAATATTGGCATAGACATACTGCAGTGTATCGTCTTTCAGTGTTTTAGCAATTCTAAAATCCTGGACCTGAGTTACAAAAGTGCCATTTTAAGTAATGCTTAACAGGCTATTTCAAAATTCCTTACCCTCCATGATCTTGTGGAATTTTAACATATATGGTGTAAATAGACCGCAGATGTCAGCTGACATGAAAAGAAACTTTTTTGTTGTTGTATGTTTTCTCTGTTATTTGAATCCCGGTTGCTAGGAAATGATAGACATGTTTATTTTAGTTGCTGGAGTTTAGCTTCCACTATTTATGATAAATATTGAAAACCTATCGATTGGAGATTCAAAAAATTGGCCTTAGCTTTACATGCTTATTTCAGGTTTTCTTCAGTAATTGTGATGCTGTTTGTCAACTGAAAAAATTACACACATATAAAAAAAAAAAAATTTAAAGTCAAAATTTTGTTCTTTGTTTATAATGTAAACTTTTGTTGCTACATCAGCAGAATATTGCAGTGAATTCAATATCAGTGAAGCTTATCCTGTATAAAAGATGCAACAAATAAAATACTAAGATGCTTACTGTGTATAATGTTCAGTTTAGTTGCCTACTAAATTTTTAAAGGCAAAAGCACCCTATTACCTCTTTCACATAACACGGAGATGAAATTTAGGAGTAAATCTTGCTAAACTGACTGCACCAAGTGTTTAAGGCATTCGTGGGGGGGGAGGGTGTCTCTCTCCTTGCGTTTGGTACGCCTTTCAAACGGCTGAATTTGGGAAGCGCTTCTCACAATGGTGAAGACTCTTCTGCAGGTGACGCGCCCCCCGAGATGGATGCGTGCGCACACAAGGGAACAGAGCTCGAGAGTAAGAGCTTCCTGTTGAACCGTGCAGGGCATGGGAAATTCTGTGGCTCGCGTGACCTCTTACGTTTTTCACCTGATTGAGCTGCTCAGCAAGAAGGGCTGTGACTGTGGAAGTCAGGTTTCCAGATTTCTACCGTGCTAAAGGAATGGGTCTTTTAAAATTATTTTTCTTATGGAATTTTTAAACCTGAAGTAAAAACAGTGGGTTTTGAGGCCAGCTTTAAATTTTCAGAGTTTTATGTCATTAATGATAGTTCTGTTAACTGTATGGGGTAAATCCAACTTTGATAATAGCACTGCTTTTAGTTCTTGTGCAAGCAACATCTATGCTTAGTTTGTTTCTTCAAAGCATCTAGAGTAATATGGCTGTCGCAGAAATAACTGACATCTTCCTGACAGCCTTCGAATCTGAACACTGTTCAGGTTTTATTACGTATCTTAACACTTTCAGATACTGGAACATTTTAATCTCAAACGGGATGCATCTTACCTATAATTTACTCACCATCCAAATCGCAATTTTTTAGGTTGCTGTATCAAACATCTCTGCTGAATCTGACGTGTAGTGCAGTGTTCAGTCTCTACAACAGACCCCAAGTTTGTGGGTGAAAAGCTCTCCTAGAGAGCTGAAGTGTAACATCAGTGTTCACTTGTGTCATATTCATTGCTTCAACTAATTCATCGTTTCCATGGAATCAGAAGGGGTGAATTTAATCTGTTATCATGGCTAGTGAAAGCAAACACTTCCTTCCTTTTCTTACTGACAAATTCTTTCCCAAGTGTGTAGATGGTGCGTGTTGTGGCTGTTGCCCATGAGTTTCTCATCTTCCTTGCAAGATACAATGCATGTGTGTTTTGACCCGGTATTTTTGTTGCTGAATTGAGTGTCATTGATGCCTAGCCAAGATTCTGGTGCTTTTATATTACAGAATAGGGTTTAATAGACCTGATTACATTAATAATAAGTTGTCTGCTACTGTTTTTCATTTGGTGTCATTTAGAAAATATGGAGAATTAAATATTTTCACTGAATGCCTACAGTGCAGTAACTTTGTTTTTTCAGTCTTAGAGTGTGATAATAATGAACGGCCGTTGTTGCTTCTACTTAGAAGCTGTTTGAATTAAGAAAAGGTGAGAAGGGATTCTTGTGGTGCTTCCAGCCATGACTACATGTCAGTGCTTCAGGGGTAGATGCACTGGCTTGAAGAGTGCCTCTGGCCGCTTATGCGGCTGACCAGTGTAAACAGTGTGGCTGTAGCTTGTATTTTCCCCAGAACTGTCTGTTCTTACGGATTTTTCTGCTTCACAGCTGAAGAAATGAAGGGAAGGCAAACTAGCCGTTCCCATCTCTTCCTGCAGCTTTGCCACTGATGAAAATTGTCAGGGACTCCTACATTGCTCTTGCAGGGTTTTACCAAATTAAAGGTGGGAAATGTGTGGAGTGGTAAGTTACGAGTTGAAGTTCTTCGGTTAACTGACACTGAGTGTGATGAATTGGTGAAGCATCTGGAAAAAAGCAAGTTGTGGTATTAAATTACAGGCGGTGTGGTCTCCCCTTGAAGGTTCCACTCTCGGTGCTTGGCAGTGCAAGTTGAGTTTCTGCAAGGGACTACCCTTACTTCGTCATATTGACCCCATGCAGGAGATGGGGATGAAGGAGAGATCGAGAAACCTACCTCAAAAAATTCATGTACTTTGAACAGCTGCCTTGTAAAACATGTAGATGAAATTATTAAGTAGCAAAAAAAAAAAAGAGAATGAAATGTCCATGGCTCATTATTGAAATACTTCTGTATAAAGACATATGTTTTTTTTAACTTGGTAAAGAAATGGATGTTGATATAGTGATTCTAGCATAGTAACAGGTGGCCAGTCTGCTACAGATAATTATTGCTTACAATTCAGATGTTTTGAAAATGGAATGTAAACGGATGCATCTAATTTTGATAGCCTATCTGTGAGTTGTCTAGCTCTAATGTTGGTCCAATTTTGTTACCCTGTGTGGTCACAGAAATAAGCCTGATTTTATGTCCTTTGTTTAGCTGTATTGGAGTTGGAAAGTTTCTTTATCTCTTTACAGATGACTGCTTTCTTTATTCTTTTGTTTTTGTTTTTGATTTAATTAGTCTTAAAGTCAGAAATTGTAATTTATAAGATGATCAGAATACCCGTCTCCTGTAAAACATACTGGGTCCCACATAAAGTTTATAACAGTCTGTCAGTACTCTTTTGTCCCCTTTTGTCTGCACTGGTCTGTGTGCACTCACCCGCTATTTTGGGTATGCGGGACCTGGGGCAATGTGGCACTTGTCTGTGTATGGAGATTCTGACCGCTGGGAGAGAGACATTAGCATGATCTTTTTCCATATCCTAACCTGCTTGTAGTGAAAGAGTGCTGGAAAGAGCAGCTGGGAGATGATTTAAAAATGGTGAAGGATAAATGTTATGAGTTCTCAGTGTATCAGTGAAGTGAAGATGCTCGCCTCAACTGGGCTTTGTTTCTGTGCTGGGGGTTTGTGTGTAGGGAGCTTTCAAGCCTTCCACTGATGGTGTAGAGGGAGGAGGAGATGGGGAAGCCCTTCCCTGTACCCTTCTCTAAATTCAAGGGCCAGTGTTCTTGCAGAGTCTGAGTTACCAAGCCCTCTATGTCCCATGTGGAGTTTTGGCCCCACAGGAGTGCTGTGAGTTAGCATGTGGCCTTCAACCAAAACTGGTACAGCTGAGCGGTGGGGACATGCATACCACCCATAAATTGTTCCTCAGCATCTCTGCTCCTGAAGCATGCTGCCCTGAGAGTCTGTTGTTGTTCTTTTTTAATACAAAATAGTTTTGAGTGGTATTACCACCATGATCTACAATTCTAAGTCATCTTTACATCTCATAGCTGGCCAGATTGGTTTAGCCGGATACAAAGCTTCCCTGACCTGAAGTCTTTCTGGGGAAGTACAAATCAAGTTCTGTTCTCCTTGGGCTTGTACACAGTCCTGTTAAATAATATTTTGTTTTCTTTCTTCTTTTCAAAGAAGGTAGTTTCTAAGAAAAATCAGAGGGCTGAACTGCTACCTGTCAGAGGTGTGTTTTTTGTAGCATGGCAGTGGCACTGTGAAGTAAAGCCAAGCTCATGAAATGGAGACATGGAAGTAGTGTATGAAGACAGGAATCCTGCAGGAATCATCTGGAAGACTATCCATGGCAGAGTAAATGATTTGTGGAACAAATTATCCTCTCACTCATGCCTATAGTTCCTCTTTGAAGGAAATTTAATACTTTTTTTTTTCTTCAGAAGGGACGTGAACTGATATGCATGTAGTGCGATTGTCAAAGCTGGACTCTGACCCAGTGGGGAAATGAGCAGACAATATGACACCAGAAACACCCTAGAAGACTCTGCAGACATCTAAGTCCAGTCCTAGTATTCAAAGTGTCGGGAGGAACTGAGTGCTTCTGTTTTCCTCCAACACCGTGTGCTTCTCATGAGCTGAGGGCAGGGTCTCGTAGCTCCCTTTGGATTTTGACCACTGCCCTGCATCCAGTATTTTACTTAAAACACTGGCCGTAATAAATGTCACTGTCAGGCACCGATCTGTTAATAGGTTGAGTCTGATTTCCTGAAGTGTTGCCTACCCCCATCCCTTTTTTTCTTTCTTTATTTTCTTCTGTCCCCTATCACCCACCCTGGTAACAGGAATCACAGAATCACAGAATGGTAGGGTTTGGAAAGGACCTCTGTGGGTCATCTAGTCCAACCCTCCTGCCGAAGCAGGGTCACCTACAGTAGGCTGCACAGGACCTTGTCCAGGCGGGTCTTGAATATCTCCAGAGAAGGAGACTTGACAACCTCCCTGGGCAGCCTGTTCCAGGGCTCCATCACCCTCAGAGGGAAGAAGTTCTTCCTCATGCTCAGACAGAGCTTCCTGTGCTTCAGTTTGTGCCCATTGCCCCTTGTCCTGTCACTGAGCACCACTGAAAAGAGTCTGGCCCCATCCTCCTGACACCCACCCTTCAGATATTTGTAAGCATTTATTAGGTCCCCTCGCAG
>Ga0065711_1030118_pt1 | contig 33640 bp, 12 predicted proteins | sample Hoacrofraction12_FD_59098 | JGI IMG/M metagenome (GOLD analysis project Ga0065711, IMG submission 59098) | Hoatzin crop microbial communities from Cojedes, Venezuela - Epithelial fraction 12 v2 (version 2) | ecosystem: Host-associated > Birds > Digestive system > Esophagus > Crop | place...
CTGCCCAGGGAGGTAGTGGAGTCTCCTTCTCTGGAGATATTCAAGACCCGCCTGGACAATGTCCTGTGCAGCCTGCTGTAGGTGACTCTGCTTTGGCAGGAGGGTTTGACTAGATGATCCACAGAGGTCCCTTCCAACCCCAACCATTCTGTGATTCTGTGATTCTGTGATTCTGTGATTCTGTGACTTTAAGATCAGTAGTCACAGGAACTTTTACTAATAGGATGTTCTAGTCAAGTGACAAATTTAACATATTTCTCAGTAAATATCCTAATAATTAATTGTTCTGATGGTTAAAAAAACTTGTTGCTTGTTTCTAGTTTGAATCTGCTTTGTCATGCTTTTATCTGGGTCTTGTCAGCTTTTATCAGATTCTCTTAGTTCTGTGCATTGTTTTTGTCACCACTGACTCTAGCTGCCATTTCCCTCTCTGTCAGTCATGTAACACAGGTATCTATTGACTAAAGCTGGTAGCCATAAGAAGTATGTGTGTCAGTGTGTGACCTACTAATTGTAGATTACTGCAAGTATGCATGAATTTGTTCACACAAATACATACACGTATGCAGAGGAAACTGCAAGTACATTCTCAAAACTGTTGCTGAAGGAAAGAGACCAACCTTATGGCAATGCCACCAGATCCAGTTATTAGTGAAAGAGACACAAGACCAATGCATGTGGCCTCAAGGACTAAACAGGTACTAGGAGGGGATATTATTAAAACAAGTACCTTAATGATTGAAAAGTGTGTGATGACATGAATATCCCATTTCTTCATTATATAGAGACAGAATAAGGTATATGCCAGGATTCTCTTGTTTTGTTTAGTGCTGACAGTTTATCTATATGCATTGGTTTCACATTGCTTTGGTCGTTGTTTTGTTATTCTGGAAAGGGCACGAAGAAAGCTCAGTGACGTATGAAATGTAGAACATATTGTCCTAAAATCTCCCTCATTATTAAAACTACAGAGAGAAATATAGGAAATTGGAGTCTCAAAACACAGCTGAAAGAACTGAGAGTTGAATTCAACCACCAGTGAATTGCATTCCCACACGCGTACAGCCCCAGACAATAGGCTGATTCAAGACAATGAATGCACGAGAAAAAAGTCACTATTCTCCCTTTTCTCTCTGCAATGCTAATTCTTTTCCTCAAAGTGAATGCCTGAAAAACAGATACAGTGTTGAAATCCTTTCTTTCATAGCTGTTAACATGAAATATGCTATGATGTCACTTTGACTTCATCTTGACTCTGAACATTAAGTTTTTCTTAAGAAACATGTAGATTATCAAAATTTCTCTGCTGTGTGAATTAGTATTCTGAATGTATCCCCTTGTCAAGATGAAACTTGCTGAGGGATGAGAAATACAACTTCCTGATGATACTACTATCTTATATTAACCGGTATATGAAAGATCTGTTATAAAGAATGAGTCTAACAAGATGCTAGCATTTTTCATAAAAGGATCCTAAAGCCTTTTCATATACAACATGAGTCAGCTATCAGACTATTATTTTTTAAATGTTATATACATAACATTTGAGGCCAGAGAGTGCTACAGTGTGAGCTACAAACAGAAAGCACGTTGGCCATGCAGTCTCATCTTTACCTAGCAACCTTTGGAGCACAGTGTCCTATGTAATAGACAATTTAAGCCATATGTATTCTCTCAGTATACCTCCCAGACTGATACCTCTACCTTTTTTCCTTGTTTCTGTCTGTCTGGGATTAATTTCTTCTTCCTTCAACTGCCTGAGAGCGTGCCCTAGCCAACCATCTAGAGGTTCCTGCTAGAGAGAACGGGGAGAGATAAGCACCTCTGGACGACGGCTCATCTCAGGTCACCGCACTGAGTGTGTAAAATATGTGGAACCCTTTGCCTTTGGAGATGCTTATCTCTTTCCACTGACTAGAAAAGGAGCTTTGCTTTGACAAAGGAACTCTTTTATCTGACAGAAATTAGATGAAAGGAATCCCAGACATACGGACCTAATCTGCCTCTCTCTGTATATTATAATGTGTCACACTGGCCAGGTCTCAGCTGATGGCTCCTTGTGTGAAGCTCACCACAAACACAGAAGTCTCTGTCCTATGAAACTTGCATTGGGAGATCCCATCATCTATGTGCTGTCTTGATATACTTAAAGTGACATAAGCCTAGCTAGGCAGAACCTTCCTTATTCGACCTTTGGGAAGCTTAATTGATTATCATTTTTCTTGGCTTCTTGACATAAAAAGGGACTGAAGATAAGACGGCAACACTTCTCAAGTAATTAAGCAAGAATTGGCTCCAGTCTGATGAAGTGACAGCCTATTCTTCACTTCAGTTTCTCAGTTTAGGCATAAAACATGGGTACAATTTAGCAGCAGGGAGGCAGACAGCTGTAAATTAGAGAAGTGAAGGGTAAATATGTAAAAATTTATGTATTTTACACATGTTCACGTTCATGTTTACTTACTGGTTGTTAACGTTGAGATTTCCAATGGGAACAAATTCAGTAATTGCTCAAAATAATAATGCAAGAATATCATTTTAGTCTAGGAAGTGAAGAATGTTACATTTTTAGTGGAAAGCTTATATTCAGTTAATAATAAAAGCAAATGAAAATCAGCTATAAATTGATGCGTTGTTGTGGACTCCCCCCAAAACTGAAAGAACAGATTCACCATATGGTCTTTTTATAAATATTTCGGAAGTAAAGTGACTTCTGGAAGGGATTTGTGTCTAAGATATGCACAGTTATCAGCATTTTAGAAGATCCAATTTGAAACATCTGCTAACTCTTGAAAGGGTTATGTTGAAAAGCAGTCCTTATTTAGGAGGGTTATATGTTCAGAGTCTTATATTCTGCCCTCTTTTTTGCAAAGATAGAAGGAAGAGGAGAGAGCTGCACAAGCATTTTGCTTCCACCTTTTCCAGGTCCAAGATTTAAAGCTTTATGGTGAGGGAAATCAAGACGACAGATGCAAAGAGACAGTAAATTACTGACACACTCCTCTTCAACCATGCTTTGAAGTGCTAAAGAATTCAGACCAAATCTCAACCATGAAAGCTTTGTAAGAGGCAAGCTGCAATTTACTAGGCCAGTGGAATGTAACAGATATATTTTTAAAGAATGTATGTTTTCAAATCTGGATTTGAGATAAGGCAAAAAATTTTGGAAACAGTAAATGTTTTTGACCTCTGCAATGTTTATGGTTTTGGTTATACTGTTGTTATCAGTATGCAGTTACAATCCCTACAACTTGCACTTCTTCTAACCTTCCAGACAGACTATAAATATTTAACAGTTCTTGCAAGTTGATTTACATAGTACTTACTCTGTAAATAATACCTCACTTCTGAAAAATGTATGCACACATATAGTGCAGTGTAAATAATTAATCAAATATAATAACAACAAAATAATAACAAAGAGAAACTATCAGTTTTCAGAAGACATACAGTCATCTCTGGACAGATTTTTTGAAACAATTGTCTTTTCATTTCTATTATTATTTCTTTGTCTCTTCCTTCCTTTAACTTTCCTCTAATGAGTTTGTTGTTGTTATTGTTATTATCATAACATAAATTTTAATCAGAATGATTTTTTTCTACACTGTTTTGCACACTATAGGTAAAAAACAGAGCCATTCATCATATTTGCTGATGTTTTGTGTATCATTCTGAGTGATTAATTCTAACATAGACTCAAATTTGGCAATAGGATAAGAGATGAAAGCAACATTTGTCATTTTGGAGTGTCACTGAAGTTAGAGTAGATCTTTGCCAGTTCATGGGTCTATACAATTTGATCCAATTAGTGAAACCACCAACAAATTCTCCAGTGGAGTGGTCTAGCCCTGAATCAAGAAAAATTATTGCCACACAACACTAACATAAAAAGAGATCTTAGGAGATGTCTGGTGCAGTCCATGTCCCAAGAGCTATCACAGCCCTCTGACTTCCAGTGTAGGTAACATCATAGAAATATCCATCTTTGAATGCAATGCTTGCAAAGTTGTTGTTTGAAAGGCTAGTGAGTGGCGACTGAGGTCATCGTCTGATCTGAAGAAGAATCACACACATTTTGATAGACAGAAGAAAATAGGTTAGCCATGAAAGGAAGATAACCAACAGACAAGGGAGAGTCACTAGAGGTATGATATGGCCAAGGCAAGTCTGCTTAAAATACCTTTCTAACAACCTTCTAAATGAATAGAAGAGAGAGACAACTGTGTTGATCAAATACAAAGCAAGGATGCAGCAGCAATCAAGACGGTACAAATGGAGTTCAGAAATAGCTTTAGCCGTGTTTCTGTATAAGAGAGGACACGTTTTAGAGATGCTATACAGCTACTTCTGGAGAAGATACAAAAGAATTCAAAAGGGAACTGCACGTGGCTCCACCAATGAATGTGACTTTATATTTCAGCTTACATATTTTATGCTTGTTAGATATTATTGTACAGTTAGTTAATTCTCTTCTTTTTCTCTTATAAACTCATTTAGTCTCTTTCTTATGAACCTTGCTGATAACATAGATGAAGAAACATATTTTAGAAATAGGACTCTAGCCTGCACAACTTGCTAGAAGCTACTGAAGAGCTGATGATAATTTTTCCAGGAATGTGTAAAACTCAAGAGTAGTTTCTTCCCATGTTCTGGTTCACATTAGGGAACTGAGCCTCATCTAAGTCAAGTTTCACAGCCTTCTCTTGAGGAGATGCTTCAAATCCTGTGCCATTCTTGGGCAGTTCTGCAACTTTGTGGTTTTCTTCTTTCATGAAAAATAATCAAAAGCTTTTTTTCTTTCTTTTTTTTTTCTTCTGGTGCAAAACAGAAGTAATATGAAAAACTACATAAGATTTTCTTTCTGACCTTGATACCTTCTTTCCCATCTGAGTATTATGGTATTCCTAACAATGACCATGTGAAAGTCAGAACCTCACAGTTGCCTCACTGAGAAGGTGACACTTTCAAGGCATGACAGATCTATTCGCGATGATATCATGATTCACAACTGCCCTACTATTTCTGTTCATGTCCCTGCACAATTCTTCTGAATAGTGCATCTATTCCTTAAAGAACATCCCCTAACAATTGATGAAACTTTGCATTTTTTGTATTATAACAGAGTAAACAGTGTTTGATCAACACTCACACGCTACATGATTTGGATACACAGTTTGCAGTCGGAGTTAAAACTTCCCTACATTCCTTCAGAAGCTATTGTGGCCACAGAGCTCTCTGCCACTTTCCTAGAAAAATATATTCAATAATGGAGCAATGTGCTGGACCTGTCAAAGACCCATAAAATTTCCAGACACAGAAAATATTCTGCGGAGCGGTGTTGGACAGCAGAGATGTTAGAGACTAGTGCTCTACTAGTAAATTAAATCATGACAGGGAACATTCCCAGGTACTAACATTCAGTCACTGGAACTAGAAAATTGTTAGGACAATCACTATTTTAATCCACATAAATTAGAAGTCTCTCAAAAATTTACTGGGTATCATTAAGGACTTGGCCTGAGGACATTTGTGGAAGGTGGTTATGGCATAGGCAAGTACAATTCTTTGACATCTGGCTTCAGAGTCAGAGGATAACCCCATCTACCTTTAATTTACGTATAGATGCAATCAGTAAGCTCATCCCAGAAATGCATGGAGCTATTTCCAGGATTTCCTATACAACACAGAAATCTCTGTGCCAAATTTTCTATCCTACTGGAAAATATTAAAGAGTTTATATTTCGTTGTTTTTTTTTGTTTTTTAAGGAAATAATAGCTTGGTGTAATCACGTGCCTCCTGGAGCTGATGGCATAGGCATAGGTTTATAAACTCTGTACTTTAGCCTCATCTTCTTGGCTGTCCAGTCTTGTGTCTGCAAAAAAACCCAGAGACAGCCATGTCCAAATTTTGTACTTACAAATTCTCTTCATGACACGTCTTGCCATTTGGGTTTGAGCTAACTAAAAAACCCACTCTCATTATCTGTAATATCAGCAGAAGTAAATATGTTTACCATTAACAATTAAAAGGGAGTTTTTAAAATGTCATTGCATTATGATGTCTTCTAGCAATACCTGTATTCCACGAGAAAGTGCTACAGGGCAAGCCTAAATAATTTCATTATATGGTTAGTGAATCTGAATTTTTCTGCTTGGAAGAAAGAATCGTATGGATACAGTCATAATCTGAAGTCACCCTGTTCATATCTGGACTTGTATCAAAACCCTTTTCCTTATTTTTCGTAATATTTTTCTCTACATTGTTGCTATATAAGAGATCTAAACAAACAATAAGGAAACTAAGCAATAATTGTAACTATGTATGTACACAGTACTGTACTATGAACAAAGTGATGACAGCTGGACAAATGCTTTCCCATCATTTTGTTTTTCATTTCTAGTAACATGGCACTTCTGCTCTTTAAAAAGAAGCATAGAAATCTGGCACAGATGGCTATTGTCAGGGATGGCTCCTTTCTAACCAGTGGTAAAGAATACATATTGGGTTTTTTCTGTTTTAATGAAAGATTTTCCCAAACACTTCCTTACATGCTATGTTTTAGGTATGTTTTTGTAAAACATTTATTTGCAAATGGTTACAGAGATAATGAAACATTCCCATAGTGTTAAAAATCCTCAGCATGAACACACCATTTAGTCCTTGAAGACTGGAGATTCAAAAAATGCCATATGGACATTTCAGAAACAAATGCTTAAGGCCCATAGACACACTGACTTTGTGCTGTTTTCACCCCTATAATGTTCTAACGTGTTAGAAAAGTATTATTAAATAAGAGAAATTCAACTTGAGTATAGCCTGAATTGAGCTCTTGCGAGCAGCACAAGCTTCATCACTATGCTTCCCGGGTGAAATCCGAGCATTTCCGTACTCAGCTTTTAGTCAAGAATTTCGTCCTTGTTTTTCACAGAGCTTGGGCTTGAGTCACCCATTTTTTACTCCTGGTGAAAAAAAAGTAAAATAAAATGTTGATGAGGAAGATAAAATTAACTTTCTTAGCAAGGCATGAGAAATTCTCTCCCAACACAGGAGAGAGTTATTGCAGGGTAGTGAACAAAGCCACTGCAGAAGGTTCCATCATGGTTTTGTAAGAGGTCCCATAAGAGTCATAACGTAGCCCTGCACAGAATTTCATGATATTTCAGATTAGCTGCAACCCCCAGTGGGAAGGACCTCAATTACAAGGTCACGCTGCAAAGCTGAACCACCAAAACCAGCGCCAAACTCTGTCACTCCCTGCCAATATTTAGAACTCAGAAAGGAAGCAGAATGGTGCCTGATGTTCCAAAGCTCACGGTCTGCACCAATATTTGAATGAATTTATAACACATTAAAATATTCTCAATGAGCTGCTTTTATTCAGCTAGCATATTCCACCTGAGTACTGGAGTTTTAAAAAAGTAATGGCTATTTACCATCAGGAGAGCAAAGACAATTCAGGGAAAAAGGCACATAAATTTAGCCCTGGTAAATAAACAAATTACTGGGCTTTCAGTCACCAGTCAGTTTCGCTGCACTTTTCTAATTCATTTGGCTGGATCATCTCTAGGGAGTTACAAAATAAAGACAGAGAGAAGAAAATGTTATTTCACAGAGCACCTTGTGATGTACCTAATAAATCCAGCACTGGAGCTTGACTGTTCACTCATGACAACAGACCATGCCTTCGATGTCGTGACCCTTGATGGGCGAAGGGGCATGACTCTCAAAGGGCTAATCTTTTCCACCTGTTGTTGACCACAGAGCAAGCTCTCCTGGCAGGTCTCCTACCAGAAGAATGTGGCCCCTGACCTTCGCAGGAGTGGGATGTTGCAGTAAAGGCACTCTCTAACAAGCACCGCAATCTCGCACACTCACCTCAGCTGTCTGGTGGCTGAATCCAGTAGTAAAATAAGCTGTGAATAATCATCAAATTGTGAATTTGAAAGACAGGAGTAAAGATGGGATACAACCCTCAAAAAAAATCTCAGTCAACTCTCTGTGAAGGTTACCATGAACTCCTTATGCTATGTTGCTGGTTTGGGCTTTTCCTTATGAAAATATTAGAATCAACCCAAGCTGAAACAACAAAAATAATTATTTAAACAGTCAAGAATATTGAAATTGAAATGCAGTTTCAGCCAAAACCAAGCAGTTAAAATCAAAAGCTGTTGCTTTGCTGAGTCAATACAACTGTTCTGATCTATTAGGTACAAGCACATGTAAAAAGCAAAGGTATAAGAACATTCTCACAAAGATATCCTCTATAAATATAGACAATGAATTCTGAAGACTCAGCATATCTTCACGAAGCCCAAACTCTTTTTCTTCTCTTGTGACTAGTTTGGTGTCTGAGTCATTACCACCTGTGAACGGGATTCCTGAGACGTCAAAAATATTTTACCTACAGAGTAACTGATGCAGGAACATCTCTGACGTTTGCTAAGTTTTTCTGGTGATGTCCGATGCTGCTTTGCTACGCAACTATGTTGCCAGTTTGAGATTTTCTCTGCTGTGAAGAAGCTTCTGTCAAGCTTTCTTGTTGATCACAAGAAAGATCAGCAGAAAAAAAAAATTCTGCAGAAGTTCTTTTAGCAAACTGCCTAGACAGAGAAAGGTTGGAGCAGTACTTAAGGCGCAAGCGTATGATTTCACAGGTCTTCCAGGCATTTCTGTGCCATGTAACTTGGAAGTGACCTTGATCAAAACCCTCTAATTACAGCTTTAAAAGTACTTTAGTGTTTTAATGCCTTCTCTATGCTGTCATGTGGTAGAACTCTCTTCCCTGAGGCAGAGCAGTATATATATGAATTCCAATACTAATGCCAAGACAGCTGGGGAATTAAGGGAGATATTCTCCTGAATTATAAAGTTGTAAAATGCAAAGGAAAAAGTGTGCACTCTGGTGTCTAAAAAAACCTGCCTCATCAGGCACAAGTACTCCCTCAGTACTTGTCTCTATGCATAAATGGGAAATCCTCAAAGTCCTATAGGAAATCCCAAGTCACTGGGGGGACTTAGAAAGGAAGATGCAGGTAGAAGACGATGAACCACTGGACTTCTGTCATTCACTGCCCATTTGTTGTCCTTAGGCCATATTCTGCTTTCTTGCATGCACAGAACTCCTCTGATACTGACAGCTCAGCTGCTTGTGCAGGAAGCCCAGGTCTCCCCCAGTGGAGTTTTGCCAGGGAACTTGATGGAAACAAGATCAGGATCAAAGATAGAAAAATATGGGCGTTGAGATTCAAGTGAGGAAATCAACCAATAACTTTCAATTAGTACATTAATATGGCAAAATTTGTTTGTCAAAGTATGTTTTGCTCATAATAGCATTCTTTGATTCCTGTTCTTCATCCAGCCTTTCAAAGAGTGAATCAGATCTATTTCCTTTTGTATTTGGTAGGGTTTTAGTATCTGAGACTGACTCAAATTCCAAAGCTGACCAATCAGAAACGACACATTAGAAAGAAGTCTTTCTTGGAGAATATTAATTGCCATTTATTATATGAAAGAAAATAACCTCCTATGAAAAATTCATCACACATTCCTTTAGAACCCTTCAAAATATTTCTGACTGCAGTCAGCATTTTACATCAGTTGAGTGCCTCGTAAGACCTGCTTGTGTACATTTGCTTGTAGAAATCAAAAGACCATATTTACCATATGTCTGAGGTTCCAAGAAACAGAGAAAGCTTTATTTCTGGTAAGCTCTGCCAGGTTGGGCTTTTCTTCTTTAGGTTGGTGATCAACTGTGTCAACCTCTCTGTAAGCGGACCTGGTGTTAAATAGGAGATTGGTCACCTATAAATTAGCTGGAGCCCTAGGGAACTTCCTGAAAGGCCCATGAAGAAGCAATTGAGCCTTATGTCATCCTGTGTGACTTCTGGGCATTCATCATCAATGGACCATGCAAGTGGGTTAAGGCTGTGGTTTACTTAAACCCACTTCAGAACAAACGTTGGAAGCAGAATGAGAGAACTAGAGAGAGGAAAGGGCAGAATAGCGTGGAGGGGATTTGGTTTACTTCTGTTAAAGTCTGAATATTCTGCAAGGTACCTATTCTGCAGAGAAAAGTGAAAAGTAGAATATCAAAGTGCACTGGTGGATGCAGGGAGCAGAAAGTCAGGATTTCCGGTGACAAATGTGATTTTTGCTATGATGGTAGTAATCTAGCAGAAAACATTAAAATGATTGAGCAGGAGAGAAATTTGCTTCCTCTGTAGAAGACAAATAGTATCTTACTTACACTTTATATAAGCTAACATTTTCAACCCCTCACATTCAGATTTATGTATTAATATATTTAAGCCAGAAAATCTACACCACAGCTTTCTCACTCATGCTACAACCATTTTAGAAAAAAGTGACTGGACCATTGAATGTAATGGCAGAGATTCCCAACCTAGCATTAATGCACGCTGGGAAGGCAAGTATCAGGTGTAGTCACCAGCTCAAATTTAAAAGCAGTGTATGTGCAACAGCTCCTACCCTTGTTTGGTTTTTATATAAAAAAAAAGATATACTGCTTCCACATATGAGATATTTCATAGGAGGATGGATGGCTCTGTGCTTTATCACCTATAAATCACTATTTGGGGGTTGTCTGTATGGAGACTTTTCTGATAATCTCTGAACACATAGTCCCTATTTATATCCACCAAAATCTCTCATGTAGCTGCCCACAAAAATTTTTAACATGAGGCTGATTAGAGTAATTCTAAAACAAGTTTCTGTGACAGTGTTTAATCCCCACCATAGCATACGGTAACCAAGGATTCCCAAAACATACTATACACAGATGTTTCCAGCTCTCTCAAAGAAAGGGCATGTGGTTTGTGAAAACAAGGCTTTTCTGCATTATTTGCACAATGTAAATTTCAGGAATGGCTCTGAAATGCAGAAATTCTGTGTTGCTTTAAAAAAAAAATAATGGAAGAATGTTTCTATGTCTCTCTTCAAAACCTTGTAAAATTTTACATTCAAGGGAGAAGAGCATGCTATTATGCCTTAGAAAATGAAACATTTATCCCAAAGAGTATTTAAAATATTTGTTTATAATGGATACTCTCAAACACATACACACACACACACACACACACTAAATCCCTATGTTACATGTCAGGTTTTTGGGAAATACGTGTTAGCCTGGGATGGGGAAGTGTGAAATCAGGACCCCTGTAATAACAAATACAAGACATGCCTCAGTTGCTAGCTTCACACTCAGGTTTGCAGGTAATTAGCAGTTTGGTATGAAAGGATGTAACTTCCCTCTGGAGGTTTCTAGATTATACAGATTTGCAGCATATGGATCTCCTTTCAGTCTAATCGCTTTGAAAAGTTCTGTATGCAGAAAGTAAGCATGTGAGATACAAAAGTAAAGTGTTAAGTAAGATGATCTTGGTTTCATGCAAAAAATCTGGTATACAAACAAACATGTACTATTTTAATTATTATTTTTATTATATACATTTTCCAAAGTGCATTATAGTATTAAAAAATAGATTCTGATCATTTCCTTTTAAGAAACAACTAATTGTAAATGAGGCTAATTTGATCACATCTCAGCCTTCTGATATATTCTAATTCCACATCATTCCATATATTGCAGAGGATAAACAGAATTCACCGCATATCTCCTCTGCCGTATTGCATCTTTTCTTTTACTTATCTGACAAGAAGACTTTATGGAAGACTGTTTATATATCCTTGCTCCTGATAGGAAATATTTTATTGTTACTACTATTGTTATTGCTATTGTATCATTCAGATAATGTCATGTGAGATACATTAAAGAAGGTTATGAAAACAAAAAGCTAGTTCTGAAAATGTGCTGTAATTACACCTATTTTGTGACCTTCCATTTCTCAGCCCAGCTACAGGTAATTTTGTTCCCCATCAACCCAGCTCAGAGCCACTTCAAGGCTACGGATTTCAGTCATGCCTTGAGGTATGCTGCATTCTGTGGGCTACTGGGCTTGCCCTCTCTTTTCTGCCACCAGCAGCCAACATTCATACAGAGGGACAAGGATACAAGATGAATCTTTCATCCTTTTAATCTTGCATTCTATTTGCTTGCCTTATAGTGCTGGATGAGAACATCATATAAACAATTGCTCAGATAATTTTTCTGCTCTCAGTTGTCAGTTTGTCTTACAAAAACAGAGTGTGCCTAGACACTGTCACCTTTTCTCCTCAGTCTCACTGATCTTTGTCAGCACATAGTGTACTTCTAAGAGAAGGACACATCAAAAGCTTACATAAAAAGAGTGCTTCAAAACACCATGAACAACAGAAAACTATAACACATTTTATTGTGGAGAATAGAACAATGCAGGCTGTGTCGTACGTCCAAGAGTTTTGTACCGTGAATGGTCTGGTGGTACACCTGATGAAACCTGTTACCTATCAAAATCACAAGTGAACTGGCTGGCTTTTTGATTGCCTAACATAATGAGTCCCTTGTTTTGCTTGATGTCTCAACATCTATTTCAGTACTAAGAAATGAAAAAAAATAGAGCAAGTTTATTATTAATAACAAGAAAGATTGGAATATTGAATAATAAGACAAATTTGGACACTGATGTAAAGTGGACTGGTAGGGCAGGAAGAAGTGAGCAGCTGGGTAGTCTCATCTATGGCGTGTGACCAGGAGCGTGCAAACACTGCACCACAGTACTTGTAGAAGAGGGCATGGATCTTTTATGTACCCACCACCCAGCAGTTAAAGTACTTATGAAATATATGCAGACAGGTTTCCCCATTGTGTTCAGCTATGCTTGATTTTCTTAATCTAACATTACAGGTTAGCACTTTCTCCATTCTCTGCTTAAATCCTTTCAGCCCCTTGGCTGAGCCACATCCCAGTGACTGCCACTGTATGAAGATTTCCTCACCAGTTGCTCTGTCCAGCCATTACGAATGTTTTGTCACCACAGACAGACACGGACTGTTTTGGCAGAATGGCAAAGCTGCAGCAAGACTCCTGTCACATCCTGTTCCAGTGGAGCGAGATTTCAAAAAATCGAAATTTAAAATTTCAGGTAAAAAAATGAAAATAGATAGGTTTATCTATAAGCACACCCTTGGAAAAGCTACTTTGCTATTTGATGAGAGTTGTAACTTGAACATCTCATTCCCTTAACCTCCATAATGAAAGCAAGACTCAAATCATGGTCTTTACCATCACCAGTGCAACCAGGTTTGGTGAGACATTTAGTGCATTTATTGTTATTACTTCAGACTACAGCTAATTACCAATCCCAATACCTCAGAAAGTATTCAGTTAAGAAAACCTTATTTTCTGAGAAGTTTTTTCTCTGATATTCAGTGTCCATATTACCAAAGAGATGTCTTCCTTCTCTTCAGTGTTGATCTTAATGGTATGTCTGATACATCAATGTTCCTGATAGAGGGAAAGATTTATGGAGAACATCCACAGAAGGGCTGAGGACTTTAGTATTCTGCCTACGAAAGATGAGATCACAGACTCCACCAGCTTTAAGGAATATAGCATTTATCTCTTGTCTTTAGTTTTTCACCTATTTCTTCATGAAGATCTACTGAAGAATAATACAAATGAAGCCAAGTTGGGAAATGAAATCTGTGGATAGTTTGGTGGGGCAGAAAAAGAAATGCTTCTCATCTGGGCTAAAAGGTAACGACATAGTATCAGGGTATTGGTGTGGGTGCAGAAGCAAAAGCAAATATTGACCATATGCTTGGTAGAAACAAAACAAGCAAACAAAAAACCTAAAGCAAATATAACTCTAAAGTCTTATAAATTAATAAATTAATTGGACGAACTTGGAGATTTTTATGTAAGAGTATTTCTTTCTAGTGATTCAGAATACTTTTCAACCACAGAATGACCAACATTGTAGGATCTACATGAAAACAAACTAACACATATCTAGGATTTTTTACAACAAAGCTGTAGGTAGTTCAAAGAAGTGGAGACAGACTTTGTAAATACAGCGTACACTTGTGCTTCTTAGGTATGAAATGTCACAGCTACCTGTGGCAGTTCAAAGCTTTCTGAATGAAAAAGTCAAGCCCTGCTGACTTCTATCAGTTTCTCAGATTATTATAGATTTTGCAAGTGTTATCAACTAAATCTGATTTTACATCCAGCTATTCAATATTTGTTAAAGCTGCAGGCTGATCCTATCATCTCCCTTGTTTGGGTGAGTAATCCTAATTCCTCTAAGAACTTTTATTGATATCTTGTAAATAGGATTTGTAAACCCCAGAGCTTGGTAAGAAGATTGATGAAATGATTGCCTATAAAGGAAGAATTTAAAACTTTATCAATAGTAGAACTCTCTGCCTTTCTGCTTTCTTTGCAATGGGTAATGAAGTTGTAAATATGTTCTTTTCTTAAGGGATTATTTCTTATCCTCACAATGTGTGGAACATGGGCTTATAGAAACTGCTTGGAAAATCAAAGAGATAGATAGGCAGAAAAAACAGAACCACGCCAGCTATTGCACAGATTTCAGTCTAGTATCCACCAAACGTTTTTCATAATGTCTTACCATGTGCTACAGTACCACAGTTTTCCAGGTGATCGTCCATCTTCGTATTACGTTCCTAAAGTGGAGACAGACCAGGTTCTTGTCACAGATCAGAGAAGATAAAGGATTAAAGGAGAACATATCTTTAATAAAATCCATTCTTTAAAGATCTTCCTGCTCGTGGATAATGTCAGTGTAAACAAAAGCAGACTAATTGTATTTGAGGTATGACACAATAATGTTGCAGAATTCTAAATAAAAAAAAACAGTAAATTTTCTTCCTTTAAGCAAATTCCATACCTATTAGATACCTAATGGACTGTGTAGTTATTACATACTTAGAGATCAGTTTTCAAAAATGTGGTAGACAGTCTATTCCAAGGTTCTCTACCATGTAGGACTTAGATAGAAGATCCCACGCCTCCAAAGCTGTCTGTTTGCTATGCATTGGAAATGAAAAGAGTTTAGCATGTCAGTCTTGCTTAAATTTAGAAGTAAGTATCTCAAATCATCCTCCTGAACCCAATTTTCAATCTCTCTGTTCTTTTATTCCCTGTCAAAAGTAAAGCTAATATTATACTTCTCCTCTATCCACATACAATCTTCAAAGGAGAATTTTTTTCATTTTTTGCATCTCCCAGCTCATCTGGGACCTCTAGACATGATCAAACATTAATATCATGGGCTAAGCTTTTAACAGCTTCCTTATATCCCTGTAAAACCATTTCTCTCATTTTCTAAGAACTCCCTTCAGCATCAAAATGTATAAATGGATAAGGGAGATTAATTGATTATGCAACCTGATAATACTCTGCAGTATATGGCATTTAACCAAAGTATTTAAAAATAAGAAAAAGAAGAAAACCTCAAGCCTATCACCCTTTTTTTAATGTTGATTTTCCATTTTAACAGAAGGACCAGGAAAGTGACCACTTTGCATGTATTCCCATCTACAGAATGCTTTGTAAAAACATTACTGTCTTTTGTAAACAAGATAAAAAAAATATATTAACAATGTAATTGAGACAAACCGAGAGTGTACAACAGTTTTCTAATTAATGAAACGTGAAACTCTAGAGCATTAGCAGCTGATCCAATTACAAAATATTAGCTGCTCTGGAAGGGAGTCATGAACAGCAAGGTCACGGCACAAACCTCCTTGCAGATGTTAGATTGGATGACACCTGCAAATCATTAGGAAGCAAGCATTTATTTAAATATCTTATTGTGCTACCAGTTTTCTCTGTTTTTTTCCATGCTAAAGCTTTGCTCCCGTGGGACCAAAAGAACCAGAAGAAAGCCAGTGCAAACTTTTTCCTAGGTAGAGGTCTAATTAGCATAATCACGTTATATTTTATTTTCATTTGCTTTTCTGATATCAGCAGACAAGTCAATAAACACCTCCCAAAGAACTACCAATGGGTTTTTTCCCCAGCCTGATTCTAATATCTTTAGCAAAAGGACTTTCTCTAGCGTCTATCACATTTCAAATTTATATTACAGCATGGGGTGTAAAATACTGATAAGCCCTTGAAAAATTCACTATTTGTCTATATGCATGCCAACCTCCTGTCCATATATTCATCTACATGTCAATGTAATTTCAGAAACTTTCCTCCTCAGAGGCAGGAACAGTGAATAGAAACACAGATGACAAGGTGTCTTCAGGAGAATGGCATCACAGGAGCCCTCAGAGTTTCATGATTTCTAGGTAGGAACTGTCACCCATTGTTCAAAATACTGAAATGTTCAGGAGTGTACTTGTAGGATTCATTCACTTGTTATCAGAATGACTGGAGATGGACAGAGAGAAGACGCTCCCAGCAAACAAAAAATAATAGTTCTTTGTGCCTGGACTTACACATTGTAAAGGAACCTGGTTTTATGGAGGGAGATGGATCATTTAGGGATCCCAGAAATGGAGGCACTGAAATTTGCAAATAAATTTAAAAATTGTTAGTTAATCAAAATTTTCGGTTGAACCGTTGACCACTTGCTCTCCATGGATTCCAGAGACTTCTATAACCATAGATGAACAGAATTTCCAATGGTCTTACCATATATCATAATAAATATGATTTCCAGTCTGTTGTAAAGCAATACTTCAGAAACAATACCTGCACAGGAACACAGATTTTCGCAACCTAGGTTTGAACTACCATGTCTGGATGCTGACATAATAAAAAAAACCTGAAAAATTCCAGTGGGATAAAGGTAGTGAGGGAGAGTGGATCATCTTTGCAATGCTGGAACCAGGTAGGTAAATTGATTATATATGGCTCCAGAGCTATACATTTTCCTGGAAGTAGGATACTGTGTAGCACTGAGGATGGAGGAGCAGACAGAAATTTATGGGGAGAAAGGAAGGAGTTGGAAGTGCAGAATGCCTGGGCAGTTCAGAGTATTACACAAGGCTGATACGGCAAACATACTAGTACTACCAACATATTAGCTCATGATGAGTCTGATATCCCATACGCTTGGGATTGTATTGCCCTCGGATTGGTCCATCACTGATCTCCAGAGTATCTAGTTACATCTGCCTAGACCAGACCATGTGCCTGAAATTATAGTTAATTAATCTTAACAGGTATCGAAGTCCCAAAATCAAATAGGCGTAATGAATAGTGAAGAGTGGTAGACCGTACTGAGTTACTTCAAATAATATTTAAATTCTTTTGCACTTGGCATTAGAGGATTTTCAAGTTCAATTCACAATAGGATTTGAGGGGTTTGTGCATCACTGACACTATCACAGTCTTCTTCAGCTCATGCCAGAACAGATTATAAAGTCTGATCACGTGGTCAGACATGCACATATCCACTGAGGTCATAAAAATCTCCACTCCAGTGTGGTACTCAAGTCAATCCTGAAGGTGCTTTCCCAGATCCTCCCAAAAACCAGCTTGGATTTGTGAAGAACTGTCTGAGTCTGCATGCTCATTTTACCTAAATCATCCTAGCTTATGCTTTCTGGTAGGATGCTAAAGACCAAGTTTTAAGTCACCACTCTGCCTGATTTGAACCGAGATTTTAGGAGGACAGTGTCCTACTCACCAGACCAAGGAAACTTAGGACAGTAACCACAATGCACAAGGATCTCCAAACCAGTGCCTGTCACTCTGCCAGCCCTGTGTCATAGGCTTAGGAGGACAGGGCTTGGCCATGCAGGCTGAACAACCACACCAGGGCACCGCTACAAGCAGGATTCCTCTCTGAAGTGTTTGTAGCCTGGTCTGGCACTCCTCTGACACTATTCCAGCACTAGTCCTGGGTTTCTTGCCGTGGCCTCCACCTCTGTGCTGTGCTTGCTTGTGTAGTGTTGCCATGCCCAAACTCTCAGTTTGCCTTACTCAAGTTCTTCTATTTAGTCATTTATGACAGACTTTGGTACAAGGATTTAAACTTAGTTTTCCCACCTTCTATTTTACAGATTGAAAGATAAAATGAAATATACTCTTTTTTTCCCCAAGTAAATAATTATATGTACCACTCAGAATCTCCACTTTGTGGCCATGATGTTAAGTTTCCCAGTCCATCAGCATGAAATCTGTTTGAAGACAAAATAAGCATGACCCCCACAGTACTTGCTGCCATCAGTCTACTTTCCTTTCACCACGCCAGCTGGATTACTCCGAAGTGTCATTATATACACAAAGGAAGCAAAAGCAAGCCTGGCAGTCACTGTAGGTAACCAGTGGAGGACTTAAGCTCCAAAGCAGAAGCTATAGTTCACTGCAGTCAGCTGCTAAGACACTAATACAAAATATTATGAAGTGCCCTAAGCTGAGCAATAGTGGCTGCAGTATATGAATTTATTTATCTTGCAAAGATAAACAAATAGCAGTAAATGGAAATCAAAATACTTCATGTTAACAAAGAAACACTATACTATCTGCTTTGGAAATACTAATATTGTTAGTAGTCATGACTGTATTGGATCTGGGCCATAATTCTACTTTTCCAGAATTTACAAAGTTGTAAACTTCCTCACAGACAGACAATGCCCAAATGAAAAAGGCTTAAATTTCAATCTGTGCTGAACTTAACTGATATGATATGATATAATCTTTCTCTAGCTAAAATATTGTGTGCTAACATTTGCAAATTTTGAAATGTGTTACCATGACTGCAGCAAACATTCTATTTTTAGGTTCTGTTAATCTCTCAAAATACAGAACAGCAACTAATAACAGCAGTCAGTATCCTTCTCTCTTGTAGAAATTCAGCTATATTATTAAAGAATTATGGTCCACTCAAATGCACAGAAGTGTTTTTAGACACTTCTTAATGAAATATTATGCCAAGGAAAATCTTTTAACATGAAACTAATGTTATGCACTATTTACTAACAAGACACAGATCTTAGAGTTAAAATTAATAGGTGCTATTAACATTCCATTTGTAAGTATCTTATTATGCAATGATAGATGTTCTAATCTGTTACCTAGGCAATGAATCAGGATTTAACTAAATATACTAAAAAGTATACCTTTAATAAGGTCCCAAGATTTTGGTACTCCTCTCCACATTAAAAGTACAGATGTGAATGTCCACATGCACATAAACACTCCACAGAAATTACTGCAAACTGACATCATGATTCGCTTCATCAAAATGAAGACAAGTGTTCAGAAAGAGATAGTTTTGTTATCCGTTGAAATATTCTACCATAGTCCTTAGTAATCTCAAAGTACAGTGGTCCACCAAACACTGCAAAAGTTCCATAGAACTGGTGTGGAAGCGTTTATTTATGTATTTGAAATGTAGACATTGACTGTGATATAGTACTTACAAGCTTATTTCCATTATAGGTCCAGCATGTCAGACTAGAGTCAGCCAGATGGCATGCTTAGGGTTTCATTTATCATTTTAGTAGAAGTCCAAATCTTTATCCTGTGAGAATCTCAGAAAACACTGAAATAACCACAGAATTTAAACACTGAATGCAGTTCTCTGGCGAATAGTTCACAGAGGGCAATAAGTATTTCACCATCACTGCTTTTGTGAAGGTGAAGCATCATTTTTTGAAAATGCCATTTTCTGCACCATAGTATTCCTTGTTCGGAGTCAGGAAATGACAGATACAGGGTTTCTCTGTACACATAATTTTCTTCTGATTTAGCTGAACTTACACATATAAAGAAATGTCTGCTTGCAGATGAACCTATACTAACTTTTTAGTTTGAATAGAGTGTGCATTTGATGGGAATCCCTTGGTTGTCCTCTTGTATGTTACTTTAGTTCACTTCATGGATCAGTTTCAGAGCACCTGAACAGGGATTGTTTCAGTTCAAATTAAACCAGAAGATGCACTACTGAAGTGAAGTTGTACTCAGCAATGAACATTACATCCACAGGACTAGGCTACAGCTAATCCAAGCTACTCTTCTTTGTAACGTATACATTGGGACCTTGGCATTAACTATTTTGCAGTAAAAGCTTTCTCTTATTAGTCTAAAATATTTGATAGGGTAGATGTATGCCATAAGCTTAGGATTATGTGCATGCACATGTCTACAGAGTGAAACACACATGACAAACATATACAAAATTATATCGTCTCACTATTCAGATAGATACATTATACCAAAGTGTGGGATTCTTTGCCTAGGACATCTCAAACCCTCTACTTTGCAGATGATGATTATGATATAGCCTTGAATTATACGTTTACATTCTTTCTTCATGGAACCCCTACCTCATTACACATGATAGATGAAGATTACTTGCAGAGATCTACTCAATATTTCATTTTATTCTCTGTCTTCAGTGTATGTATGCACATTTATTTACTGTACATTATTCAAATCCCACTCTGAAGACAGATATATTATCTGTTAGACTTTCTTACAGCACTCATCTCCATGGATTATATCTATCCTAGTAAATAAAACTGTCCTGAGCCTGTTTTCTGACACCGAGAGAGAGTGAGACAACTTGCATCCGGACAGCTAAACTTCCTTCCTTGTGCAATAGGATCACCTCATCCATACTGTCTCTTGGAAACCGTTCCTCACCTGCACTGTCTTGCAAACACATGCAACCTTCACTGTCCTGCAAACATCTCCTGGGCACATGTGACAAGAGATCTAAGTGTCTCAGCCAAAAGTATGAAAACAAGCATGCTAACAATGAAATGAAGGGATTGCTTGGGTGCTAACATGCAGCTCTGTGTCTTGGTCTTGCTTGAATTTCTTATATAGATGGAGACACAGTTACTGCACAGATTCTGGCATGTGTTTCTAGTTCCCAGTGAGCTGAAGGAGGGATCATACTGACTCTACTGCTGTGAGCATTAGGCACAGAACTGTAAATGTCCACATTTTCCAGTAATTTTGAATTCCTTGTCTGATACATCAAGTATCAAATTTTTCAGAGATTTTTCAAAAAAGCTTAAGAAATAGTTATATTGTGTCAGACTAAAAATCCCTTTGGTGTAAATAGCTTGTTCCATGTAATAATTTCTACAATGGCCAATAATGGACATTTGGAGAAAGAGTACAATAAAAAAGGTAAATAGAATGCAAATCCCCCAATGGGGAAAACAATATTTAAATTATAGGTGAAATCTCAGATTCAGTTTGTGATATGGCAGTATTTTTTTCCTTATTCTTTTTCTCCCATTTCCCATTCTGTCTTTTGATCATCACAGAGAAATAAACGGATGACATAGAATCATAGAATCATAGAATGTTTGGGTTGGAAGGGACCTTTAGAGGTCACCTAGCCCAAGCCACCTGCAGTGAGCAGGATATCTTCAACTAGACCAGGTTGCTCAGACCCACGTCCAACCTTTCCTTGAATGTTTCCAGGGGATATCTTCCACATTTTTTTGCTAAGTAGTGATGATTAATTCAGAATTCTTTATTTTATGTGTGTAATTAGAATATCTGTTTGGGGTTTTTTTCTATTTGCATCACTTCACATCCATTGACATATATTTTCACCTGAGGTTTTTTTGCCTTGTCATTTTGTGTTACCTCTGCAATTTTTTGCCAGTAGCTTCAGTTTGGGCGGTCTTGTATTATTTTGCATCAACACTCATTTTATATGCTCAGAACACAATGGCTTAAGCAGCAGCTGTGACCACTCAGCAGTTCGTCAAACAAGGCATAAAAGTCTAAAAATGTACAATCTAAATGTGAGGGCTGTGTACTAAATGAGCAAACAGGAAAAGTTCAGTTTAGGTGACTTGCTAGCCATGCACTGTGACAGGGATACAAATTGGTAGACATTCTTCAAATGAAGAAGATCTACTGAAATTTACTATTTCATTCAGACATCTTTTGTTCAAAGGACATAGAACACAGGTCTGAGAAAATCCCACCCATATTCCTGGCATCTATAGAAGCTGGAGAATAGTGGTTTGTTGTAAAAACATGCAATCTCATCAGCACTGGAACAAAACATGTCAAATTTCTCCAATCTCTAATTCAAATAAGCTCTCCCTCATCTCCACATGAAGTTCTTGAATATCTAATTATATATTCATCACAGTTGCATTCTAGCACATCCCTGAAATACCCACCAAGTAGCACACCAACCACACGGCACTGTGTGTCTCACAGGAGAAAGTCTAATCAGTAGGTAAAATGATGGAAGGAGTGAGTGACTATTCACGACCTACACTGATCTGTAGATTAATTATTTCTACAGGCAAGTTATGGAAGGTCCTGATGCAGCTGACATTGCTGACAACACATATTTCCTCTGTGTAGTCATATATCATGACAAAGATAGTATCTCCTGTCCCACCTTAAAAGAAGTTGCCCAAAAAAACAACACACACCAAAAAATATTAAAAATGTGTGTTTCTCCTTTGTTCCTTAACTTAATGTAGCTTTAGATCTGATACTTATCACAGAATCACAGAATCGTAGGGGTTGGAAGAGACCTCTGTGGATCATCTAGTCCAACTCCCCTGCCAAAGCAGGGTCACCTAGAGCAGGTTGCACGGGATCTTTTCTGGGTGGGTTTTTAATATCTCCAGAGAAGGAGACTCCACAGCCTCCCTGGGCAGCCTGTTCCAGTGCTCCATCACCCTCAGAGTGAAGAAGTTCTTCCTCATGTTCAGACGGAACTTCCTGTGCTTCAGTTTGTGCCTGTTGCCCCTTGTCCTGTCACTGGGCACCACTGAAAAGAGTCTGGCCCCATCCTCCTGACAGCCAATCAATACACCCAACTTGTATATTATCATCCTACAGTGAACAAAGAGAAGACTTTAATGCAAACCCAGTACATTTTGTATGTACATAGTCATTTTGATATATAAATGACTTCATAAGCATAACCGTATCCCTTTTTTTAATGCTTGAAGTAGGATGGATAGTTTAGCTTTGTTGTAATTAAGTCCCTGCTGGTTTAATTGTCAGCCAGTTCTCTGTGGGACATGCTGGAGTTGTTTACACCTGCTAAGTCTGTGCTAGAACAACAAAAAAAAAAAAGGTATGGGGCTGTAGAAAACACCCACTAGGAATACAGTGGATTGCCAAAATCAAAAAAGAGTCCTGACATACCCTGAAATCATGCGGCAAAACTGTCGTTGGTGTATAGACACAAGTTAAACCTGATTGATTGACACTCAGATTTATAAATTCTTTAAAGGTCCAGTAAGTCGGAACTCATTTGCAATTGAAATAAAGTATTATTTGAAAGTCATCCTCTAAAAAGGGAAAAAAATGAAGAAATGAGCTTTTCTGCTGAAGAGACTCAGGCAATTAATTAAACCTCTTCTGAAAATAGCATAAGAGCTTACAAATAAATAGTGGTTATTATCACGAACAAGAGCAACAGTGACAGGACAGCCACATTACTTTGCAGTGACAAATTAACTGATTTTTTTAAAGTTGTTCAGAGCATAATATTAGAACAGCACTAGGTAGTTTAATAAGGAAGAAAACCAAATTGGTTTATTAGCAGACTGTGGTTACAACTGTACATTTCCTGTTGTTCTTTTTATCTTCTCGAGTAGAAGTCCACCACTAGCTCTAATAGAAAGTAAAATTTTACAAGATTTCATTTGAAATGACTTTGCAGGGAATTATTCCAGAAAAATAACGTGGAACCTGCTTACCCACAGGTCAAATGTAAATTTTTTTTTTACCTTATGTTTACCTGTAGAGTTTAGGATGTACTGCAGATGAAGATATGCCTACTATCTTCTGACTAAAAATTTTGGGAGGACAAGTGATAAGCAGTAGAGTTGCTATGTGTGCTCTTAGTGGTTAGAGCACTGGAGGAGGAACATTGAACTGCAGTATTCTGCCACTGACATTCAATCCACTGTTGTAGAAAGTATTTAATCAGTGTTTCCTTAGCTTACCCATTTTCAAAAGCAGTAGCATTGTGTAATTAAATCAAAGCACCTGCTACAGTGACTGTGGGTTATTTTTGCTTTGCTCAATGCATGGAGCTTACCAGAGCCCTTTCAGTGTTTTGAATTAGATTCTGTGTCACTATAACCAAGTCACAGTAGGATTTATCACCCTTTATCAACCTATTAAGTTAGATGTCTAACCTATTTAATTGTTCAAGCTACCCCTATGGTAAACAGAAAGTCTCTGTTCTTTCCACACCAACATTATTAGATGTTTATGCAGAGTAGGACAAACCACTGTGTGGAGGTGGCTCTTTCTCCCGCTGTCTACAGAAAGGACCTAGACAATTAGCATAGACTAAATATATAATCTTTAAATGTCATATGAAATTGAATACCGAGCTCAGTTCAGTGGAAATACCTCTGATGTCCTGGGTGTTTTTTGTTAATGTATTTGGAATTTATTTGGGTTTTGTGGTAGGACATGCTGGTCAGTGAAGATCAGGCCTTCTGTATCTCCAGAGGTGAAGGTATATGCCTGCTCTGCAGAAAGAAAATGTCTTTATCTGGATTACTCACAAAATGTGAGATTTCATCAGAAGGTTTTGTGGGAATGCGCTACAGTGGTAAGGAGGATGGACCTGAAATGTAATGAAGAAATAGCTCTTCCATAGGACCACTCTTTATCTTACGGGTGTCCAGAGGTTGTGAGTATTGTTAACTCCAGGACTAGAATTCATTGGTAAAAATTGTTTTTATCTGTGAGATAAAACTTATAAAGTTTCTAAGAACATCTGTCCTCTCTGTCAGTATTTACATAGCAGCTTTATAGGTTTACTTTCCTAATAATGTAACTCTTAACACCGTCATTTCTAAGAAGTCCAACTTGTATTTTAGATTTAGTCTTTATTAATTTCTTGGCCCCTGTTTTCATTATCTTATATTAATTTCTAGCACACTTCTTTTATTTTATTATGTTTAAGCCTTAAATCAATAAAAAGCATAAAAGCCGTGTCGTTTGAGGTCGGAGGAGCTGTCAAATTTTACTAGCCTCTTTGGTGATAGGATCTAAGATATATGCTATTATCACCTTTACAGCTATAAAAAAATATATTTTCTGTTTTTATGGTGTGGTATGTTTCCTTATTTGGCAAAAGACTAGTAAAAAATCCAATATGGTAAAGTGGATTGACAAGCTTCATTTTGTAGTATTAAGTCTAATTATATAAAAACTAATATGTCCCATTAGAACTCTAGGGATAACATAAAGTACTTTTAACTTTGATGTCTGCTGTAACTCTTGATGAAACATAAAAGTTAACAGTTTAAGTAGGCCTTTTATTTCTTTAAAGAAATCCTACCGCTCAGAAGAATTTAGTGAGCTATTTGTGTAAGCAGGAACAATTCTTAGAATTACAGAAACCAACTGATTCTGGATAAGAAAAAAGTCAGCAAGATGTATGCTTTAACAAATACACTAACTAGTTCTTTTTTTGGTTAAAAATCGATCAACAGCTATTGAAAAAACAGAAAAAAAAATGAAACAAACAAACAAGATTGTTCAGCTGTTTATCAAACAAAATTCCTGACAACACTTGATCATCTTTGCCTGTTTTGCCATTCAGGTATATCTGAACATCGGGACATATTAAAGAGAAATTCATCCAGTCAGGAAACTGGATTAGCCATTTTGGCAAATAGTTCACAGTGCCATAGCATGGAAAAGTGCCCCTTACAATACACACTGCTTTTGGTGAAATTTCCAGACAACTCACCAGTCAAAATAGGGGGCTTTCTGTGGGGGAATGGGGAAAAAACAAGCAGTCTAGGGTATCAAGGTGCACTGTAGATTTGTCTTATCAAACCATTTCATTCTTTCTAGAGTGCAGAGTTGAATTTTGGATACCAAACACACTTCCATATTTGAAGTAGAATATTACACAAGTTATACAGTATTTCAAAGTAGGATTTGGAACAGGTTAGTGCTAGGAAGCAGAGTGTACAGGTCTGAATCCAATTTAAATCTTCCTCAAAGTTTGGGAGCTTTGATGTTTGCTTAAGATCTGTCTAGACTGAACAGGTACTAATATAAATCCTTCCCAGGCAAAACAGGAAGAGCCAAATGACAGAATGCACCTACAAAGCTGAAAACCCTATGAATATCTGCTCATTTTGCCATGGAGACTACTACGCAGGTATACCTATCTAGCTGACCGTTGAAGTAGTGCACTACTGTCTCTGATTATTTGTGCTAATAAAAATGCTCATATTATTTAATATTTTGAGAATAGTTTCACAAAATCACAAAATATACATTATATCTGACATAACTCTGGGTATTTTTTCAGACCCACGTTCTAAATTATTAAAACCCGAAAGGCCTTTGGTGTCCAGCAGTTAATGAAAGCTGATGGGCAGGGGTATGGTGTAGTGGAAAAGTGGTGGGAAGATCTTCCCCAGGTCTGCTTGCTGTGTTCTTTCTCTTCAGCTTTGTCACTCAATCATCACTACCATGAGCAAGGCATTGGTTCATATATGTTGGAAAAATTATTTCTAGGGCAAAATATTTATACTCTTTTCAACTGACTATGACTAGTAATCCTTGAATATAACTGCGTGCACAGGAAACTTCCCCATAATAAATAAGTACTCTACTCCTAGCTTTGCTTTGATTACCAGTTCTTTTTTCTTATGATATCTAGATATGTGCCCTAGAGAGTGCAGGATAAAATATTACTTTAATTTTTTCTTTTTAAGAAAAAAAATATTAGATTATCAAGGGAGGAAATCCTTTCTAACCAGGCCATTCCTTCTAGTGATAAGTGGTCTACAGGGAGAGAGAAAAATCTACTTGGCATGCCCTGTGAAAAATGCATGTGTGGCCGAGGAGATATAGAGAATTTAAGCTTGCGGAGCTGTGATCAGCCTCCTTTAGTCCTCTTCTGAAGTTAAGTGGTCTCATTGACTTGCACACTCATGAGTATTCAGCTACTGTTTTGGAATATTATGATGCTGATGGCAGCTTCATCTGCATTTTGTCACGGAATTCAGGCTTTCGGGTAAGCAGTACAAGCTAAATAAAGTGGCTGCTCCTCAGCTCCACATCTTCATAAGCTGCTCATATGTTCCTGTCTATTCCCAGTTGAGAATATTACTGCAGTTGTATTAAGAGTGTTAGCATGCCAGCACATCAACAATGCAAATGTCAGCAAAAGTTGATTGAGTGGCCGTTTGCTCTGTACTGTTATAGGAATCCAGCCTTGAGCAAGACAACCAACCCACTAGGAAAGCTTTCTTGAAAGGGTCTCAGACACTTTCTTCTGGAGGAATGAAGCCTGTGGAAGGTCTGCTTTATTAATGTCTGTCACTCTGTCTGGTTTTTGTTTTGTTTTTAATTAAGAAAATGGTGTTCAGCAGTATTGATGGTTGTATATAAATGTCTGAGGTTTATTTGGTTGGCAGTTATGACTCTGTATGTTATCCTTTGATAGATGATCCTACTCTCTAATCACAAAATATGCCAAGAGCATGACATACACGAATCCTCAGGCTTGAGTCTTACTACATTGTCGGATATAATCACCTCTCTTTCACACATGAGAAAATAATATTTGTATAGTGAAACGCTGACTCCACAAAATGGTGCAAATAATCTCTGTAATAATGATAGTAATACTTCCAGAGAGGGAAAAGAAGGGTCATAGATCATCAAATTAATTCTTATGGCTTAATTCTTGTTGAACAGATTGGATTTTTAATAGTAAAATGAGTTAAAGACTGCTGATTACTATCTTGACTCTTTTTGATAAGGTAAGACTAAATGAGAACACATTTACTTGTTGCTAGGATAAATATTTCATGTTGTCACTGGTTAATGAAAAAATGGATACCTCCATCATTTCACCTATCCGTATAAAATTTAACAGTATATAACAAAATGCCTCTACACTACAGTTAAGGCCTTTTGGAGCTGGACACTAGCTCCCTGTAAGAAATCAAGGTTGTCATGAGACCCTGAAGGTCAGCCCCTCAGATCATGTGCACTGAGATCTGATATTTATGCCAAGCCTTGGCCAGCCGTGTAGCCATTTGAATGCCTATAAGTTTACATCAGTTCTTTCACAGTAAATTACACACGTTTGCATAGTGGATGCAAAACATTTCTGAAACAGTGAAGGTGTAAAGGAAGCCTCTTTCCCAGGAACTTCAGTGAAGATGTCCTCGTTCTGTGCCCACAATTCAGCCCCTTTGCTGGTCCTCTGCCTCCAGTGTCCCCTGAGGCTGTCACTTAGTCACACATTCTGCTTTTCCACTGCAGTCGCTCAGAGGAAACACCCTGCATGTCCTGCCCCTTTGCAGACATCTGGAGAGGTGGCCTGCTCATTAGCTTCCTCTCCTGTGCAGCTGTTTTGCTGTACTAAAGCAGCTTTTGTAAAGGTTGCTTTCAGGAAACCTCTGAAAAAAAAGTGTTTACCCATGCATCTGAGGTTCCTGGAGTGCAGCACTGCTGAAGATGAAGCCTGCGAAAATGTAACCAGGCTAGGTTTAAATTATCATATGACTTACTTTTAATTTAAGAGCTGTGCATTACCTGAGGTGTGAGTCTGTACACACAGCAGAAGTGTGTTTATTCAGGCACTCACATGGTGGTGGAGTGGCGAGCAGCTCAGGTGCTTGGTGATGAAGACGTGGCCCTAGCAAAGCAGCTTGTGGCCTTCCAGTAAAACACTGTCTGTTGTATGCGCGTGCAGTGGTAAAAGGTGCAGAGCATGGAGCCATCATCTGTGGCCCTAGGAAAGGCCCCAGTGCCACAGAGAGGACCTGGGGCAGCTACTGCCTTCTTGCTTCAGATCTCAGTAACATGGTTTTATCTGGAGCCAGACATTGGTGACCTGTAACTTCCTCCTTGTGGCACCTGCTATGTTTGATTTTGCTGTTACTCATCTATTTTATTTAAATTGAGTGAAGGAGTCTGGAGGACCTGTGAGGAGGGAGAGGTTGCTTGGTTCTTTGGGGGCAGAAAGAAAAAATGTAAAAATCTCAGCAGAGAGACCTGAAGGTCAAGTGCAGAGCCTGGGAGCGCAAGGAGGTCCTGATGGCAGGAGTGACCTGAGGATCAGGCGAGATGGAGCAGAGCTTGTTACAGCTCAGAAAATGTTTGAAGTTACTAAAAAGAAGTGTGGCACAATGCCTTGAAGAACAGTGAAAAAAGAAGCAGTGAAACCACCTTTTACATCTATTCAGTCCTTGCTAGGCACTTTGAACTTTCTCTGTTTAAGTTAACTATTCTAGTTTGTATTCTAATAAAACCTGTGATTTTTAAAGTTTCAAAGTCTTCTGATCTTCTCTGAGGATCTCACCAACGTGAGCTCCTGTCATTGCGTTCTGTGACATGAACTTAACATTTCAAGTGTGATATTAGCATGTAAAAATATATATATTATCATCATTGGTAGCTGCATAGCACCAGAAATTAACTATAATAAGTTATAGAAATTTAGGTGTAGGAATAAGTTCCCTGCATTGTTAAACTTCACTGTATATTAGAAGTACATAGGTGAGCAGGACAGGCTTGTAAATCTATTTTTCAAATCTCCATCATAGGGAGCACATGCAAATTAATAAGAACATGTGGCTAAACTAGTATTCAGATCAAAGGATTTGAAAATATTGACAATTTACATTCACTTATTTCTGGAATCTATATTATGAAACTACACTTAAGCGAGATATGACTGAGTGGCAGTGGGGAAAAATGTCACTTTGCAAGCTGAAGGAGTGGCAAAGAGAACACACCTTACCTTACAGGATGCCTGACAGTGAGAGAGCCGTATAATCTTTACTAATTATATTGCCAGGCTGAACAAAATGAGGTTGGAGATGGAATTTGAGGGTCACATTACCTGACTTCACCTACAGGAACAGTGTAAAAGTGGAAAGCTGAAAGACCTATCTCCAAAAAAATTAACTTATTAAGCACCTGAAAAAATGCTTAGCAACAGTTTGTTTAAAAAACCCATAGAACTGCATCCTGTATTTTTCTTCTCTCTTCATTTAAATGAATATGAAAAAAGAAGTATTTATAAAGCTTTTACTGGAAGAGTGCATGGCAGGATTTCTAAAGTATTTTCTAATATATAACCTTCCATTTAGAGTGATTGCTTTCTTGTATATGAGTAGAAGAACTTTATAAAGCATCAAGGAAATAAAAATGATCTCTAATCTATGTGCTTGAGATACAAGAATAAAAAAACCCCAATGTATGTATACATAGATAAGGCCATGGGTTCTCTTCTACTGTGGTTCTTCATGTTCTTTTAGGTAATATCTCAGCCAGAATATTTCCTTCTGAGTTATAACTGCAATTAAGGATAAGGTGCTGTAGCACATCTGTTAATGTGAGGAAATGAGAGGACAGCCAAATATGTATTATTCAAGGTCTGGGGTAACTTTTTTCTGAAGTTTGCTTTTGACAACTTCTAGAAGTGTAGCTGCTGACAACAGTGTTATAAAGGAATAAATACACCTTCTGGTGTTTACGTGGGGCTTTGGAGTTTTTCTGGGGCTAATGCATGAGTGTTCGTTCATAAAGGGAAGCAAATAAAGAAAAGATTCTAAAAGTATGCAAAGCATATAGAAGCGAACAAGGCCTCCTCCTTTCCCACTCTGTTGTGGTCACTGCAGGAGGAAGGAGCTGTGTCCCTGTTTTGGCCCATGAGCTGCTGCTCACACGTAATGGAGCTGACATGCATACTCACGTGACTCAGAGCAGGGGAGAAGTGCCTCCAAGTCTGGTACTCGCTGCTGCAGAGCTTTTCATTTCCTGCCCTCAGGACTATATTCCTTCATTCTTTGACTGTGTGTGACTCGAAAGCTGTGTATAGGCTATATTCACTAAAAGGTGACCTTCACAGTCATAGAAAAAGCAAAAAAGATCCCCCTCTTTGCAGGGGAACTTGCCAGAAACACGCAGGGTGCAAATGTAGGCAAGCAGACTGAAACATGGGGGACCAGGAACAAAGTAGGTTCAAGACTTTGATCCTTTAGAGATCTAATATCGGTTACCTGAAATATACTAGCCCAGTGGAGCTCTAACTTTGTGTGGGATGATGACCCTGAAGGACACACCATGACTTTCCTCTGCACTTTGACCTGGAAAATATTTGGAGCTGGGATCTCACTTATTTATGAAGTTTTGTTATTTATTCATCATCACCGTGGATCTGTCTAGGGTTTTACTTCTTGAGCTACTGAGTCAAAACTCTGGTCCTCCTGCCATTTGGGACATTTAACTCACTGAGATGAAAATGTCACCAAGATGGAAAATGGAGCACTTAATAAAATTAACTCTCCTTTTATTTCTCTTCCAGAAAGTATTTAGCTCAATACAAATAGCTGTAGAAAGATTTTATTGCAGATACTTTGAGAAATATGGTTATTGCTTGCAATTTACAGTTTGTTAATTATTTTATCCAGAGTTCTCTAATTAAAAGTTCTGTCCTTTTCTACCTCTAGTGACTCAGATAAAACAGATAACAATAAAATAAGTTTTAATGAAAAGTGTAGAATCCAATAAGTCAAGTGTACTTTACCACTAAAATAATGTAATAAAGACTAACTGAGATAAACATTCGCTGTGTTATCATTATGGTATGCCCAGAAGGACCAAAAAGATTAAATGACACCATATGTTTATAGATGAATTTTCTATTATTAGAAAAAGAACTGTGGTGACCCCAAGGTCACAATAAAAAGAGGCAACATAGAAAAGTTTCAGTTTCCTCCTGATACTAGTTCAGACTTGGCTCTTTCAGAGCCTACAAGAAAGTGTCCCTTACTTGTACCCTCTTACGATGCAAACCTTACCCACAGGATTGCAGTGATAATTTGCAGTATTGTAGAATGGTAAATCCTCATTCTGTCCCTTCAAATACACCAGTCATTTAAGTACTTTCGCAGACCACTAAAAAAATGCCCTCTCTCACTCGATTCTTCACCTACCCCTCCTTTTAATAATATCTAAACCTGTAGGCAGCCGTGAACATTTATAGGGCTCCTATACAAGATCAAGAATCAGGACTTCCTCAAGTTCAGCCTGTTATCCTATGTTTAGTGTCTGTTTTGCCTTGTTTTCTGTATATATGACTAATAATGGACTTAACAATTACAGTGGCTTAGTCAACACATAATTCCAGGGGCATAAATGGAACTGGCAGGTATTACTAATGTACAAATATGTGAGTGATTATAAGATCCAAATCTAAAGCCTTGCACCATCCATGCCTGGTTAAAGCAGGCATACATTTTCATTCTAAATCTGAAATATGTATTAAACTCCCTTTGAATCAAGGTCCAGCTGAGATTCTAGTGCTATATTCCAGGGAGAGTACAGAACAAATAATAATGGTGATATTTATGCCTGTCTAAAAGCATCTGCTGCCACCTGAGGAAACAGCTGGACAGTTACTTTTTTTTGTGTTTTTCATTCATGTAGGTTTTCCAGAACTAGTTCCATGTTGAACAGAAGTTTTGTTTTCTGTGATTTGAGCATTTCCTTGAGAGCTGAGCACATTTTGTGGTTTTGCCTTTCTCCTAGCCTATTCTAAGTGTGGATTCACTTTTATATTTTTTGGAATGAGACATGCCATGTAAACCATCCCATCAGGAATCTGTAGTGCTATTTTCTTTTTCATAGTTAAACAGTAAAGAAACTCAATTAGTGATCCAAAGTAAGTAATTGTACTGGGTCTGTCAGGGAAGGAGCTGACTTTGCTCGTAGTAGTCCCTATGGTGCTGTGTTTTGCACTTGTGACTAGAAGTGTTGATCGCACACCAATATTTTGACTGTTGCTGAGCAGTACTTGCACACCATTGAAGTTTTCTCTTTTCCCTACTCATCCCTCCACTGCAACTAGGCTGAAGGTGGGCAAGAGGCAGGGAGCAGACACAGCTGGGACAGTTGACTGGAATTGACCACAGGAACAGTCCATATGATATGATGTCACACTCAGCCATAAAAGCTGAGAGAAAGGAGGAGAAAATTGAAACATTTTCATTGTTGGCATTTGTCTTCCTGAGTAGCCATTACATGTGATGAAGTCCTGCTTCCTGGGAAGTGGCTAAACAGATGTTTATTCACTACTGCCAACGGGAAGTAGCGAATAAATCCTTATTTTGATTTGCTTGCTCTCATAGCTTTTGCTTTAACTATTGAACTTCCTTTATCTCAACCTACAAGTTTCCTCACTTCTACCCTTCTGTTTTCCTATCCCTGCCCACTGTGGGGGAGTGAGCGAGTGGCTGGGAGGGTGCCCAGCTGCTGTCCAGGCTCAATCCACTACATTAATACACACAGAATAGGTAATAACCACTGATTGTCACAGGTCCTGGTTTTCATGGGGAACTTCAACCACCCTGACAGCAGCTGGGAAGATCGTACAGTCAGGCACATGCAGTCCTCGAGGTTCCTACAAAACATCGATGATAACTTTCTGATTCAAGTGGTGAAGGAACCAACAAGAAAGGTGCACTGCTGAACCTTGTACTAATGAACAAAGAGGGACCGGTTGAGGATGTGAAGGTTTCAGGTAGACTCAGCTGCAGTGACCATGAAATGCTGAACTTCAGGATCCTGTGTGGAGGAAGCAGAGGAATAAGTAGGATCAAAACCTTGGACCTCAGGAGGGCTGAATTTGCCCTCTTCAAGGAGCTACTGGGAGCAATCCCATGGGCCAGGGCTCTAGAAGGCAGGGGGGTCCAAGAGTGCTGGTCGCTGTTTAAATATCACTTCCTCCACGCTCAGGAGCG